>ULNQ01032251.1_pt1 | contig 27771 bp, 26 predicted proteins | sample 1951951 | NCBI WGS metagenome assembly ULNQ01 (sample SAMEA4835580, study PRJEB28245) | human gut metagenome | biome: gut microbiome; material: fecal sample | place: Denmark | collected 2008
TATTGCTTAATTTAAATTATGTAATATAGAAAAAAGCAAGGGTTACAAGAAATTGTGACACCTTGCTTTTTATCATCTAATTTTATTGACATTTTTAGACTTTAATTATATACTATATTCGTACCAAAGAACAAAATAATTTTAATATTGAAAAAGGAGAGTTCTTTTAATGAAGAATTTAAAAAAAATATTGATAACTTTTACACTTACGGCAGCTACTGTTTTAACAATATCAACTATTTCTAAATCTGCAACGACTTTGAAAGTTACTGGAGATACTTTGAATATAAGAAAAAGCCCTTCAACAGACTCAAAAGTAGTAGCTATGCTATTTAAAGGCGTTGAATGTGAAATGATTTCAGAAGAAGGCGATTGGTACAAAATTAAATATAAAACATACACAGGTTATGTAAGTAAAGAATATGTAAAAATAGTAAATGAAGAGAAAACAACAACAACTGATAATAACACAGAAAATAATAACCAAGTAGTATCAAATAATACTTCAAACGAAGAAACTACCAACGAAACTACTGGACAGAATAATAAAGATGAAAATCAAGAAACAGATACGATTGTGTATAAAAAAGTAAAACAAGATACTACAGTTAAAATATTACCTTTAATCTATTCAAGTAATATTGAAACTTTAAAAAAGAATAAAAGTGTAGTACTAGTAAACGAGATTTCAGGATGGTCTTATATACAAACAGACTATAATTGTGGTTGGGTAAGGACAGAGTATTTAGAAGATACAAAAGCACCAACAACATCTGATAATAAAAACGATAATCAAGATAATAACACAGATTCATATACAGAAAAAACAGCATATATAAGTGAAAGTTCTGTTAATATGAGAAAAGGAGCTGGAACTTCATATAATATAGTAAAAGTATTATCATTAAATACACAATTAACTATAATTGGTGAAGATGGAAAATGGTATAAAGTAAAAACTGGAAATACTACAGGATATGTTTCAAAAGAATTTGTATCAGACTCAAAAGTTGTGACAACAAGAAGTAATTCTGTTTCAAGAACAGAAAACAAGACAACGCAAAAAGTTGAAACAACAACAGAAAAAAATACATCTAAAGAAGATACAAAAGTATCTACAAGTAATAATACAACCAAAGATGATAATACAACAATAAAAGGTACTGATATTGTTGCATACGCGAAAAAATATTTAGGATATAAATATGTGTATGGCGGGGACGGATCAAATGGAACTTTTGATTGTTCAGGATATACAATGTACGTATATAAGCATTTTGGAATCAATATTCCACATGGAGCAAATTCTCAGTACAGATGTGGAAAAGGAAAGAAAATTACTAAATACAGTGAATTGCAAGTTGGAGATATAGTCTTTTTGACTGATTATGAAACGGGAAAAGGGATAGGACATTGTGGAATATATCTTGGAAATGATAATTTTATTCATGCATCAACAACATGTTATGCGGTTGAAATATCAAGTTTTAAAACGATTTATAAAGGAAGATTTTATTCAGCATTAAGACTAATTTAATAGGGGCACTATATAGAAAGGTTGAAAATGAGACCAGGTTGTATTGCCGCTATTGGAGCAATTTTAGGAATTATAATAGGGCTATACTTAAAAAGTATAGCTCCTTTATTGTGTGTAGGATTTATAATTATTATTTATATAAAACATAATAAAAACATAAGAATTTTAATGTTTTTTATAATAATATTTAGTGTTTATGTTTGCTATTTAGAAAACAATTACTTAGAAATAAAAAAGACATATAATAAACAACAAATAAGAATACAGGGTATTATTATATCAAATGGTAATCAAAAGAAATATAAAACACAATATAAAATTCGAGTAGTGAAAACATATAATTTCAAAACTGGAGAAGTAAAAAGAAAAAAGTTTAATCTTATTTGTGATGTGAAAGGAAATAAAGAGTATATAGGATTAAAATTTGGAGATGAAATAACTTTTAATTCTAGTTTTGAAGCACCATATACTGAGAGAAATGAAGGGGGATTTGATTATAGTAGTTATTTGAAAACTAAAAAAATTTGTGGAACTGTCAGTACTAAAAAAGAAGAAATAAAAATATTAGGGAGAGATAATGTTAATATTTTTAGTAAATTCATAAATGATTTTAGAAGTGGTTTAATAAATAGAATATATAAAATTTTGTCGGAAGAAGAGGCTGGATTATGTGCATGTTTACTTTTAGGAGAAAAAGCTGGAATAAGTAGTGAGACAGAATTGTATTTTAGAGAGGCAAGCTTATCACATACACTTGCAATTTCTGGAGCACATATATCATACATATTATTAGGCTTTTCAACTTTTTTATCTTGTTTAAAAATACACAAGAGATGGGCAAGATATTGTATATGTATACTTTTAGTGTGCTTTATGTTTTTGGCAGGTTGTACTCCTTCTGTATCGAGAGCATGTATAATGGCAATATTAAACCTAATTGCCGAGATTTTGTTTATAAAATCAGATACATTTAATAATTTGGGAATAAGTGCACTTGTAATATTAATATTTAATCCATATTCATTATTTGATATTGGATTTCAACTTTCATTTGGAGGTACTATTGGTATAGTAGTATTTGTAGAATTATTATACAATATTAGATTAAAGCTAAAAGGTATTACTAAGAAAAAAGAGTCGACAAAGAAAGAAAAGAAGAGAACAACAAAAAAATATAGTGAATGTGAATATAAAACATTAATATATATAGAACAAACCACTATAATGTCTTTAGCAGCTAATATAGTTATAATACCAATTATGGCTTACCATTTTAACACTATATCGTTAACATTTATAATATCAAATTTACTTGCAACGCCTATAATGGGAATATGTTTGATTTTAGGGATGATTTTCTGTGTTTCACTAATTATTGAGCCGATTGCCTATGTAGTTGCTTTTTTATTAAAGCCATTATTAAAAATATTTATTTTCATTGCAGAGATTTCAAGCAAAATACCTTTAACTAAATTTTTAATACCAACGCCAAAAATTTGGCAAATTATAATTTATTATTTGATTATTATAATGTATTTTTTTAAAGAAGATATCCTAAAAATATACCCAATATTAAAAAACAAATATAAAAAAATAATTATTTTGCTTATATTTTTTATTATATTACCTTATATATTTACAATCTTGCCAACTAATAAGCTAACAATTAATTTTATAGATGTTGGACAAGGAGATAGTACACTTATTACAACACCATCTAAAAAGAAAATTATTATTGATGGTGGAGGAAGTGAATTTGCAACATTTGATGTTGGAAAACAAACTTTATTACCATATTTATTAAATAAATCAATTCTGAATGTAGATTATTTATTATTTACACATTTTGATTCAGATCATTGCCAAGGATTATTCACAATTTTGGAAAATATAAGAGTAAAAAATGTAATTATAGGAGAACAAGGCAAAGATTCAGAAAACTTTGATAAATTTTTAAAATTAATAGATTCAAAACATACAAATGTTATTAAAGTTAAAGCAGGTGACAAGATTGTAATTGATAAATATTGCAATTTAGAGATTGTATTTCCTGATAGTGACCTAATAAAGCAAAATATTTTAAATAATAATTCAATTGTTAGTAAATTTAATTTTCAAAAGTATAGCATATTATTTACTGGAGATATAGAAAAGGTTGCTGAAGAGAAGATAATAAGGAAATATAAAGAAACAGAAAAATTAAAATCAAATATATTAAAGGTTGCACATCATGGCTCAAAAAGTTCCTCAATACAACAGTTTTTGGAAATGGTTAAACCAGAAATAGCACTTATTGGAGTTGGAGAAAAAAATACTTTTGGACATCCGAATGGTGAAGTTTTAGAAAGACTAAATGAATTGCGGTTGTGAAATATATAGGACAGATTTACATGGAGAGATAACTATTACAATAAAGAATGGCAAAGTAAATGTGAATAAAAGGCTAGATATTGAAAAATAACTAAAAAGTAGTATAATATATAGGAAAAATAAAAAAGGAAGAAAAAGATGTTATCAAAATATTCAAACCAAATAAATGAAATTAAAGAAGAAGAAATACAAGAAGCAGCTGATGAAATTATAAAGGGAAATTTAGTATTGTTTCCAACAGAAACAGTATATGGAATAGGTGCTAATGCATTAGATGCAAATGCTGTAAAAAAGATATTTGAGGCAAAAGGTAGAGCACAGGATAATCCTTTAATTGTACATGTTTCTGATATAAAGATGGTGGAAGAAATAGTTGAAGAAATAACGGATTTAGAGAGAAAATTAATTGAAAATTTTTGGCCAGGTCCCCTTACTATAATATTTAAACGTAAAAGTAATGAGATAATTCCAAATGTTGTAACAGCAAATTTAGACACAGTAGGAATTAGAATGCCAAGCAATTTAATTGCCAAAAAGCTGATTGAAAAATCAGGAGTTCCAATTGCAGCTCCTAGTGCAAATGTTTCTGGAAAACCTAGTGGAACAAATGTAGATGATATTATTGAAGAACTTGATGGTAAAGTAGAGTATATTTTAGATGGAGGTTCAACTGACATAGGTTTAGAGTCAACAGTTATTAAAGTTGATGAGGAAAACATTAATATACTTAGACCAGGAAAAATAACAAAAGAACAATTGGAAACAGTTGCAAATCAGGTTAAAGTTGACAAAAATGTATTAGGACAAGTTAAAAAGGATGAAGTTGTTTCATCACCTGGAATGAAATATAAACATTATGCACCAAATACAAAGTGTGTAATGGTATATAGCAAAAACGCTGATAAAATGATTGAAAAGATAAATGAAATTACTGAGCAGAATGAAAATGTTTTAGTTTTAGCAAAAGGTGAGCATATAGATAGATATATTTCAAAACATAAGTGGAATATGGGAAGTTCTTTAGATGAAGTGGCACAAAATATATTTACTTTTTTGAGAAGAGCAGATAAAGAGAATGTTGATTTAATAATAATTGAAGGTGTCGGAAATGAAGGACTAGGACTTGCTATTACAAATCGATTAATTCGTGCATCTGCATATAATTATATAGTTATCTGATTACAAATTGTATAAAAAATGAATAAAATTTCCAGAAAATTTCATACTAATATTAAATATAAAAAAAGGATTGATATAGTATGAAAAAAGGATGGATTATTGCATTAGCAGTTTTTTTATTATTAATAGGTGTTGCAGTAGGAATTTCAGTATACAATAAAGGCAAAACTGATGAAATAAATATTGTAGAAAATAAAAGATTAGCAGATGAAGTTGAGAATATAATTTATACATCCGCAACTGAGGAAAAGATATCACCAAATGCAAAGATATTAAAAAAAAGGTATTTCATAGGATGTGATCATTTATTAAAGGAAACAGAAGAAGTCCCAAAAGAGCTAATTAATAAAAATAAAAGTGAAACTGAAAAATATTATAAAGGTTGGGATGTAGATAGTTTTTCATCAAATGAAGTAACTATTTATAAGCAGGAAGAAGGATTTTGCGACCAACATTATTTAATTAAAGAACATAATGGTGTTTTAGGAATTTATACAATAGATGAAAACGGAAAATTGCAACTAAAAGAAGATACTGAAATTCAAACAAGATATTTAACAGATGTAGATTTAGAAAAGGTAAAAACAGGAATAGAGGCTATTGGAAATACAGAACTTAATAGTGTATTAGAGGACTTTGAATAAAAAATAGATGAGATTATTTCTCATCTATTTTTAAATTTTCCTTTTTTAGATATCCTTGTTTATAAAATGTAATATAGTACATAACAAGAGAGAATATAGTAGCAGCTAAAGCAAGATAGTAAATCCATAAATCGAAATGGGGTAGTGGAGAAATAGTATTTGTTGGAACTTCAGCAATATTATTCCATGATGTAATTATAAACGAACATACAATTGCTATATAGAATAATACTGTTGCAAGTTTTCCAAACCATCTACTAGAAACTACTAGCTCTTTACCATAAAGGAAAGAAGCACCTGCTAGCATAGCTGATTCTTTTAATGCAACTACAATAATAATCCAAAAAGGAATAACACCTTTAAATGTAATTGTTAAAAGTACAGCAAGTTGAGTAGCTTTATCAGCTAATGGATCTATTAACTTTCCAAAGTTTGTTATAAAATTAAATTTTCGTGCAATCCATCCATCTAAAATATCAGTTAATCCAGATACTGTAAGTAGTATTAGTGCAGTAATATATTGCTCTTTTACTATAAAATAAATAATAAAGGGTATTAAAAAAAATCTTGCTACTGTTAATATATTGGGTATATGTTTTGCCATAAAAATATCTCCTATTTTTCTACATTAAATTTTAAATGATCTTCTTCTAAAGAAACAGATATTGTATCACCATTTTGCAATTCAGAACGTAATATCATATCTGATAGTTCATCTTCAAGATACCTTTGAATAGCTCTTCTTAAAGGTCGAGCACCATATTTTATATCAGTACCTTTGTCTAACAAGAATTTCTTTGCTTCAGCAGAAATATTTAGAATAATATTTTTATCTGCTAATATTTTCTGCGTATCATTAAGCATTAAATCAACAATTTGTAGTAATTGATTATTGTTTAATTGTTCAAAAACAACAATTTCATCAACGCGATTTAAAAATTCTGGTCTAAAGGTTTCTTTTAAACTATCAATAACCTTATCCTGATTAACTCTAGTACCTCCGAATCCTATTGAATTTGTATTTTGATTAGAGCCTGCATTTGATGTCATAATAATAATTGTATTTTCAAAATTTATTGTATTTCCTTGGCTGTCTGTTAGACGACCATCGTCTAATACTTGCAATAAAATATTAAAGACATCAGGATGTGCTTTTTCTATTTCATCAAGTAATACAATAGAATAAGGATTACGTTTTACTTTTTCAGTTAATTGGCCTGCATCATCATAACCAACATATCCAGGAGGTGAACCAATTAATTTTGATATAGAATGACTTTCCATATATTCTGACATATCTACACGAATTATTGAGTTTTCATTTCCAAACATTTCGTAAGCTAATGACTTGGCTAATTCTGTTTTACCAACTCCTGTAGGACCAACAAATATAAAAGATGGTGGCCTTTTAGTGCTTTTTAAACCAGCACGATTACGACGAATTGCTCTTGAAACAGCTTCCACAGCTTTTTCTTGGCCGATTACTCTTTTATGCAAATTTAACTCTAAATTTAATAATTTTTGAGTTTCAGCCTCAGTAATTTTCTTAACAGGAATTTTAGTCCAACTTTCTATAACTTCTGCAATATCTTGAATTGTCAAATTTTTTAATTTCATTTTGTCATTTAAATTATCAATTTGCTCAATCAAACTACATTCTTTAGCCTTTAATTCTGCAGCCTTCTTGTAATCTTCTGTTGAGTCTGCGAGAGCAGCTTCTTCTTTTTCCTCTTGAACAGCCTTTAATTGTCCCTTCAATATTTCTAATTGATATAAATCTTTATTGTTTAAATTAATTCTTGAGCAAGCCTCGTCTAAAATATCAATTGCTTTGTCTGGTAAAAATCTATCATGAATATATTTTTCAGACATAATAACAGCTTGTTTTATTACATCATTTGAAATTTTAACTTTATGATAATCCTCATAATATTTTTTTATTCCTTCTAGAATATTAATAGAATCGGTAATAGAAGGTTCTTCAACTATTACAGGTTGAAATCTTCTTTCAAGAGCACTATCTTTTTCAATATATTTGCGATATTCTTTTAAAGTTGTTGTTCCAATTAATTGTACTTCTCCAGTTGAAAGAGATGGTTTTAGAATATTTGCTGCATTCATAGAATGCTCGGCATCACCGGCGCCAATGATGTTATGAATTTCATCTATTACTAGAATGATATTACCTAATGATTTACATTCTTCAATAATAGATTTCATACGTGCTTCAAATTGACCTCTAAATTGTGTTCCGGCAACAACTGCAGTCATATCTAATAAATAAACTTCTTTATTTAACAACTTAGCAGGTACATTACCATTTGCTATTTTAATTGCTAATCCTTGAGCAATTGCAGTTTTACCAACACCAGGTTCTCCTATTAAACATGGATTGTTTTTACTACGACGATTTAGAATTTGAGTCATTCGTTGTATTTCTTTATCTCTACCAATAACCATATCTAATTGACCATTTTTAGCTTTTTGAGTTAAATTAGTCCCATAGGTTTCTAGTGTTTTTTTACGTTTATCTTTTTTCTTTTCTACTTTTACTTTCTTCTTTTCACTTGAACTTCCAGCTGATTCATCTTGGCTTTCACCGAACATATTTGAAAATATTGAACCTAATGGAATTGCGGCTCCAAATATTGGAGTACCTTGTTCCATTTTTTCTATATCTTCAGGATCCATATCCTCCATTTGTTCAGAAAGAGAATTTAAATCCATATTTTCGGCTAAATTGCTTACAATGTTTTCTATTTGTTTTGTCATATTATTCATATCTTTTTCGCTCAGATTTTTCAATGGATTAATTCCTTGTTTTTGAGCACACTCAAGACAATAGCCTTTAGAAATAGATTTACCATTCTCATCTTTTTTGTTTAAAAATATAACTGCTGGATTTTTTCCACATACTGAACATAATTCCATAAATTTATATAAACTCCATTCTTTTATTGTAAAAAATACATAATATATAATACATTAAATTAATAAAGAAGTCAATGGAAAAACAGCTGAAAACACTATAAAATAGATGATGATATTAAGCTAAAATACTGCACAAAAAAACTTTATCTAAAATACTAGATTTTTACTCTAAAATGAGGTAATATAAATAAAGAGAGACTGAAGGAGAAGTAATATGAAAAATCAAAAAATAATATTTATCTTAGTAGGTGCTTTTTGTGTATTTGCACTAATAGCAGGAATTTATACACAATTTTTTGTTGGAAATAAAGGTAGTGATTACACCCAAAATCCAACAGACAATATAAGTGGAGATTCGAGACCAAAAACTCAAGAAGAAATAAAAAATCAATTAAAAAGTTTGTTTACAAATGACTTTATAAATAATAGTACTTATGAGGTGCAAAAAGCAAACGATTCAAAAGATATAGTATATTCAGCTTATGATATACAGAAAAAAGAAGAATTATATGAAGTAGATATACATCTTCCTGTTATAAATATTTCTGGAGATGTTCCAGCAAGCTTTAACAAAATAACTCAAAGTGTTTTTGCTGATGAAGCATCAAAAATATTAAACAAAAAATATACTGAAAAAGTTATTTATGATGTTAACTACATTTCATACATAAATGATAATATATTATCACTAGCAATAAAATCTACATTGAAACGTGGAAATAATCCACAAAGAGAAATAATACAAACATATAATTACAATTTGGAGACTGGCGAAAAGGTAGAATTAGTGGATGTATTGACAAAAAGAAATATAGTTCAAAGCGAATGTCAGAATAAAATAAATCAAGTTGTTAGTAAGGCACAAGAAGAAGCACAAATATTAGTTAAATCTGGATACCAAGTGTATAATAGGGATTTATCAAATAGTATATATCAACTTTCAAATATATCAAATTTCTTTTTAGGTAGTACAGGAGAATTATATATAATTTTTGCTTATGGAAATCAAAATTTTACAGCTGAAATGGATGTTGTATTATACGAATAATGAGAGGAATATTAAATGACAAAAAATCTGCTTATAACAGAAAAACCATCTGTTGCTACAGAATTTGCAAAAGTACTAAAATGTGGTGGCAACAGAAGGGATGGATATATAGAGTCTGACAATTGGATTATTACTTGGTGTGTAGGACATTTGGTTACGATGAGTTATCCAGAAAAATATGATGAAAATTTAAAATTCTGGAGATTAGATACATTACCTTTTATGCCAAAAGAATACAAATATGAAGTGATTCCAGGTGTAGAAAAGCAATTTAATATAGTAAAAAGCCTACTTCAAAGAGAAGATGTAGGCTGTATTTATGTTGCGACCGACTCTGGGCGTGAGGGCGAATATATATATAGGCTAGTAGAAAAGCAAGTGCGGAGTTAAAGAAAAACAGAGAAAAAGAGTATGGATTGATTCACAGACTGAAGAAGAAATAAATCGAGGAATAAAAGAAGCAAAAGATTTATGTGAATATGATAGTTTATGTGATTCAGCATACTTAAGAGCAAAAGAAGATTATTTGATTGGTATAAATTTTTCGAGACTTTTATCAATTATATATGGAAAAAGAATGGCAAAAGATATTGGAGAAGAAAAGATATCCATTTCTGTTGGTAGAGTTATGACTTGTGTACTTGGAATGATAGTTCAAAGAGAAAGAGAAATCAGAAATTTTGTAAAGATACCATATTATAGAATAATAGGAAAATTTGGAGATAATGATTCTTCATTTGATGCTGAATGGAAAGTAACAGAAAAATCAAAAATGTGGGAATCACCTAAATTATATAATGAAAATGGATTTAAAAAAGAAAATGACGGAAAAGATTTTATATTATCTTTAAAAGATAAAAAAGCAATAATAACAGAAGTTAAAAAAACAAAAACAAAAGAAAATGCACCATTATTATTTAATTTAGCAGAAATACAAAACGAATCAACGAAAAGATTTAAAATAAAACCTGACCAAACACTTGAAATTATTCAGAATTTATATGAGAAAAAATTAGTAACATATCCGAGAACAGATGCAAGAGTTTTATCAACTGCTGTGGCAAAAGTAATTTCAAAGAATCTTAATGGAATAGCAAAAGGACTTAAAGATGAAGAAATTCAAACATATATAAACAAAATGATAAATGAAAAATATTCTACTGATTTAATAAAAACAAAGTATGTAAATGACAGTAAAATAACTGATCACTATGCAATTATACCAACTGGACAAGGATTTGAAAATTATAATTCTTTACCAGACTTACAAAAACAAATGTATAAATTAATAGTAAAAAGGTTTTTAAGTATATTTTATCCACCAGCAGAATATAGTAAAATAGCTGTAACGATAGAAGTAGAAAATGAACAATTTTCTGCAAATGGAAAAGTATGTGAAAATTTGGGATATTTAGAAGTAGCAAAAAATGAACCAAAAAAAGAATCTAAAAATTTAGAAGAACAACCTGAAGAACAAAATAACTTGGAAATATTAAAAAAACTAAAAAAAGGTGAAGAAATAGAAGTAATTAATTATGAAACAAAAACATCTGAAACATCACCTCCAAGTAGGTATAATTCTGGGTCTATGATACTTGCTATGGAAAATGCGGGAAAATTGATTGAAGAAGAAGAACTGAGAGAGCAAATTAAGGGAGCAGGAATTGGTACTAGTGCAACAAGAGCAGAAATTATGAAAAAATTAGAAAGAATAGGGTATATTGCAATAAATAGTAAAACACAAATTATAACTCCAACAGACAAAGGAGAAAAAATATATGACGTGGTTTTTATGTCAATGCCAGATATGCTAAATCCTAAATTGACAGCAAGCTGGGAAAAGGGGCTAGAAATGGTATCAAGTAAGCAAATTAAACCAGATGAATTTATGACAAAGTTGGAGGCATATATAAACAGTAAAATCAATAAATTAGTTATAAAAAGATAGAGAGCTTTAAAGAGTTCTCTATCTTTTTAATGTATTCACACTTTATGAAAACTATACATAATATATAGCAAAAATTAAATGAAAGGGTGAATAAGATGTCTAGTTACATAATAGAAGGCGGTAAAAGACTGGCAGGAGAAGTTAAAGTTTCTGGTTCTAAAAATGCCTCTTTACCAATTATAGCAGCCAGCATATTAAATCCGGGAATTACAAGATTATACAATATTCCCAATATACATGATACACAAATTACTTTAGAAATATTAAGATACTTAGGGTGTAAAGTAAAAAAACATAACGGGAAAATAGAAATAAACAGTAAAAATATTACCAAAAGAGAAATACCAGAACACCTTATGAATCAAATGCGTTCAACAGTTGTTTTAGCAGGCGCGATACTTGGAAGGTTTAAAGAAGCAAAATTTTCTTATCCAGGGGATTGCGATATTTGGTGGATACATCGGACAAGATCAAGATAAATGAGTGGATACAAGAATTTAAGTAAATAAAAAATAAAGTCTTAAAAGTCAATTTTTAGGGCTTTATTTTTTTATCTTAAGTAGTTTATCAAATTCAAATAAAAAAAGCTACAAGACCAAATGTGAAGCGAAAGGAGGATATGAAGATGCAGAAATTAAAAGGATTATGGATTCCAGCAGAGGTTTTACTAGATGAAAAATTGACAGATAAAGAAAAATTTATACTATCAATGATTTTATATTTAAGTGATGAAACAGGAAGTTGTTTTGCAAGTAATCAATATATAGCAACAATTGTAAAAGTAACTCCAAATAGAGTTTCAAAAATAATAAGTTCATTAAATAATAAGAAATATATTCAAGTAAAATTGAGATATCAAAAAGAAAGTAAAGAAATTGAACAAAGGCAAATAATACCTATTGTTGATATTAACAATAGGTATGGTCAAGAAAGCCAAGAGGGGATTGGAAGAAATAACAATATAGATAGTCAAAATGAACAATGTCCTATTGGCGAAAGTAACAAAGATATAAAATATAATATAAAAAATAAAAATAATTATAATAAGGAATTACAGAATAAAAAAAATAATAAAGCTAACTTTGAACAGCGAGATTATACTGGCTTTGACTTTACTAAATTATATGCAAATGCGAGTGCTTTTTCATAGATACATACATTTGCATATATAAAATCAGTTACTATAGCAAAAATGCTAAATGGTAACTGATTTTTTTATCCTAAAATTGCAAGTAGCAAATTTAGGATAAAGCATAAAAATACGATTGAGTATTTTTATGAAAAGGGGTGTGGGGATTGAAAATCCCTGCCATACGGACAAACTTGTTTGTCTAGTATGTTAGACATTCAAAGAATATTTTAAACAAAGAAGGAGGAGAAAGGAGATATGAGTTATGCGATAGTTAGAAATGAGAAGCTAACAAGAAATGAAGCAAAAGGAAGATATGTTCACAATGAAAGAAAAACAAAAGGACATACAAATAAGGATATTGATCCAGAAAAAACACATTTGAATTATTACTTTAAGAAAAACGAATTAAGTTATATAAAGGAATTTGATAATTTGAGAAAAGAGATTGATTTAAAGGGACATATAAAAAGCAATAGTATTATATTGTGTGAAATGATATTTACATCAGACAAAGAATTTTTTGATAATATTGGAGAAGAAGAAACAAAAAGATACTTTGAAGAAAGTTATAAATTTGTCTGCAACTATAAAAATCTAGGAGAAGAAAATATAATATCAGCAGTTGTTCATTTAGATGAAGGGACACCGCACATGCATTTAGTTTTTATTCCAGTAGTTCATACAAAAGATAAAGAAGGTAATCAAATTGATAAAGTCTGTAGCAGAGATTTTTGGAAAGGCAGAGATAGTTATAGAATTTTGCAGAACAATTTTTATGATTATATTACTTCAAAAGGATTTGAATTAGAAAGAGGAATAGAGGTTGAACAAACAGGGGCAAAACACGAGAAAATAGAAGATTTAAAGAAAATAACTAATTTTGAAAATACTAAAAAAGTATTAGAAAATATTAAACTTGAATTGCCAGATATACCTGATATTAATGATATTAAAATTATAAAACTAAATAGAGAAAAAGTTGAAAATGAAATTATAAAACCAAAGGATAAATTAATTAATGAGCTGTTTCAAGATAATAAGATTCTTCATAAAGAATTATCAAAACAAGTTAATTTAGTTGATAAAGCATCAGAATATGAAAAAGAAAGAAAAAGAATAATGTACGACAATGAGAAATTACACAATGAGGTTGATAAAATTAAGTCAGAATATAAGAAAAAAGAATTTGATATGGAATGGGAATACCAAAGTCAAATTAAAGGACTAGAAAAGGAGAATAAGCATTTGCACAAAGTAGTAGATAAATTTAAAGAAACTATTGATAAATTTATAAAATGGATTTGTAAAAAGTTTGATATGGGCGCTGAAAATAATCTTATTAGAGATTTTGAAAGAGAAAATAATACCTTATTAGATGCTGAAAAACAAGTAAAACGAGAAGAAAAAGAAAACGAACTGGAGTTGGAAAGATAATAAAAGGGATATTACAAAATATTACAAAAATATTATTTTTTTTTAATATTTAACAAATTTTGTAATAAATATGTTATAATAAAAAAGAGAATTTGCATTTAATAAAAGGGAGATAAAATTAAGTGAAATTGTAGTCAATGAAAAGGCGAAAAAATACTAAGTAATGAATATACAATAGCAATTAAGAAAATGGAGAGGTGTGACAATGAGAGAAGAAAATTTTAAAAAATGGTCTGAAGGTAATGAATATTTATATAAATTATTGAAAAGTTGCTATAATAATGGAATAGTAACAACAGCCTCATGTGGAGGACATTCCGATAGACAAGCTGTTCCATTTATATCAATTGTTATTGATGAAAAAAGTTTACCTTATATAAAAAATATTATTGAAGAAATAGTAGGTATGGATAATTCTTGGATAGCTTATCACATTCAACTACCATTTGAAAAAGAAGATTGGAATAAAAACAACATTTCAAAAAGCATACAAATGTATGGAACTAATTCAAACTGCTGTGAATTATTTTACAGAATAAATAAGGCAATTGAATCAAAATCTAGGTCAGGTATGAGTGGATTAGATCAATCTGTGCAAGTTTTTATAGAAAATTTAAATGAATTATGTTCAATGCCTTCAGATGAATTATATAATTTAATTATTGAAAATAATGGCAAAATTGTAGGTTATTTGGGTGAAAAAGATAGGATACTAAATGAGATAAATTCTGGAAATCATCAAATTTTACAAACAGAATTTTACGAAGATAGTAAAGATTACACTTTAGTATCAACAGCTGATATAGTTCAAGCTGATATGGAGAGAAAAATTCCTCAATCAAAAATACAAACAATAAAAAACTTTTTTCAAAAGTTTCTTGATAAAATAGGTGGAAAAGGTGAGAGGTAATGATAGATTATAGCAAAAGATTGGTTGAAGTAGATGAAATATTAAAATACTTATCAGAAGAAGATTATAATAAAATTCCTAAAAGTATAATAGAGGCAATAAAACAAAATAAAGATAAAACATATACTTGGAATTATGACAAGACTAAAAAACTAAAAAATCAGAATTTATGTGATGATACCATAGCAATATTATCATATATTAATATGGAATATATTGTAAATGAAGCACAAAAAGATTTTTTGAAAAAGTTATATGAATACAATGAAAAAATAAAAAGAAGTCAAAAACTAAAAAAATAGGAAATGAACTTATATGAAAAAATAACTGAAAAGCAAAGAATAGACTTAAGAGAAATGGATATTGTTATAGCAAATAGAGATTATGAGGAGTTATTATTGTGAAAGAAAGAAAAGAAGTTGAAATTATAAATGATGAAGAATTAATAGAAAAATTTAATCAAGCTATTGGTATACAAGATAAATTGCAGTATTTTTCTAGAATACGAGATTATAATGTCCAAATGGAATTATTAAGTAGTGTACCAAGTAATGAAAAATATAAATTTATAGGTAAAATAAAATCTACACAAGGCATAGCAAAGGCATTAAATAATTTAGAAGATGACAAAGCAAAAAGTAAAACATTCAATTTTGTAGCAAAGCAATTTAAAGGAAATAATGAAGGATTACTAAGAATAATAACTCAAATAGATTTTGATGTTGAACTTCCATCTAATATGCTAACATTTCAAATAAATAGTCTTAATGCTTTAAATTTAGACTTTTTAATAAATATACAAAGACATATTATTAATCATTCTAAAATGAAATTTAAAATAAACGAGAAAGAAAGTGATTCTACAAATATAGAGTATTCCTTTGGTGAAATGTCTGCAATTATTGCAAAGATTGAAGAATTAACAGCTGATATACCAAAAGATATGAATGAAGCTAATAAATTTTATACAATATATTCAAGATTAGCAAGAATAATTACTTACGATCATCCTTATCTAAAAAAGCATGATAATGCAAAGGATAAATTTTATCATAGAAAAGGCTATACCAATATAAAGAATTTCGGATATGAGCAATATTCTTCTTATATGAAAGATATAAGAAGAAAACCAGCAGGCTTGTATGGAGGACTTGTTGAAGGAAAATCTGTATGTGCAGGATATGCCTTAATATTGCACGAAGCATTAAGATACGTTGGTTTAAAATCTCAATATGTAGTTGGTGTTGAAAAGTTTGGTGTAGATGGAGAATCACATGCTTGGACGCAAGTGCAAATAGATGGAGAGTGGTATAATACAGATTTGACTTGGGATGCAAATACTTTACAAATTGCAGGTAGAGAAAGATATATGCTATTAGATGATGAAACATTTGACATATCACACGGAAAATATGGTTTATCAAGAACTGCAACATATCATAAGTGCACAAGTAAGTTTGATTATAGCAAAATTAAAGGACAAACTTTAACAAGAGAAGGAATAGGAAAGGAAATATAGATGAATATAATAGATAAGAATTTATCAAGAATTATAAAAGTAAATTTATGTGTGGATGATATTAATGATATTGAAGATATAGAGGAAATTTGCATCCAAGACATAAATTTAATGCAAAGAAAATTGAACATAGATTTAACAGAAATTACAAAACTAAAAAATGTGAAAAATCTATCATTAAAATTTTTTGATATAACAGATGATGTTATTAAAAGTATAAATAAATTAAACTTTATTGAAAAAATAGATTTTTCGATGTGTAACTTTAAAAGCACGACAAAAATAATTAAAGATTTAAAATCTATAACTATTTATAATTGTGAGAACTTTGACATAAACTTATTAGATTTAGACAATTCATTAGAAGAATTAGAAATAATACATTCTGGAATTATAAAAATAAATGAACTAGAAAAATTTATTAATTTAAAAATATTAAGGCTTTCTGATTGTAATATAATTAGTATTCCTAAAATTTCATCTTTTGAGAATCTAGAAAAACTATTTATAAATAACACAGAAATACAATATGATATAGATATTAGTAATATGAAAAATTTAGTTTATATTTCATTAAATGGTTCAAAAGTAAACAACAAAGAAGAATATGTAAAAAAATTATTAAGACAGAAAATAAAATTAGATGTCGAATTTGAAGAGGATAACTTACCAACAGTTTAGGAGGAAATATGAAAAAATTTATAGAATTTGATAATTTAAATAGTACTAACCAATTTGAATACAATATAATAAATACGAATATAGATAATATTCAAGTCCAAGAAGAATATAATGCGAAATTTGATTGCTTATTTAATACAATGATAGAAAATAAAAAAAAGGAAAGTAGGTTCTAATTATAATAACCTACTTACTCTCATACCTACCAAACTAGGTTTATTGCTATTGTATAAATATATTCAAAACTGTTAGCAAAAGAGGTGCGATACTCTGGCACATATAACAATTATAGTATAATGGGGAAATATTTTAAATATAAAATAAAACACACCATCAGACCGAGGTAAGCAGCTAAGTTATAATGTTTTGATTGATTGTTTTAGCTGTCTACATAATTGAAGAATACCATTTCCGCGTTAACTAAGCCGGGGCTTAATCGCTACAGTTTTGTGAACTAAAAAACAGGAACTATTTTTTAATTCGATTTATACAAAGCATTATTTTATAATTATATTATAGCATTTTTAAGCATTTATGTCAATTTTGGTAAATTATTTACAGCTGAAAATAATTTATTAATAAAGTGAATTTTTAACCATAAGGAGCAAAAAATATGAATTTAGAAGAATTGGAAAAAGAGATTAAATCAATAAAAGAAAGAAATAAAAGAGTTGATTTAGATAAAAGTGGGAAACAAGCGGAACAAGAAAAATTTGTATATGTATATTAACTTATATTGTAGTTGTTATATATTCGTATATAGTAAGAAATTATGATAATATATTTTTAAGCTCATTAGTCCTAGCAATTCGAATTTATTTTATCTACTTTATCTTTAAAATTTGGGAGAAAAATCAAAAATAGAAAGTCAATATTTGGCTTTCTATTTTTGATATAGTTAATTTAAAAATATGATTGGCTTAATTTTTTTAATTCTATTTTAAATTCCTCAATTTGGCTATCATCATAGCTATCTCTTAATTTAACTGCCTTTTTTGACCATTGTTTAAATTGTTTCTCTGTAAAACTTTTAGGATGTTTGTAATGCCTACCATACATTTTTTTATATTCTCTATTATATTCCTTTAGAATATCACTATTTTCAACTTTTTCCTTATGCTTATTTATAGCACCAATTTCTTTGCAAGTTTTACCTGTATCCAAATAAAGATTATTACAATATTTTTGGTCATTTCTTGCTTTTTGATATGGATTATTATTAGTTATTGCAGGAATAAATAATCTTCCACAATTTTCGCATTTGTTTATAACAAAGTTATTTTGAATTACCTTAAATAGTTCAAATCTAATTTGTTCTTCTGCATTTTGCAATTCATAAACTTCTTCTGCTACAATATGTTTTTCTTTTATTATATTTACTATATTATCTACATCCAATTTTCTTTCTTCTCTTGATAATTCTGTATCACATATATATTTTATTTTGAATTTTGTATCTAAAAATAAAGCGTGTGCAGGTTTAGTATTGAAGTAATGTATGTCAAATACTTTTTTAGTTTCGTATAAAAATAATTTTTCTGGTACACTTAAATTTCTAACAAGAGAATTATTAGAATATTTACTAATTAATTCTAATCTTTCTTTTAAATCTGTTTTTTTCTCTATTAAATTTTCAATTAATAAATCTCTTATAGTTTCAAAGAATTTCATATATTTGTTATGTTCTTTAGTTGATACTTTATCAATTTTCTGTGCCCATTTAAGATATAGAATTTGTGTAGTATATTCATCTTCTTCTAATTCTCTGTAAAAATCATCAGGATAATATTTAGGATTTTCTATAAAAACACCAACTTGTGATTTGAATAGCAAGTCTGATCTAAAAACCTTTGAATTATATGTTTTTACAATTATATCTATTAATACTTGAGTATAGAAGTGAGTATATGGAGAAAATTCTAAACATGCTTTAACAACTTGAAACATTTTCAAAAAGCAATCTAAATTTTCATCTTCTGAATCAGTTTCCTTAGCATAACATACAAGTTCTATTAGTTGTGTGTACATAGCCTTTAATTTTTCAAAATTTTGATGGCTCATTATAGCAAAATCGTATAATTTATCTCCAATATTATATTCAAAATCATGAATAACACCAAAATATTCTCCTGTATTTTTTAGAATAATTTTATTACCTTTGAGTGTGAAATTACTTATCATGACTGCTTTTCCTCCATTTTAAAATAGAATATAGATATTTTGATTTTCAACTTATCTATAGACTTCACAAAATCTATTTACAACACTATTTTAGCATCCTATAATTAATTTTACAAGATAGAAAATAACAAAAAAGATTATTTATTTTCTATTAACAGTACATTGAAAATTGAATATCAAATTGCAAGTACAGATAATGATACTTCTACCTGGCTAACGTGATGTAAAGGGGTAGTTCGTTGGAAACGGAATGAGGGCAAATCTCATATGGGAGAAAATCCACTTGTAGTTTTAGTAATAAGGACAAAAAGTTCTTGAATATAAATTAGAGGAAAGGTAGGTGAATACTCTGGAAACGATAAGGGATAATAAAGACAAAAAGAAAAAAGATAAATTACCATTTGCAGTATTTATTTGTCCAAAATCAAATGTTGGTGAATTAGAGGATTATAAACAGGTATTCACCGATATTATTTCTGATAGAATAAAACAAAAATACAAATAAAAAACAAGAACAAAATTTCGCAGAAGTATTGAAAAATAATTGCAAATATGATATAAATAGAACAAATAAATTAGATTTTCAGTTGTTCGAAAATTCTGAATAACTGGAGAAAAGAGGTAATAAATGGATGAAAATAAAATGCAATTAATAAATAAATTATTTAATAATGATACAATAAGAACATTATGGGATAAAGACGAAGAAAAATATTATATTAGTATAGTTGATATTGTAAGTGTTATTTCAGAAAGTAAAGATGGTAGAAAATATTGGAATAAGTTAAAGCAAAGGCTTAAAGAAGAGGGAAATGAAACGGTGACAAATTGTCACCAGTTGAAATTAAAAGCTCAAGATGGTAAATATCGTATGACAGATGTATGTGATATTGAAGGAATGTTTCGTATAATTGAATCAATTCCATCAAAGAATGCTGAACCAATTAAACAATGGTTAGCACATTTAGGAAAAGAAAGAATTGATGAAACTTTTGATCCTTCAATTGCATTACAAAGAGCAATAGATTTATATCGTACAAAAGGTTATGATGAAGATTGGATTGCAAAAAGAATAAAATCAATTCAAGAAAGAAAAAAATTAACAGATGTATGGAAAGAAAATGGTATAGAAAATAATATTGAATATGCAATATTAACAAATGAAATATACAAAGAATGGTCAGGCATGACAGCTAAAGAATATAAGCAATATAAAGGATTAAGGAAGGAAAGCTTAAGAGACAATATGGATAATATAGAACTTATATTAACAGATTTATCTGAAGAAGCTACCAAAAGACTAGCAGCTAAGCAAAGGCCAAATGGATTAAAAGAAAATATTAAAGTAGCTAAAATGGGAGGACATGCTGCAAAGGTTGCAAGAGATGATATTGAAAAAAATCTTGGGGAATCTGTTGTAACTAAAACAAATAAACTAAATTATGAATATATAGAAGATGAAAAAGTTAAAAAGATTTCTGATAAAAATTCAGATGGTTAGTAGTTCTATCCAACTGAAAAATAACTGGATAGGTTTGCTAACCAGTTGGTAACAATTTGTAACCAACTGAAATAAAAAAATGTTCTTCAAACATGAGAAAAACTTAGAACACCTTCCTGACATCGGGAAAATGTTAAAATGTAAAAATAAGAAAGTTCTAAAATTTCAATTAAAACATTGATTTTTTAGAACTATTTTTATATAATAGCAACAATACAAAAACAATAAACGATAATGTTATTGATACATAAAAACGGAGGTATGCTATGCAAAAATCTAATGCAGAAAAAAGAGTAGTAATTTATTGTAGAGAGAGTAGAGATGACTATGGAGAAAACTATGAAAGAATCGAAACACAAAGAGACTTGCTAGTAAAATATTGTAAAAGTCATGGATACACAAATATAGTTGATATCATAATGGATGATGATAAAAGCGGAACTGATTTTAGTAGATTTGATGATATTAGAGAAAAGGCAAAGAATAAAGAAATTGATGTTATTGTATTCAAAAACTCTGCAAGACTTGGAAGAAATCAAAGAGAAGCATTAGAATTTGTAGAATACTTAGAAGAACAAGGCGTAGAAATAATATTTGAAGATGAACAATATAATGAGGAAATGTTTGGTTTATATGCATGGTTTAATGAAAGAAGAGCAAGAGATGACAGTAAAAATATTAGAAGAAACTTACGACACAAAATTGAAGAAGGAGATTTACTGGTTAAAGCAATATATGGTTATGACAAAGTTGGAAAACAATTAGTTATAAATAACGAAACAGCACCAGTAGTACAAGAAATATTTGAGTTATACTCTAAATGTTGGGGGTATCAAAAAATTGCAACATATTTAAATAAAAAAGGAATACCAACACCATCACAAAGTAGGAACTTTGCAAATGCAAAACAAACACGAAACTGGAAAGCACAACATATTGTAAGAATATTAGATGATAGAAGATATATTGGAGATTATGTAGGCGGGACTACTGAAAAGGTAAGTTTTAAATCTAAAAAAACAAGAGTAAAAGAACAAGAAGAATGGACTATTATAGAAAATCATCATGAGCCAATTATTGATAAAGAATTATTTGAAAAAGTGCAGAAAATAAGAGCAAAAAGAAAAAAAGAAAGTGATAAATATAATAATGGATTTAAATTTGTAGATGTAGAAAATAATTTGTATTCAGGACTTTTATATTGTGGAAGATGTGGAACTGCAATGTATAAAAGAAAAGGAACATCAGGAACAAGAAAAAGACCAGATGCGTATTTGTGCAAAAAATATAGTAATGAAGGAGCAATCAAAGAAGATATAAGACAAGACTATGGTTGCAGGCCACACAGAATGAGAATAGAGTATTTAGACCAAATCGTAAATGCCTATATAGATAATTTAGTAAGTAATCCAGAATTTAAAAGCTTTGTAATGGATAACGTAAAAGCAATAAGTACAAATAAGGTAACACTTGAAAAAGAGTTAAATAAATCAAAAGCAAATCTAGAGAAATATCAAAAACAATATAAACAAATATATGATGATAAGCTAAATGATTTAATACCAGAATTCTTATTTAAAGAAAAGAAACAAGAGTTAGATAGCAAAATAAAAAACGAAAAAGAAAAGCTACAAGAAGTGGAAACAAAATTTAATACATTAAATAAATTAGAAGACAAAGAAGAATTAATATTTAAGGCAATTGATGACATCAAGAAAAATGGATTAACTAAAGAAGAATTATCAAGATTATTTGATAAAATAGTGGTATTCGATAAACATGAAATAACAAAAGAACAAAAAGACTTGTACAACTTAAACGATATGATGTATAATGAGTTATACGAAAATGGAGGTCTAGCATTCCACTTAAAATTTATGTACCCACAAACTATCACAAACAGGAGGTTGTGATATTGGTGCAAGACCAATTGACTTACATTTAGCAGCATTTAAAAAAATAGGAGTAAATATTATAGAAGATTCAGGATTTATTATATGTAAAGCAGAAAAAATTGTTGGAACAAATATCAATTTGGATTTTCCGAGTGTAGGTGCAACAGAAAATATTATACTTGCTTCAATATACGCAGAAGGAGTTACACAAATAACAAATGCAGCGATGGAACCAGAAATTGTAGATTTAGCTAAATGCTTAAATAAAATGGGCGCCAAAATTACAGGTGCAGGAACTAATGTTATAAAAATTATAGGAGTACAAAAATTAAAAGATACAGGGTATAAAGTAATGCAAGATAGAATTGAAGCAGGAACCTTGTTATGTGCAGGTGCAATTACAGGAGGAAATATTTGCCTAAATTATAAAAATGCTAATCATATTACGCCAATATTAAATAAATTAGAAGAAGCGGGATGTAATATAAAAGTTGAAAAAAATAGAATATATATGCAAGCGCCTAAAAAATTAAAAGCAGTTGATATAAAAACAATGCCATATCCGGGTTTCCCAACAGATATGCAATCAATATTTGCTAGTATTTTAACTACAGCAAAAGGAACATCCGTGATTGTGGAAAATATATTCGAAAATAGATATAGATATACAGCAGAATTAAATAAAATGGGTGCTAAAATTACAACTGAAGGAAAAACAGCAGTAATAAAAGGAGTTAGAAAACTATCAGGAGCGACAGTAAAAAGTACTGACTTAAGAGGCGGAGCAAGTATGATTTTAGCTGGATTATGTGCAAAAGGAATGACTACAGTAACAAATATAGAGTATATATTAAGAGGATACGAGAACTTAGATAAGAAGCTGAATGAATTAGGAGCTAAAATTTCGATACAAAAAGAATAAAAATAATTACAAAAGGGACTAGATTTATTATATATAAATATGATAAAATAAGCACGTATAATGTGGTAAATTGTATGTGCTTTTTTTAATGCAATTATAATATAAAAAGAAGGTGAAAATAATGTCTAAAAAACTTAAAGAAAAATCGAAAAATACGCAAAAAGATTCTACATTTAATGTAGACAATGAAATTATTATAGGCATTAAAACTTTACCGAATCCTGAAGAAAACAAAAAGAAAACCCAAAAGAGAAAAAATGAAAAAATAAAAAATACAACTAAAAAAAGTAAGACTACGAAAACAAAGAAAAAGACTAAAAACAAAGAAGAAGAGTTTGAACTTAAACTTGGAATTGAAGATGAAAAAGTTAAACCAAAAAAGAAAAAGAAAAAAACTAAAAAATTGACTAAAAAACAGGAAATTGCAAGAAAAAAGAGAAAAGCATTTCTTAGGTTAGTAAAATGGGCTACTCTTATATTACTTTTAATAGGTGGAGGAATAGGCTTTTTATTATCTTCATTTTTTAATATAAAGAAAATTGAAATAGTAGGAAACAATAAATTAACCAGAGATGAAGCGATAAGTTTGTCACAAATTGAAATTGAAGAGAACACATTTAAATTATCAAAAAACAAAATTGAAAAAAATATTAAACAAAATGCTTATGTGGAAAGTGTAAAAATTAAAAGAAATTTACCAAGTACTATATTAATTGAAATAGAAGAAAGAGTTCCTACATATATGATTACATTTGCAAATGCTTATGCATATATAAACAACCAGGGATATTTTGTTGAAATTTCAAAAGAAAAATTAGAGTTGCCTATAATAACAGGGTATGCAACTAAAGAAGAGGATATACAACTAGGAGAAAGACTATGTACAGAAGATTTACAAAAGCTAGATGATATATTACAAATAATGAAAGCAGCAGAAAGCAATGAGATTGCTAATATTGTAACAAAAATAAATATATCTGATAAACAAGATTATGTGCTAGAGCTAAAAAGCGAAAAGAAAACTGTACATGTTGGAGATACATCAAATTTAAGTACAAAAATGTTATATATAAAAGAGATAATAGAACAAAACAAAAAAATAGAAGGAGAAATTTTAGTTAATACTGATTTAAACAATAAATGGGCTATATTTAGAAAAAAAGTATAAAAATCATTAATAAGGAGGGCAAAATGAACAAAAAGCAAATAGCTATTACATTAGGAATAATGTGCTTTATATTAACAGTTGCAATATGCATTCAATTAAAGACAATTGAAAACACAACTACAACAATCTCGCAATCACTAAAAGAAAATGGATTAAGAGACGAAGTGCTAAGATGGAAAGAAAGATATGACAATGTTTATGAGGAACTTAATCAGTCTTTAAAAGAACTAGAAGAGGTCAGAAAACAAGCAACTCAAAATGATACCAAATCTTCAGCAAAACAAGAAGAAATAAAAAACAACAATATGCTACTTGGATTATCTGAAGTAAAAGGTGAAGGATTACAAATTGTGATAGCAGACAACAATACTGGAACTTTAAAAAATGAAAGTGAAGCATTAGATTTAAGTTCACAAGTAGTACATTATGATGATTTGATCGAAGTAATAAATGCTTTGAACAATGCAGGAGCAGAAGCAATATCAATAAATGGTCAAAGAATTATACAAACTACAGCAATAACTTGTGAAGGAAATGTAATAAAAATAAATGGACAAAAAGTAAGCTCTCCATTTACAATAAAAGCAATTGGTTCACAAGGATTATTATATGGATCACTTACTATGATAGGCGGGTACTTATATATACTTGATGAAGCTGGAGTTATTGTAGAAACAACACAAATGGACAACTTAACTGTTGAAAAATATTCTGGAGTTATAAACTACAAATATGTAAAAAATGAGAAATAGAGGTGAGTATACACTTTGAATAAAGAAAAGAAAAACAAAATTATAATGACCATAATTATTGGAGGAGTATGCCTTATACTTTTTGCAGTTATGTTTATGCAGTTTAGAACTATTGAGGAAACAGATATTACAGCAATTGAAAACATGAGAGAAGCAGAATTGAGAACAGCTATATCTGAATGGAAGGGAAAATATGAAGAAACTGTAGAGCAATTACAAGCAAATCAAAAAACAATTAAAGACTATAAAAACAAGCTTGAAAAAAATGAAGAAGCGTCAGGACTTGTTGATAAAGAATTAAAAGATTCTAATATGATTTTAGGAAAGACAGATGTATTTGGCGAAGGAGTAACAATAACATTATCAAATAGTGAAGAAAGAGATGTAAAATACAGAGACTTACTAGAATTAATAAATGAATTAAGATATGCGGGAGCAGAAGCTATATCAATTAATGATGTAAGAATATTAAGTTCTACGGAAATCGCACAACCAGATGGAGTTTTAATGATAATAAATGGCCAAAGAGTTTCATCACCTTATGTTATAAAAGCAATTGGAAATCAAACGTATTTATCAAGTACTTTGAGTTTAAAGGATAGTGGATACATTGATAAAACAAGAGCCATAGGACTAAATGTTAAATTGGAAACTGGAAAAAACATAAAAATTTTAAAATATAATGGAGATATGAATATAAAATATATGAAGGAAGGGGAAAACAAGTAATGATTTTTATTGCAATTGTAATTGGATGTATTTTAGGAGCTGTAATTGGAATTTATGCACCGATAGTTCCATATACATATTCTGGCTATTTAGCTATAGCTATTATCGCTGCACTAGATTCTGTTTTTGGTGGAATTTCATCAACATTAAAGAAAAATTTTGATTTAAAAATATTTGTAACAGGCTTTTTTGGAAATGCAATATTATCAATATTACTTACATACCTTGGACAAAAGTTGAATGTAGATATTTATTTAGCTGCAATCGTTGTTTTTGTAGGAAGAATGTTTAATAATTTAGCTATAATTAGACGCTATTATTTAGAGAGATGGAACGAGAAAATGGCAAACAAAAACAATGTTTCATAAGTATTACACAATTATTACAAAAATATTACAAATCTATTGACTTTTTTTTCAAAATGTAATATTCTTTAGACATCAAAAAACAGATGACAAACAATCTTTAGGGGATGCAAAATTGGAGGAATGAACCTTGGCAATCGGAGATATAATTGTAGGAATTGACATTGGAACTTCGAAGGTTAGTTTAGTAATTGGAGAAGTTAATAATTTTAATCAAATAGAAGTCATTTGTACGACTACTCATAAATGCAACGGAATAAGAAAAGGCAAAATTGTAGACGAAAATGAAATTGCAAGCTCTATACACCACTTAATTAAAGATGCTGAATCAGAGACGGATTTAAAAATAAATTCAGCTTATGTCACAATACCTGGTAAATATGTTACAATAGTTAAAAATAGTGTTGTAAAAGAGGCAAAGGATAAATATGCTGGAATCTCAGCTAAAGATGTTGTCTCAAGTATTATGCAAGTGAAAGACATTGATATACCAGAAGGAAAACAAATAATTGACATAGTTGAAAATCAATTTGTTCTTGAAAATGGAAGAACAGTTTCAGATCCAGTAGGAAATTTGAGTGGTAGTTTTACTTTAAAAGCAGAAGTAATTCTAGCTGATAGAGAATATATGAAACAAATTGCATCAATATTTAGAAAGGTTGATTTAGATATTGATGGTTTAGTACCAATTACATTAGCTCAAAGATCATTAGCACTTGACGCAAATGAACTAAATGATAATGTAATGCTATTGGACATTGGTGCAGGAAATACAGAAATAGGCGTATTTGATGGACAAAGTTTTGTATACACAAATACAATACCTTTAGGAGGAGACAACATTACAAATGATATTGCATTAGTCCTAAATATTAGCGAAGAAGAAGCTGAAAGATTAAAAAAACAATATGGATTAGCATTAAAA
>ULNQ01039761.1_pt1 | contig 27645 bp, 20 predicted proteins | sample 1951951 | NCBI WGS metagenome assembly ULNQ01 (sample SAMEA4835580, study PRJEB28245) | human gut metagenome | biome: gut microbiome; material: fecal sample | place: Denmark | collected 2008
ATGGTACCGATTCATGCGCTACAGTGGTACCGAATCGCCGATACTGTCAATTAACTCCTACCTCTACCGCAGAACGACCTGACTGCTGGCTCTTTGTTCCACTGTAAAGATCAGAACGAAGGAGAGCGATATCATTCTCCAAGTCCTTACGCTCCTTGGCATCCTTCTCTCGTTCAGCTTCCAACTGACGGTTCTTCTCTTTGGCATCTGCCAACAGGGTCTCAGCAGTTTTCAGCTTTCTCTTTGTATCAGTAAGCTCTTGCCTGGTTTCTTGTAATTGCTGAAGCACAACATCCAACTTATGAGAATGGCTGGCACTTACCACCTTGTTTTCATCATTGTATGTTTGCTGTTGAAGACGAGACAATCGAACCTCATCCGTCAACTCTTTAATATTGGCAGTAAGGCGGCTTATCTCCTCATCCTTGGACTGAATCTGCGAATACAAGAATTTACAAAAGTTATGTAGTTCTTCTCCTGTCATACCTTGGGACGGGTCATAGTCAGCAGAAGTCCGAGACTCCTGCTGAATTTGATCGAGACAGTTTTGTGCCTCTATATCTATGCCTAATTCGTCTAGTTCCATAACCTTTGTATTTTAGTACAAAGATACAAAAAATATTTGAATTATGCAAATTTATAAAACACATAACCATCTGATTATTAGTTAATTATACTTAAATACGAATTATACTCTAATCTGCTTTATAACAGGCGATTCCAATACTATCATCACGGTCTTCCAATCCATCTTATAGGTAGGAACTCCTTCTCGAAGTACAACTTTCTTAAATCGATATTCATTGCTGAAAGTACGTTCGTGAAGGTCATAGACATGATGCTTATATTGAAACAACCTTATCGTTCGTCGGTCACGAGACATATAAATATAGATGTCACCATTGAGAGGGTCACGATGATATATATTACGTATGATCTCAGAGAGACGAGGCCCCTTGTACCTCATATCATGAAGCATGGGTAAGTAGTAGAAGTTGTCAAGACCTGAGAGCCTTAGCATAATCCCTCCAATCTAGACACTAAGTCCTTCATGCCGGCATAGTCAAGCCCACCCTTCTTGACAAACAAACCATCCGTCGTTTGGATGGTAATGAGTATGCCACCCTTCGACTTCTTTTTTTGGGGCTTGGATGCTGGCTGAGATGGGACTTCAACATCATCTGTCTCTTCATCTGTAGGTGCTCCTTCTATTTCAACAGGGATAACAGTATCCTTGGCATGCTTCTTGAACCACGCATAGAATTGCTTGTATGGAACACCTTGGTTAATACAAAAGGAATTAATTGAAATTCCATGTGGCTCCCCTTCCGTCTTGTAGCGGAACCAGAATGTCTGAAAGTCTTTGTCGCTGTACATTTTACTTACGTTTAAAATTACTGGCGACAAAGTTACATCTTCTTTCTCAAATCACCAAATCCGTTTTTGGACGCTTACCACCACAACAACAATCCGAGGCATCTTTTATATTTTTCCATTCAATCGTAATTACTGGAAGTGTGATGCAGCCTGCACAACTCAAGCATATCAAATAGCAGAATATGATAAGGCAAAACACGCACACACCCACAACATAACATTTCTTACTCATATAAATATTTTGATTCTATCCCCAAAACAATAAAGAACAAACTTGATGGCATTATTGTTCAAACTAATGAAGGTCTCTGAAAATTGCTTTCCATAGTTGCTTAGGATATATATATAAACCAGGTTGATACATTTCTTCATTATCACAAGTACGACAAAAGTTTCCAGCAGGAAAAGGAACAATGATAGTTAAACTTTAAACGAAGACACTTTATAAAGTGAACAAAAAAATGTTATTCAAAATGTTGCCAATTCTGATAATATCATTTCATAATCTGAAAACTATTTACCATATGCGACATTATAGGCTCTACTTTTCCAGCATATTCCTCAAGGCAATAAATAAGTCCATAGTAAAAAGCTGTTTTAGACTTTATCGCTACTAAATTATACCTAAAAGCTGTTCCATCAATTGTTAGGTCATAACAAATAACATAACCACCATTAGATAATTGTCTTTCAGCTATTTTCTTATATTTCTCGGCGCCAGGGGCATTACGATTGTTTTTCACAACTACTTGCGCATACTGCCTACTTGTATTGACACCTACAGCTGTAGCATTCTTTAAAGGCTCGGAAAAGGCAACAAACGCAGGATCATAATCCGTACAAATAAGTGCAAACAACTGGTCATCATTCAATTTTGCCTTACGAAAATCCGCAGGAGCTTCTATCTTGCAAGACTTATCATCTGCTAAAAATTGGTTCCATTCTATATTATTCTCGCTTTCTTCTGATATTTCTTTAGATGCACTACCAATAGAAGCATATGATTTAGATTGATTATCTACCACAGCCCCTCCATTAGACGAATGAAACACAGAAACAAGAACTATCAATAATACAATACCCAAAAAGACTTGATAAAGATGACGGCAATGCTTGTAGTCCCAAGTTGTATCCATCAGTTTCCATGCAGACACGCCATTTTTTCTTATCTGCAAAATCGCCCACCAAAATAGTATTCCTAAAATTCCATGAATACTATAAGCCACTTCTATCTCCAATAAGAAATGATTTACAACAAGCGTCAATAATGATGCAACTATCATTAAATAAAAGCCACACCTACTCCATCTCATTAAAAGTATAGCACCCAATATTAAGGAAACAGAAAGAGCTGAAAGCAATCCGTACCCAAAGCTTAGCGAACTTTCAGAATCCAACATTGTCATAAAATAATAAATACAAAAGCATAGATTAGCGACAATGACAATCCATAGCCATGCACTAACACATCCGTGTCTTTCCTTATAATTCTCCATTGCTTATATTTTTAGTTAATAATTTCTTGTAAAATCAGTCCTTTCCTATAACTTTCAACTTTGCTAACAAAAAGTTTTTAAATGAATCATTATGGACTCTATTTATTCGTTCTATATACCTAGAATACTTCTGTTCAGCAATTTTTCTTTTAACAGAAGAATACCATGCTAATTCCTCGAAGATACATAAGTCTGAATAATCAACTTGCAATTTAGCAAACGCTTTGGCATCATCACTTATCATTATTTTACTATTTTGCTTGATAGTTTTGTTTCCCACCGTACAGCCATCCACTTTCACTGAAACTTGCAAATCTTCAATATTGTCTTTCCCCAAAACCTCTATTGGCTTATTACCTATAGTATCAAGTTTTAGCGAAGCTTGACCGCTTGTTATTTCTAGACGGATAGAAAACCTTTGCAAATCTGCAGTTGTCAAAGGCACATCATCAGCAGTTGTTAAAATCAAGGATAATGGGACGTTTGATTTTTCTATGTTTTCCGAAACAGGACTCTGTTCAAAATTTTGTTTTATGAATTGCAAGCCCCAATAGACACTTGCAAACAAAATAAATAACACGAACAAGACAACAAACACTTTTGCATAATTAAGATGATGTTTTTTACTTGCCTTTACTTCTTTTGAACTTTGCCTATAAGACTTTTCCAAAGCATCTTGTGCTTGAACACTTTGAGAAACTATTATGTGCCAATCCTGTGCCGACATATTCAAAGCAAATAATGTTTGCTGACAAGGTCTTGCATGAAAATATTTCTTTAAAACATCTAAAAACAAAATATTCTTGCTAACAATATAAAACAAAGTCATACATGACTTAACACGAGTAGAATCTGTAACACCAAAAATATCTCCAATGCTTTTCATTTCACTTTGGAGCAACAAATCACTGACATTTTCCAATCGTTCTCTCAATTCCGAATGTCCATAATAGGCTTTAGCTTCCTCAAAATTTACGAGTCCGTATTTCTTCTCATTGATACTATCTTGACCATTCTGTCGCAATGTCGGGAAAACATACCAAATCCAATGAGATAGTTTTTTACCCTTTTGTATCTCATTTACAGCTTGCTTATAACTTCCAAATCCACTGGATTCTTGAGCATCTAAAAATCTCTGCAAATTATAGTCTTTCATAAATTTACTATTGTGTTTCGATAATTTAAAAAGTCATGGTAACTTCCATTGAAAACATCTACATCTATATGCCGATTGTATCCATTCAGTTTTCCTGTACTTGTACTTTGCCAAAACTTCCATCTTGACATAAAAGGACCCACTTGATTATAACGAGCAATCCAAAAATCATACTTGGAAAATCTATCATCTTTTAGATAATTGTTTTTCCAAACTTCAGAAGTATAAACAATAGGTCTTACTCCGTAATATTTCTCTATTATCTCTAGCCATTTCAACGCGTCATTTTGCATACGTTGGATTCCATATTCTTTAAGTTTTTGAACATATGCATGATGATTTGAATATTCACTTTCCAAATCAAGAACAGGTGGCAAATCTCCTTTCTGCCAATTTACTGTATTTATAAAATTTATAACTTGTTGGTTTATGTCAACTGAAATCGTAAAGAAATGGTACGCACCTATTATTTTTTTATATTCTCTAGCCATCCTTAGGTGATTCTCGTAACAAGGATCTTTAGCAGAACCTTGTGTTGCTTTTATAAAGACAAAAGAAACTGGTTGCAGGCAATAATTATCACCGATATTAGAATTTGGAAAAATCCTACCTTTTTCATCAGAGTATAAAGAAAAGTTATTCCACTCCAAAGAACTACTTGGCTGGTACTTAGACAAATCTATACCATAAACAGCTTTTTTTCTTTTGCTGTTTTTTGATTGCCACCTTACCAAATCATCCTTTTTCCATTCACCAAAGTACAAAGTATCATTATTATTGATTTTTAAACCTATACCATTTTTCTTGCCATGTTTCCAATTCCCTTGATAAATATTGCCGTTATTGTAATACATTACTCCATATCCATGAGGCAGCAAGTCTTGAAATCCACCTTCATAAACACCCTTGTCTGTTATCATGATTCCTTTTTTCAAATCTCCATTCATCCATTTGCCTGCAAACATAACACCTTCACTTGAAAACCAAGATTCATAACCAGAACTAGGTCTGTCTTCTATATTTATATCAAAAGATAACAATCCATCTTGAAACATCGGCAATAAATGTGCCATAAGAAAGCCTCCAAGGAAAGCAAGTAAACCTATGGCCAATGTTCTTTTTTTTATTCTTTTAGTTATAGATTTGAATTGTACCATCCAACTTGTCTCTAAATTGTTGTAATGTATTTACATGGCTACATATATTCCAATATTCTTGTTGAGATTGACTCAAAAATAAAAACCAATCTAAAAGTTTCTGTTGCTCGTTTGAGAACTCACCAGAGTGTATTAATATGATTTTTTTTAAATCCTCTGCTCGATGGACTTCAGGCATCAATCCCTCTAAAAGAAGATGTTTTAGCGCAAATATTCGTTTTACAATTTTTACATCCCGCTTGTCGATTTCGTATTGACTATTATATGATTTTTCAAAAGAAACTACCTCTTCTATTGTCACCGTAGTCTGATTTAATCTTTTCTCTGACACATGCGGAATAATATACGCTATATCATCGTTATTAATTTCATTCCTTTCTAAATTCCTTAATGGTAAACTACAAAATAAAACTATACCTATGACTGCTACCAAAATCAGGAAGGAATTTATAATCTTCTTAGATTTTGCACCCATCACAGCTTTCTCTTTACTGATAATCATCTGGAGTAAGCTTTACTGAAAAAAGGAACTCGTCATTTTTATCAATGTAAGTATATTTAAAAATATATCCTTCCTTCATTTCCCTTGCTGCTATTTCTGCATTTTTAGCTGTAGCTTTCAGTATATCTAATAAGATAGGACGCAGATTTTGCTTAATTTGCTCTATTCTATCTTCATCAAAAGAACTTTTCTCCATATCAATAAACTTATACGTATTAGTTATGATATTGGCATCTGGTTCTAAATATATAGAGACGAACTGTTCACCATCTGAAACAATAGGGGTTTGCTCCAAGCTCTTATTTGTTGCAACACAAAAAGCTTCAATCTCTTCTCGAAAGCTAGCATACACATTAGATTTCTTTCGGATATTTTTCCATTTCACAGTTCTCCAAATCTTAGGCAAGTCAGACTTGGTTCCAACCTTATAACTACCAACTGCTAAAACAGAACACCCTCCTTCGTTAAACGCATAAGCTGTACCCTTAAAGGTTTCATTAAAGATTTGTGTCTTAAAATCAGCAGCCTTGACGGATTTCCCCATAAAAGTAGAATTATACATCTTACCAAAATCTGCATTTTCAAACAATGGGTTTGACTTCAAATTCATTTGAGTCTCCAACATAAATTCCGGTTTCTGAAATTGGTTGAATCCAATTATCATACCTAAGTTATAAATGTTGGCATCATATTCATCATTATAAAAATACATGAGTTCTGTTCCCATTCCTTTATCACCGTCATTTTGAACAACCCATCCATTAGGAACTATTACAGATACATAACTATTCTCATACTTCTTTTGACTGAAGCTAGCTAAAGCCACAGTCACCAAGACTATAAATAAAAACACCTTTTTCATAAGTCACACCTCTAATTTTGTCTAACCGTAATCTTTACTTCCTTAGAACCAGATTTCACCTTTAGATAATCACTACGAGAATTCCCCGTTGTATTCTTGGCGCATTCCAACTCAAAACTTTTCTCTTTCTTATTTTTAACCTTACACCATGACGGAACTCCCCAAGTAATCCAAGATTCGCCATCGGTCTTTACATAAAATGTTTCAGTACCTCCTGCCTTTCCAAAGGTTGTTGACAATTCAGTCTTGCTATCTACAGTCAAATAAGAAGCAGCTCCTTTCTTCTTTTTGATTTCATAGTTACCTTGGTAAATTTTATTTTCACCAAGCCAAATCTGATAGCTTCCAACTCCCTCGTCATAAGAACTCCGTGAAGAATTGCCCCAACCAGAAAGAGTAGCTTGGTTCTTTCCTGGTTTTACCGTTATAGAACTTGTAAACGTAAATCCCATAGGAGATTTATCTCCTCTACACAACACTCCACTTGAATCTATAATACGGACTAGCAATTTTACATTTTGCTCTGAGGAGACCATTCCTTCATAGTTTATTCTCGCTTTCAAAAATCTCATGTCATCTTCATATAGAGTATTACCATATTTAGTTAGAATTTTATTATCTTCATCACTATTGGCAAATTCCACACTATTTATTGACAATAAACCATTACGCATAACAGGAGAAGACCCAGACTTTATATGAATACCTTTTTGGTACAACAAATTACCTTCATACCAAACTTCAACTTTGTAGTAGCCTGCATCATAACTCGTAAACAAAGGATTTCCCCATCCTGAAAGTTCAAGTTCTTGTCCACCGCCAGAACAAATTGTCACATCCTTAGAATAAGTATAACCAATTGGAGAACCTGCGCCTGACATAAGAGTTCCATCTTTAAAGAACTTTACATCTAATGTTACCTCTTTTTCTCTCTGACAAAGTCCACGATAATACAATTTCGGTTTCAAGTAACTTATATCCTTTGCATATAAATCAGAGCCATAATCGTCAATAATATGTGATTCTGTATCTATATTAGCAAAAACCATACCCGTGATTTCCATATATGCAGTCTTGGCAAATTTTTGATCTGCCGATACCGTAGACCTATAGATAGGTTTAGCTTTCACGGAAATTGACTTTCTTCTTGGTTGACCTTTACTTAAGGTTTGCTTTTTAGCAGTGGGAGTATGAACAACTCCTACCTTTGCATTCTTTGCTGCATTCATTAATTTACTTTGTGAATAGCAATTACTTCCCACCAAGCAAAGACCAACGACCCATATTACAAAACGTGTTGTCATCATTATTTAATTTTCGTTCAAGCGTTTCAAAGCCTTCAAAGCATCTGTGCGTGCCTTGTATTGGCTCTTAGAACATTTTTCATACCACTCGATAGCACTATTTTTGCTTTGAGTTACGCCAAGTCCATCTTCATACAACTTAGCCAATTCAAACATAGCCATACCTTGACCTTTTTCTGCAGCCTGTTTGAAATATTTGTAAGCATCGGCATATTCCATATCATCTTTACAAACCAAGCCATAATGCCAAGAGGCATCGGCACTACCCTTTAAAGCTCCAGATTTATAATAGAATTTTGCTTGCTCAATATCTTTTTCCACACCATTACCATACTGATACATATAACCAATCATATAGCACGCATTCCCATCAGAATCAATTTTCTGTTTATATTGCTTAAAGGCTTTGGAATAATATTTATCCGACTGGCTTTTGTTATTGAATGGATAATATTTGCTTACATAAATATCTCCCATTTTAGTAAAAGCTTTCAAATATCCATTATCAGCAGCCGCCTTATAATAAGCATAAGCCTTTGGCAAAGAAACGTACCGATTGTTAAATCCATACTCATATTCTTCACCGGTCTTATACATATCGCTCACGCTCATACCCATTAGCATGGTTTTTGAAGCATCCACAAAGTCACTTTTGTTTTCTACAGTTTCACCAAGACGCATCAATGCTAATCTGGCATCGCATTCCAATTCATTTGCATATTTTACAGACTTCTTATAGCTAGCTACAGCTTTTGTTATATCCTTGTCTGTTCCTTGGCCTTTTTCTTGCATTGTACCAACCCAATACCAAGCATCTGATTTCAAGTTGTTTTCATTAGAAGCACATTTCATAAAATTAGCAAAGGCTTGCTCATATTTACCTTTTACATAATAATAACTTGCCAAACGATAAGCGCAGACTGGATAACCAGCCTCTATACCAAGATTATAATACTCTATCATACTTTTCTCATCTTTTGCAATTCCATGTCCATACTGATAGGATAATCCCATATAACCATAAGCTGGCTCATATCCCACATTGGATAGAATTTCAAATAGAATAAAAGATTTATCCGTATCACCTTTTTCATAATATGCTAAAGCTTTATTGTAGATTGCTTCTTTATTATTGATGTCTATCTCAGGCATAGCAACAAGAATTTCCTCTACTCTTCTTTCTGCAGCTTCTATCTGACCAGTCAATACATTAAGAGTACTTGTAAAGACATTGGCATTTTGGCAAACAACATCTATACGATAAGCATAGCTTTTGGAATAAGCATACAGTTTTACCGTCTTGAAGCGACCTGCTTCCACGATACAATTTTTGATAGCTTTTTCTGTATAAACCCCATCATAAACATATTCTTTATACAGAGTAACCAGATAAGGAGAAGTCCAATTTTCATTCACAATGGCATAAAACTTACTACCATCCTTCACAAAATAGACATCTCCATCTGTATCAACTTTAGGTTGAAGTCCTTCTGCTGCCAAGAACTTTACTATATTCAAACGCAACTCCATTTGACCCTTCGTCAGGTTCTTAGCATTAACACCAGACACCAACAATGTGAATGTCAATAGTATAAATAAAACTTTTCTCATGCTCTTATCTCTTTAATCCTTTAATGTTTGAGTGGCACTCTTCACTTGTTCTAAAAGTGTATCAAAAGCTGCATTGAATTCAGACGCTTGATTTAGATACATTTCCGCCGAAATCAAAATGCTATTCTTGAGTGGCGTAACTTTGGCGCAAAACTTAACATTATATTGATTAATGTTTGCGTACAATTTCTTATGTGTCAAATCGTCTGAGTACTTTACATATCGAGCTAAACGAATATACATCGGCGAAATATCATCCGTTGAAATTTCGACATAATAAGCCACTCCTTCACTCATTATTTTCAAGCCATCACTTTGATTTTCTGGGTCAAATCCCTTATTTATCAAATAACTCTTGATTTGACTGCGAAGATTCTCTTGCGTAGAGTTGTAATCTTGCGAAAAACAAGAAAGAGATAGAAAACAAATCATTGCTACACATAAAAACTTTTTCATAAGCCTAATTTTTAGTTTTTTGAATTTTATTAATCAATTCGATCAGATATTTGAGACGGACACCGTAGTTGAAGCCTTGGCTCTTGGCATATCCTGAATTATTTACAGCAATAACTTGGTGCTGCTTATTTAAAACTGGAGAGCCACTACTTCCTCCCAAAATTGGAACATCATACCCAATTCGATACTCTTCACTTGTATTAGTTATTTTTCCATGTTGAGCTTGTGGCTTAATTCCATCTTGCAATTTCATATCTTGCAAAATTGGGCCTGCATTGTAACCTAATACCGTCACTTCATAATCATCTTGAATTTTGTTATCTATTGGATCTTTTTCTGCTATAGGGAAAATATAGGCTTTTTCAGGAATGTCACTTTTCTTATTTATTTGGATAAGCGCAACATCATTCTCTGTAACTGTTCCAGGGGTACCACTTGCTCTAAGAGAAGCAGGAATGAAATCTTTTGTTCCATTTTCTGGATGAACACGAGTACCAGTAAAAGCAACATAAATCTGATTATCAACTTTGACCTTAAAATCACCAGTATTCAAAATTTTATCACGGACATCTACTTGCCCTTGATAATACTTCAATTTCTGTTGCAATGATAAATCAACAACACCTAAAGCACTATAAATCTGCAATGTATCATTGATATTATTACACATTTTCTGATATAATTCCTTTTCTTCTTGGAATTTTTTACGTAGCAGTTTTGCCACTTCTTCTGGAGGAATAGGATCGGCTACATGACGATTAGTTGCTATCAAACCATCTTTTGATATTAAAAAGCCTGTACCACAACTCAAACCATAGACTCTTTTGTCTGGATCAAAAGTTCCATTGTCTATTTTACCTTCATTTGGATCAAAAGTAAAATAGTAAGCCTCCATTGGCTTTCCATCAATTTGTATTCCATCAACATTCAAATCCACCCAATACGAAGTTGCAGATAAAGTCATAACAACTCCACTTTCCATTTCTGCAATCGTTGGAATTTTTCTTATAAACTTATCATAAGCCATATAGCCTGCCCATCCCATAAGTAAAATCAAAGGTATGATAGCTAATTTCTTCCAATCAAAGCTTGTTTTTTTAGAACTAATCTCTATAGTATATTCCGTTATAGACGAAGAATAATGCAAAGTGGATTTTACCAAACCGATATGAGGTGCTTGGATTTCAACTGGTATGTCTGTTTCCTTAAATAAGTTCGCAGGAAACTCTGCCCTACCATTTTCATTTGTACGTTGTTGACATGGAGTATCTTCTATCATTAATGCCACATCTGCATTGGCTATACCCTTGCCTGTTTTATCAACAACATTAATTGCGACCTTTCTTTTCCCCTGGGTCTTAATATGGAAATGATAAGGAGACTTTGCATCTGTTGAAGTCACAAGATACTCTTCCGTATTGGCATAATTAGCCATATCAATGGCTATAAACTTCTGCCCTTCATTCATTGTTGGAAGCTGTATAGTTCCATCAACACCGCTATTAAAAGCATAATCTTGCCCATTGACTATAACTTTTATGTCATAATTAGGCACGATATTTCCTTGTTGGTCTTCAACAAACAATATAGGAGAATACTTTACCACTTTCTTGATGTAGGCATCATACACCTCAACATTTTGCTCTACTTCAAAAGCACGTTCCTTATTACCAGGAACTGACGGGAAAAATATTACAAAAGCATCTCCTATTGGTAATTCACCAAGCAAAACAAGACCTTGTTCATTAGTGTAATAAGTTTGCTCTTCAATCCCCTTACGAACAACGACCTCTTCCCCAACAACAGTTTTATTATTATTGGTCAAGACTCGAAGAACAACATTCTGTTTCTTTCTCTCAGTATTTACACCCTTAGATTTATTAGCACTCTTAGGCGCAATAGGTTCTTCTATAGATGCAGGATCAGCCGGTTCTATTGGCTCTTTTTTACTAGCTGGCTTCTCAGAAGTCTTTGGGGTATCATTCCCAAAAGAAGTTGGAGACACCTTCGGTTCTTCAAAACCATTCGCTTTGTTTACAACTTCAGGGTCATCTATCCCTGTTGCCTTTTGGGGATTCACAGGATTGTCAATATCAGTTGGCTTATCCTTATTAACCTCCTTTTGTCCCACAGTTGGATTTAAAGGCATATCTGATGCCGCATTTGATCCTGCTATTCTCTTTATCAATCCAGAACCGATTCCTGCATTATTCTGATGCGTATAGGTACATCCCCAAGCTGTCAATACAAATTTTATTCCTCGCTCTGTTCGTGCATAAAAGATAAAACTTTCATCAGGAACATCAAGAATGGCATCTACAAAGTTCTTTAGTTCTTGGGAAGTAATCAATACACTATGAGCCTCAGCCATTTCATGCCCCAACTTTTCCTTCAACTGAGGCGACTCTGATTTGGGAACTTCTGAAAGACGCTGATAGTCCTCATTATCATTAACATACCAAGAGGTATAGGCCGACCTAATATTTAAGTCGGCAAACAAGGATGCCTTTTCGCCTAAAAGCATTTTTAAGCGAGCATACACGTTGTTGTAGTTAAGTCTCAATGGAAAACTTAACTCGCTATTGTTTATTTTTAGTAGCTGTTTCATTAACCTTAGATTAAAACGATTATACTAGAAAGCCTCAGGACATGCTTCCTTCAACTTAACTCTTATTGCTTTTCTCTGTTTAGAATCGTTTATATAGTCTTTCAATTGCCTTTTTGCATAAGGAATATTATCAATAAACTTCGTTTCTCCACTGTCATACAAATTGGCATAAGTACATTTTTTCCGATTTTTTTCATTCTTATCAACTATATCAAAGACTCTAGACAATTCAAACATCACAAAATTATAGTCTTTTACATTACTTGCCAATATATCAAAACCTTTATGATGCTTGGGATATAACAATTTTTTATTCTTGATGTAGGCTATATCTTCACGATACTTCTTGTTTTTTGTTCCATCGTAAATATTATCTAAACTTGCAGCCATATCGAGAACTTTCAAATAAGCATCAACATGGTCTGATTTTGATTCCGTTGTCAACCATTTAAAAAAATCACGGACATTTACGCTATCTGCTATCAAGATATTTAAGTCTGCATAATGAGAAAGAAACTTTTCCTCAACATATTTGGGGTTAGTCAATCGAAAAGTACGTTGAGACAGCTCTGTGGTCAGAGAATCCAAACGCTTTTTCTCATTCTCGCAAGCCAAACTATCTTTCTGCTTCTCTGCTATTAATTTTACCAACAACTTCTTCTCATTCTTATATTGGCTTTTTGTCATCTGTGCTTGTACACCCATTGTAACCATAAGAAATACGAGAGAAACCCAAAACTTATTCTGCTTTATTTTTACCTCCATCTGTAATATCTCCTATATTATTTTTACTGCTAGATTTTGACGAATGTGAACTATCTTTCGAATGCGGTTTATCAATAGGAACTTTAGACTCCGAATTTGCCCCCTCCTTGGCATCAATATCCAGTTCTTCCTCTGAATGATTAATATCGCCTACTTCTACTATGATAGTCGAAGTAGGGTCTTCTTCTGGAATTTGCTTAATTTCGATTGTTGGCTCTGGCTCATTTTTGATTGGTTCCAAGCGATTTCTTAATTTATCTCCATCCATAGCTGGATTGATTTGGGCAACCAAAGAAGCAGAATCTTCAGGTGACAGATACTCTGCATATTTCATGCATAGTTCACATTCTCTCTCCCATTCATTTTTCTTCTTTTCTAGTTCTGCCTTCTTGCTTTCATTTTCCTTCTCTAGTTTTTGCACTAAGATAACCAAACTATTATAACGAGATTTTAATTCATTAATTTCTCTTTCATAGTCTTGTTGTGCCAAACACCCCATTGAGAAAGAAAACAAGGCTAAAAAGAATACTATTTTTTTCATACCTTTAGCATTTAATTACTTTCAATAAATTGTCTCAATCTTTCCTTTGCAGAAGAGTTCGTAGAAATTTCATTAAATCTCATTTGGTCTTCCAATAAGATCGTAATATCCCCCGAACTTCTATAATGAGCCTCAATACATCTTTCCAAGTTCGCATAATAGGCTTGCTCAGATTGTTGCGAATCATTGCCCATTCTTTCGACTTTAGAACGAATAGAAGCATTCTTTGAAAAATGAGTTTTGTAATATGGCATACTTACAATTCTCTGTTTTCGTCCACTGGCAGAACTACCGGAATAAGCTCTTAATGGTCTAGAATAACTAGCTGTTACATTATTACCACCAAACGATTTCATTATTTGGTGATAAGCAGCAAACATACTGGAAGCAGTTCCAAGATTGCTATTAGGCTCTTTCTTATGTGAATTGAGAAAACTAATTGCATTCTCATAATAAGAAAGTCTTCCACTTGGATAATTGCTCTGTTGGAAAAGTTTATCAGTGCCATCCTTGATACTTTCACAAGACTTTGCAAACAAATAATCTTTCAAAGCTGCATGTTCACTCATATCCAAATTGTTTTGGTTGGAATCAAGTTGCATACCAGTCTCTATTGTTTGATAACCTGTACTTGACCAAGCATTTTCCTTACAGAGATCATTTATCTTATTTTTCCATTTCTCACCTATTACTGATTTAACACTAGAAACAGAAACTGTTTCGTCATTACTACCCGAAATATACACAATGCCAGCAATACCTCCTAATAGGACTATGCCAAGCAATAATAACTTAATTATTTTCATTGCGAAATTTTATTAACTTGGTTTATAACTTTTTGTAAGGTTTCCCAATCTGCTCCAGAAGCCGCTTGTTTAACTCTTTCCTTGTTTTTATTTATAATTGCAGCATTCCATTGTTCTACAAGTTGTCTATGCCCATTTCCCCATTTATATTTACTAAGATTAACATTATTACCTTTTCGAATTATTTCCAATGCCTTTGCATCATCTTCAAGTTTTATTTCTTCACTTGTTTTAGGTTGTACTACTTTTTCTTCGTCTGGTTTTTTATTATATACTGCCATTAGAGCATCATACAACTTTTCTGATTTTTTTCCTATAGCTGATATTCGTGTCAATATTTTATTTTTTTTACTGTCTAAATGCTTCACCTCATCATAGAAAATCAAATCACTAAAAGCAACAGGAAGTTGAATTGTATATTTTTCATTGTTCAAATTTGAAAGCAAGAAGCTTCTTTGTTCTTCTAAAATAGTTTCTTGACCACCATTCCATTTCACCTTCAAGTTTACTGTCAAAGTATCAGTAACATTTCCATTTACATTAATAGCATAAAGAATCGTATCATTTTTTAACATTCCCGATTTCAACGTATTGATTACAGGTCTACCATTTATAGAAGTAGACATATCTAATATAATATTATTCTTACCAAGTTTGTCATAACCATTCTTTTTCAAGCTATCACTTACTTCTCCTTGTTCACCACTTGTGTCAGCGATATAGAAACCTATGGTCTCATTAACTATATCAGATGCCGTAATCTTTATATTTGTTGGTTCTGAATTCTTATCAAAATACGTCCAAGCAGCATAAATACCCCCCAACACTAGCCATAAAGCTACAAGCGGAATCAATATCTTACGAATCTCATGATTAGTTTTTTCCTCATCCTTACTATTATTTACAATAGAATTTGAGAATATTCCACTTTTCTTTATAGATTTATCTGTCTCTACAGATTTACGCTCATTAACTACTGGAACTTTCATATTTCCCCCAATTGTAGGAACAAGGGGTAATGCGTTTTCTGTTCGATTGCTAGAAGGACCTCCGTTTGCTAGTGAAACTTTCACAGGAACTATACCATCATTAGTTATTCTAGACAAATCCAATAGTTGCGAAATTTTATATTTATCATCACCACTTTCGAGAGTTTTTCTGCCATAGATCTCCTCTCCCTCAAATATATATGGATTGTTAGCTATCGTATAGAATGTACCATCATCATTTCGTACGACAAGATTAACATGTGAAAAATCGATTTCTCCATTTTCTCCTATTATTTGGAAGGTAACTTGCTTTGTTTCTTTCTCAAAATGATAAACCAAATTAATCGTATCACCAGCAATATTAGCACCTATATATTTTCCTCCTTGACCATCTAAAACTTGACGATAAGTAAGATTTCTCACCTCCTTAGGGAAGTTGTTGTCTATTTCGCCTCGTTTTGGGAAAACCGCCTGTATCACTGAATCAATTGTGACATTGGACAGTCTTTGATTCGTATTCTCCACATAGACGTTATAAAGCTTTAGCTCTTTAACTGGCTCGTCAATATTCTGTGGAGCCTTTGGAGATATAATTATGCTATGATACCCTTCGTAAGCTCTACGGCATGGAGTATTTAAATAGGATGCAATATCCTTTTCTGAAGATTTTACATATCCGATATTCTTATTAAATGCCGAATTGTCTATTGTTAGATTTACACCACGCTGATAATCTTGTGTAAGTCTATAGTTCACCAAAATATCTGTATAATAATCTTGCATCAAGACTATCGGATTCTGAATTAACATACCATCTTTAAAATTCCTTTCATAGAATTTATTATTAATGGCATTCAACAATTGATAAACCGCCTTTTCGTCTTGAGAATTATTGACAGATTCAACCTTTGTATTGCGAGGTAACAAAAGCGACACAACCAAGATTCCTGGACGATGAAAGGAATCCAAAATTCTAGTAATCAAACTTAAAGTAATTACTTGTGGAGCAAAAGATATAGCATAAGCCTTGTCTTTCTCTTCAACAAAAGTAACAAAGTTACGACAATCCAAATCTATCTTTGTATCCTTAAATAGGTTATTTGCTCCAGAAGAAGCATAAAAACGAGAAAATCCAGTAAGATTTCCTGATATAATTATTTCTAAATTGTTCATAAACCTATAAATATTAACTATTAAACCAATGAGCCAAAGAATCAAAGAATCCCTTCTTTGGAATTATTGGCACATTTTTCTGAATAACACGAAGTATCTTCAATGAATCTGTTTCATCAAAAGTATATACCTCACCAGGCATAAACTTACCGACACAAAAAGGATACAATCCAACATTAAATCCAGTTTGCTTGTTTATATCATATTTTTCACAAATCGCCTTTATATCAGCCAATACAGCTTGATAACCCTGTGAATTCAAAAGTTCTTCTATCACATTTTGATCTACATATTCACCTAAAGTATCACTCTTGGTAAGAATAATATGTATGGCTATCACTTTTTTCATCAAAGTTGGATTGCGAGAAAGAAGAGCTGAAACACAATTAAGCACATCACTCTGCATCACCCATTGCTGGCTTCCCAAGCCCATTTCTATGCTTTTTTCATTCGTTGGGTCTATCACGAAAAACAAGACCTTGTAATTGTCATTTGACAACAAACTTGCCGCACCTGGTCCTAAATCATCAAAACTTTCTTGATTGTCCATACGCGCAAATTCGGCAGTTTTTTCGCCTGACATCTCAATGAATGCTATCTTTTGAACATTTCCTTGCTCATCATTGATTTGACCATCTATCACTTGAATATATGTTTGGTCTGTCTGAGGTGGCAACATACTCTTTCTTGCATAGTTACGCAACTCCATCGCATAATTACCACCGCCCCCTGGACCTTTAGGATCAAACCTAAATCCAAGTTGTCCTGTTAAACTCATTAATCCAGACAATACGCACGTCTTACCAGAACCAGAAACACCAAAAAAGTAAATATCAGTATTACCTTCCTCACTATATGGATTCTCCAACTTGGAAACAGGAAGCTGTCGCTGTTCATTTTGAAGCATAGGATATTTCTTTATATGACTATAACCTCTATCTGTCAAGACATCGCTATTGTCCACCAAGTCCTCCATGGTAAGAGCATTTGAACTGATATAAGCATACATAGTTTCTCTTTTATACTTGAATGGAAAGCGTTTCATATCCGTCAGGAGATTTCCTTTCATATCCTTAACTTTCTGCTCCGCTTCTTCTCTGTATTCAGAATAAGGATGCACCTTGATGTAATTCACATAGTCCAAGATAGTATTTCTATCATTGGCATCAATCCAATCTCTACGAGCTTGTTCTTCATCTTCCCAACGCTTATTAAGTTTAGCAGCCTCAGCTAAAAACTTTTGAGCAGTAGCAGAAAAATTGTTAGCATACTTCTGAACAAATTCATTCAGTCTGCTTTTTCTCTCGGTCGAATCCTTTACGGCAAGAAGAGCATCCCAATCCTCTTGAATCGTTCCATTTTCCCATTTTTCCAACAAGTCATTAGCCTCTGCAACATGAGCGTTAGAATAGATACCTAACTTGCATTTCTGAATATAGCCATTCAGAATGACTGGGTTATGAGAGTCTTTAGCAGTTTGCCACTCCAAGAATTCCACGGCATCCTTAGCTTGATGGAGGTGAACATCCGAATAAATTTTATCCGTACACTTCTTGATAAAGTTGTTCAACACATGAATATCATTAGAGTTCTTTGCTTGCTGCCAATCATCTTCTTCAGCAGCTATTGCCAGTTCACGCAATTTTTCATTAGCTTGGGAAAGGTGAGCAGTAGTAAACACCCCTTGCTTACATTTTTCTATGAATGAAGTTAAAGCATCAACTGAATTCTGAGACTTTGCCCAAATAATATCTTCTGCCTGAGCATTATATTGCTTTTCCAGTAAATCTATTTTTGCAAATTTTACTGCTCGTAAGCCTTCCACCGTAACTCCCGACTCTGGATCAAGGCACAACTCTAACAATTGATCCAAAGGAACCGAATTACATCTTAAATATATATTATTGATTTGTTGTTCTGTTAATCTTGGCATAATATGTTATAATTTTATGTTTACGTTTTATTTAAATAGAAAAGCCACCATCTTCTATAATCACCGATGAATCTCCCTGCTTAAGAGCTATGACGGTTCGCTTCTCACCCAAGAAATATTTAATGAGTCCTAAACCACCCAATACAAGGATACCCAAAATACCATACAAAGAAAAGCTCCCCTTATCTGTAAAATGTTCAACTACACTTTCACTAGACATATAATCAGAGGCTTTAAATGAAGGAATTTCCGCACCATCTATATCACCCTTATACTTTTCGTAAATATCTTGTAATCCTGTAGCATACTTCTCCTTAGCAGCACCTAATTCTTCTGCATTTTGTGGGACTAAAAGAATGTTCCAATTTTTGAAATTATTAAGTACACTATTCTCCAAGGCTGTTTTCTCGCTCAACAATTGACTATAGTCATTTCCTCTAAAATGGTTCAGAAAGCTCTCACTCGCCTGATCTATTGCCTGTGAATTTACATGACTGGCACTAATGCCCAAAATACCAGCAGCTTTCTGCCTTCCTTGAACATCGCGGGACATAGCTTGCAATGCTGTCTTATAAGAGAAGCTGCGTGTTTGACATTTCTTGTCATAATCACCAAACATCTTATTGATGTCATCTATATTAGCTTGTACTTCCTTTACAATATTGGACTTATTAAACTGAATATCATAAAACTTAGAAGAATACAAATAGCAAGGTATCAATGCTAGCACATACAAGAAAAGCATAGCGTACTCCACTTTCGTCCACATAGCTTGGTTGCGATTCTGTGCTTTAGCAAAAGCTGCTAAAAAGACAAACACGACCATCAGAGTAACCAACACTACAGAGACTACCACACTTTGGATTCTATCTCCCAATGTGCTGAAGTTCATGCCAAAGAAAACTGTTACTCCCAATAACAAAAGAGCGATGAATGAAATAATATCGCCTTTAGAAAGATTATCAGACTTGGATTTTTCCATAATTGTTTATCTATTAAATTTATTATCTAACATAAATACACTCCTTAAATTAACTCACGGTAATGCCCTAGAAGTTGTCCTAACAGCTTGTTGGCTTCCACATCATAATTAGGAACATCATAAGATGCTATAAAGGAAATCAGCAACAACTCTATCCATTTATTATATTTGATATAAGATGGAAGAGCGGACAACATCGTATTTTCTTCCGTAGGTCTTATATCGTCAAACAAATCAGACAACTCTTCGTTTGACATAGGCACGTTATCAGCCAAGCCATAATTAAAACCAATATGAAGATTCTGCTTTTCATTAATAAGCTTTAAATCCTCAATCTTCTCTGGAGAATAATAAGCATAACCAAAGGTTACCACAAACTCATTGATGATTTCCGCTGTCGTATCAGCAATCATATCCAAGATTTGATGAGGAACAGATATAGCATCCACAAAAGGACTTATGCGTTTGGCTATCACATTTACCAACTGGATTGTCCCTGCAACAGCTCCCATATTCTCCACAAGGTCAAGTACAGTCAAAGTATTGACACCCTCACTCTCGTAAAACTTCAAATTCTTTTGTGACTTTATATCATCAAGCCATTTAGCGACAATACCTTCAGCCAATTGCTCAGAATTACTTTTTTGTTTGAAGTTACATTCAAACAACTTATCCAAAGAGATACCTTTTATATTCTCAAAGAAGTCACGGCATCCCTCTACTGAAGGGAAATGATACTCTTGACGCAAGATTTCCAAATTATCTTCAAAAGAATTATCAGCAGACAATCTACCATGACACCGAGAAAGAATAAGGTCATACTCCTTCATATCACGTTCCACAGACAATTTAGAATTGTTCAGTTGGTTATAATAGAAGTCAAACACATAGTTCTCACTAATTTGCAAGTTTTGTATCATTCGACCAAAGAAATAATTATCCTTGCCACAAACAACATCAAATTCTGCCACGATAGCTCCACCTCTCATGATTGCTTTTTGCAAGATGTTGTCGTCACTCTCGTCATGATAGTATTCCAGCATCAACTGCAAAGCCTGAGTATGCAAATTCTTCACCTCCATTTGGGCTCTATAAAGCCGACTTTCCTTAGCATTTACAGCCACTATTCCTAAATTCTCGATAATACGTGTAGCACCATCATTATTTTGGGTTGCAGCAGCATTCCAAGCAAGCTCTGGATCTTCAAAAAACACCCCGACATGAGCATTGGCGATGAAACTTCGCTTTAATTCCTCATGAAAAGGTGCATCTATCTCAGAAACCTCACATCCATTTATATCAAATCCCTCGAACAAACGATTTCCATTGATACCAGAATACTTATAATCTCTTAACAGATATGCATTCTTGAACCCCCCATGCTCTGTCCACTTACTAAACCAATTTCTACTAGCAGCCTCCAAGATTTGGTCATACAGCACCACCTTATAACGGTCATCCCATCGTTTATCCATCTGACTATCTCCCCCAGACTGCACAGCATGACTCATATCTACATTGAACTTAGTAGCAATAAGGAACAATGGGGAAATGATGCTTTTATCGATATAAGCTGTTCTTTCCTTTATGGTTGCACCCACATTCAGTTTCAACCATTGCTCTACCAACCCTGGCATTACAGTAGGACCATTCTGCATATAGTCATGACAAAGCATAAGAACATTAATCAGACGCTCATCGCTATACTTATTAAACAAATAGCGCACCTTGCCACGAAGCATCATCTTTTTGCTCAATTCCACCTTTACTTGACTTTCATCGATTTCCAAAGCAGCACGAGCACCAGGGAAATCTAGAATATCCACAGTGTTCAGAAAATCCTTACTTACTTTTTTGTTCCACCCCTTTGACAACAATCTACGCTTGGTTTCCTCATCGCGAATTCCTTCCAAATGATATTCCAATTCTTCTTGAATCGTTTCTTCAGGAATTTGGAAGATGACCTCTGCACACATCGCAGACAATATACTTTTTGAGAAACCAGTAATTACTTCTTTACGTTCAGTAAGCAAGTCCGTGCCAAAATTTGGATCGGTCACTCCTGTGGTTGGAGTGTTGTTTTCCAAGGTTTGCAAACACATAGAACTCATCAACGTAGTTGTCTTGTTGATAAGAGCCTTAATTGGAACATAGACTTTCTTCGCAAAATGCAATGTTTCGTAACCTTGAAGCAATCTTACGAACAAATTGGTAATATCAGGATTATCATACCACAACTTGGACATTACCTGAGGCCACTCAGCAGGTTGAACACTTTTTATAATACGAGTCAATACATCAAAATAGCAAGAGTCCAAGAGTTCTTTCGCCTTTATTTCTCCCACATGCAATCTGATATATTCTCTAACATTGGCTATATCATCTTCATCCAAGACCTCCTGTACTACGACATTACCCTTATAACGTCGCTCTTGGGAACGAATAAAGTCATCAATATCTTCCTTGTTGATTACAGAATGAGCCACCACATCATTATATGCTGTATCACACAAGATGTTTAGCATATCGGCTATGCTCAAAACCTTTACTAAAACGGGGAAACTATCATCTATAATTTGGTAAGAAGCAGTAAATCGTGTAGCGACTCCAGTAGCTTCAACATCTCTGCTGATAGGATTAAATTCCTCTACAAAATTATATTGTTTGCCTGTCTTTGGATCAACAACCATAAACTGCTGACCTTTTCGAGCTAACAAAGAACTGATAACGTAACTTTTGCCCTTTTGACTTTCGCCAAAAGCAGCAATCGCAGGATTACTCTCCAAGGAATTACGCAATCTTTTTAGTTGGCGGCGTAAGTTTACAATTTTCTTGTAGGTTTCTTCACGCCGACTTTCCTGAAGGTTCTTATCGCTCCATTTTGCGAAACTATTTAAAGAATCAATCTGTTCAGTAATATTCTGAACCATTTCTTGATTTTTACTTTCTATAATGTTGTTCATCATTTACATCATTAACCATTAATACTCAAGACAAACTCACCTTTGTCAAGCCAATAGGCACCGTCACTAGCCAAACTTTGAACACCAAATCTCAATTTTTGCATAGAAACAGGTTTACCTGTAGCATCTATAGCAGAAACTATCTTTAACACTTCTTTATCTTGCGAATAGTTTCTAACAACAGAAACTCTCAAAGGCAAAGAAATCGTACTTAATTCTACATCATCTGCTAAATCCAAAGAAAAAATTGGACGAGCTTGATAGAATTGCGATACCAATTGTTTGCATCCTATGAACAAAGGGAAACCATGTACCTCGAAAGTTGCAGAGTTTTGATCTGGAGAAAGTATTGCTTCGGCAACCTTTTGGTTTACCACGTTGTACAAGCCCATATAATTGGCAGTAGAAACCATATCCTTCTTCAAATGACTCATATCCATATGGAAACCATTGATTCCACCATTTGAAGACATATAGCCAATCATCGCTCCTACTGCTACCAATGATTTTTGGTCTTTGAAATAACCCAATCCATCTGCAAAAGGATACCATTCACCTACTCGATAATCATTCAAGCGAATAAGGCGATTTGGCGATGTTGGATAATATTTCAAGAATAGATCTGTGATAGGCTTCAAAGACATTGGCTTTCCTGCCAACAAAACTATATCACAATTATAGGTATTCAATACGATGGCAAGTTGCTTCATCAGTGGTTCTATTTTTGATACGATAATCTGAGAGATTCGTTCAACATCAAAGTTCCAAACTATCTTTTTAAAGTCAAAGTCAACATATACTGTTCCGTTAGATTCCAAACTGAAATGCTTTGTAAAATGTTGCAAAATAAAATCTGCAGGTTGCAATTCATCAAAGAAATCCTCATACTTCAACAAGGTCGATTTGCGACCCAATCGCAACATATCCAACAGTTTCAATCCCATCGGAACAGAAATCTGAACGTTAAAGTCTTGACGGATCAAACGATCTTTGTAATCCATCAGAGCCTTGTCTTTTCCAAAGAAATTGTGGATTCTTTCAGAGGTTTCACGAGAAGCATATAAGTACTTGAGTTCTTGTTTCTCTGCTTCAGTTACATTCGTAAAAGAAACTTTTCCTTTTAGATTTAACGCTTCCAAAAAATCGGCATCAGATAACGCCATATAGGTAGAACAAACGGCATTGAAAATAGGTCCCTCATACACCGCTTTGATTTCTTTGCTTTGACCTTCTATGATGATAGAACGAACTAATTCCTCAAGAATATCATCTCCTGCATAATAGAAACTATCCCAGAAAAGAGGCTGTGGGGTCAGTTTACTCACACCTTTCTGGTCATACTTATAAGCACATATCATTAAGTCGGTAGTGCCAGCACCAATATCCACAGAACCTATAGTTAAAGAATTCTTATCATATCCATCTTCTAAAAACTCCTTACGAACATGTCCATAAAGATTAAAGAAGTCTTCACTATGATTTAAGTATCTTTGTGCTACCTCCGCATATAAATACACCAGTTGGCAACAAGTAGCCTCGTCATATCCCCATTCGGTTCTTGTACGTTGACCATTTACGTTATTTGGATTTACCATCAAGTCTTTTACCGAAGGAATTATCTTGACCTTATCTTGCCATTCTTCTACTTTATATGGTTGATAATAAAGATTTGGATCTTTGCTTCTCAGTAAGGCGACATAAGCATCTTCCGCACATTGGCGCAATATCACTTGTTCTTCTTTCGGCATTGCAGTTGGGCAAGTAATGATTATGCTTCGAATAGAACGAGGGATATTGATTTCACCTCTCTTTTGACGATATGCAAAACCATTGATTTGACAATTGGCATGCTGAAAAATTTCGATTAACACCAAAGTCATCAAAGAACGACGAGAAAAAGAACTAAAGCTTCCACCGTCATTTGTCTTTCGCAAAGAACCATCACTATCAAATTGCTCTGACAGTCCTTTAATGTTTACATAATGATTGAAGACGGTTTGCTCATCATCTTCCGTCATTAAGAAATCCCATTGACCAGCATATTTTCTACCATCCCATAAATAACGCTTCGGACTAGAATAATTGGTTGTCCGCTGTGAAACTCCGTTTTCAGGTCTTGACTTGTAAATAAGTTTTATAGCCTCTTCACCTATGCGCACAAAACTTTGCCAAGAGAACTGATCTGGCAAATCTATTTCACCAAAATTGCAATGATGAAAGGCAAGACGCATATCAAACGGCTTTTTATAAACTTTCCAAGGTTCTGTCAGATCTTGCAATTCAAGCATATCAACCTTTGTAAAATCTCCATCTTCAAACAAAACACCACATGTTCGAGAATTACCAATATCCAAAACCAAATCAACAGGTTTCTTCTCTTCTGCATCCGTATATAAAGTTACATCAGGTGTCATGCCTAATTTCTGCAAATAAGAAATAATGGTTATGTAATAAGCTATATAGCGGAAATGTGTAGATATGCCATCTGGTGATTCTAATTCAGTATTTTCTTTCGAACCATGAATAAGCTCTGCCAAATAATCATCCACCCATTCGCAATTATACGGTTTAGGGGAGAAATAATTAAACAGCAATGACATATCTTCGCTTACTACATAATGCTTGTCTTGTTCACCATCGTAGAAAAACGGTTGAACACTAGACATTGCATTTCGAGCACTTGTTGTATCAAATGCCCAAACAAGATGATAACGTCTCACATTTTTTATTCTAGAGACTGGAACTATTTTCATTCTACACCATCCTGTAGGACCGAACAATTCATGTCCCATTTTATCTTTTTCAAATAAAGGAATAGGCAACCATTTATTTTCTATTGTATCTAATGGGCAATTTCCTTTAGACAAATGTTCATTGATGGAACCTGCAAAGCAATAGTCTGAATAACATTCCTTATCAGAGAACACATCCAATGTGGCAAAATCAATTTTAGACTCATCCACTAAAACTTCTTCACCTTTAGGATTTGTATATATATAAGGTATAGGAGTATGTTTTCTCAATTCATCTAGTCGCACGATTTGACCACCAGAAAAATTGACAGCTAACTCCAATGTCCAATTGTCGTCCATTACATTATAGCTTTCATGGAATACCAATGGCATCAAATAACCATTTTCGTCTTTCATCGACAAAGGATTTAAGAAATTGCCCTCCTTGTCAATAAAACTATCTTCTGCCTTTATTTCAAAATCTTCCGTTTGAAAATGAATGCCAGTATTTGCAATTAATGAAATATTCATACGTGTTTTTATTATTTTACATTTTTTCCAAAAACGCACTTGGTACATATGCAGTACACACTGTTACCAAGTCATCAACTATCACTGCGACTCTCTGCTGCCCATGCCACCTTGCAACTCTTCCTGTCACTCCCTTAAAAGCACCATCAATAACCCTTACCAGCTGTCCTTTCTCGAACTTTGGAACTTTGATTAAAGATACAAAAGTATTATCTGCATCAACAGCAGAGATGTTTCTCAGACTGTCCGTCGGATTGACTGAAACTACATAATTGGGAATCTTAATGATTATATAACCAATACGGTAATAATTAAAACTGAGAAATTGGAACTTTTAGCTATTGTAAATCATTGAATAAGTTTACCAGTATATTTTTTACCATTTTAATTCTAGCACATACCTTACCGACACCCCAAAAGTGTTCTTCTTGGAGGAGACGCAAGAGGTAAGTCTTGCGTAAAGAAGGCTAAAGCCTCCTCTTTGGGGTGTCACATTAGACAATGTGCTCATATTATACTATATAGTAAGATGGCAAGCTAGAATACCACTTACTTTTATTAGTTTATGAGTACAAATTTAACTAAAAAAGTCGAAAACTACAAATGGGATTTTGACGGAAAAGGTATAAGATGCAAGCACATCAGTTTATGCGGTTATAAATTAGGCTTATCTGCTATATTTTATTGGTATCTTTTAAAAAGGGCTTCTAAATTTTCACTTGCGAAACCTTAGCTTAGCATACGCACGTATAAATCTTTTTTCTCTAAAAAAGTCTCAAAGTATCATTATTAGCCAAAATATTGACTTATATCTTTAATACACAAAGCGTTAACAGAATGAGACTTCTCAAAAAATGGAGAGAGAAGTATCATAGAAGTATCATGAAACAGCGAGAAGTATCATCAAAATCCGGCCATGCTAAGCATTTTATAGCCAATTCGTGGTTCACAATTGCAGAAAAAACCACGAATTGGCTTCAAAAAATCATCCTTCCTTGATAATCCAGTCGCTGATAGTTCGCTGGGTACTATCGTAATTGGCAGCAAGAAGCTTCTCCATTCCAATCTTCACCTCCTGGTTAGGATAACCCAACTTATAACTCTTGGTGAACGGCTTGTATTGCTTGATGGTGAGATAACCACTCTGATAAAGCAATGGCAAGACTGAGGTCATCTGCTCAGGCGAGACATCGAAATCGTCCACACTCACGCTCTTCTGCTCGATATCAGTCACGTTAACATGATATTTCTGCAAACTCTTGATGAGAAAGCTTGGCGTACCTGAACCAAACCAATAGGCATCAATCTTCTGACCAGACAACGCTCTTATCAGGCTGAACGGATTGAACACATCCTCAGAATGCTCGCTGAAATGATAACCGTCATAATATTGGCGCAATTCATCCAGACATTCCTCATAAGATACACCTAAGGACTCACCCAAAGCCTCTACATCAGGCTTCAGAGATGTGACAAGCTCGTCCTTACTGATGCCACAGATAGCAGAGTACTGGTCAAGCATGCTGATATTGTCGAGGTTATTCAACTCGCTGAAGATACTGAGCTGGGAGAACTTGGTAATGCCCGTAATGAAGCAGAACTCAAGATATGGGTCGAGCATTTTCAAAGGACTGTAGAAATTCTGCATGATACGACGCAACTGACTAAGATTATCCTTCTCATGCACAACATCCAGCAATG
>ULNQ01045721.1_pt1 | contig 26835 bp, 22 predicted proteins | sample 1951951 | NCBI WGS metagenome assembly ULNQ01 (sample SAMEA4835580, study PRJEB28245) | human gut metagenome | biome: gut microbiome; material: fecal sample | place: Denmark | collected 2008
TATGCCATATCCATTATAAAAATCATAAATCCAATTAAACCATTGGTTCGGCGATAACAACTTTCCTTGAGTATCAATGAAATTCCATTTATTGTTTAATATAACTTTGGCATAACCATCATGAAAATCACCAATATCATCAAACCATTGGTTCGGAGAAAACAATTTTCCTTGGGTATCTACTAAGTTCCATTTATTATTTAAATTAACCCTGGCATATCCATTATAAAAATTACCAACAAAATCATATTTTATATAAGGAAGAAATAAGGGGTCTATATTATTATAAAATTCTATCAATCCCTTGCTTAGCCCAATCTTTTTTAATGTTATAGGCTTATCTTTTGCATTCATGAATTGCCTCGTTGGGAAATGGAATTGGAATTTAGCCCCATCTGACTTCCGTATATTTACGTACAAAGGTCCCTTTTTTGTGTACATATTGAAATAACTGCTGTCTGAACTCGCTGTGCACCAAGAAGTGTCACCTCCGATTTTCCTGCTCGCCTCATATGTGTGAGGGACATATACTACCCATTCTCCATCTTCATACACCTTCTCCAATGCCTGTTCCCCTTTGGACAATTGCCTGGTGGCTTTGAAATCATCAGTATAATTACTGATTATGGCAATCAAATCGGACAGGGATTTGATGCTGCTAATCGGGGTTGTTATCTGGGATTTGTTTATATTATAGGTATTCAACGCCTTCTTTAACTCCGGAATATCACCAACCTTTAATTTCCCGTTAACATATTGATTCCCTATCCATATGCAATATTTACCAGCGAACGTTCCACGGCTGTTTTGAACCGTGGTTGGGTCAGCCGTGAATAATTCTTCCAAATCCTTTGGATTAATATTTGGATTCTTTTTAACAAAAGCATTAACCAATGAATTGATTTCTTTCCCTTCTTTTAATAATGATTCATTTACGCCCATATATTGCCGAGTATTCGCATATTTAATATATTCAATAAATTGTTTCAAATTTTTAATTTTATGAGTTCTTAAATATTTAGTAAATGGGCCTGTTATTTTACTGAATTTAGGGTCAGAGGATGATTCGCAATTAGAGATACTATTAACAATATAAGTAAGCCCTTGCCTCAAATTGTATTTCACCCTTTTAATTTCTGTCCCATTTAAATAGTTATCATATCCAAGCATCTTATATATTTTGGCAATATCTTTATCAGAGTTTGTATTTTCAAACATTGCAATCAATGCTACAAGATAAGATGTTGCGAATAAATATTCATTATTATTTTCCGGTGAAGAAATGGGAATGGAAAGATTATTATCATGGATAATATCACCGTAATATGAGATACTATCCGATTGATTAGCAAAATCTTTTTCAGATGAATATACAAACAAACATCCTGCTTTTCTTTTATTCATTAAACAATCATAAATTTGTCTAATAATAGCCCTTTCAGATTGGCATCGTTTCTTTTCATCATCCAATCTGTGTTCCCATGCTGTAACAATTTGTGCTTTTCCTTGCTGCTTGGCATTTTCAATTCTTGATTTTATGTTTTCAATTTTATTATATATTCCGAACAAAACATCTGCTCTTATTATATAATCCAAAGCATTTTTAATTACTGGCTCGTTTGATAATATACGGTCTTCCATTTCATCATATTCATGACTTTGTGTATTCTTTTTCCATGAGGGTCCCCAATAATCAAATGGTTGCCCTTTATATCTTTGTGATAATTTTCTTCCGTCTAATGTAATTCTTACTGTTCCTTCAAGTGACATTCCATATCCTTCATTACCGTTTTTCCCTCTTGTTGTTGAAAAATAGTAATAATATCCGTTTTTATTATATTCGGATGTTTTGGTTAAGTTGGACGCACGTAACACAAATTCATTGTTCTTTACTATTGAAAGAAAATTTTCCAATGAAGTGAAATGATAAACAATATCAGTTATACCTTCCGAAAGTATCTTATTATCAAACATAAAATCAAAACTATTTATGTATAAATAGTTTAATGATGGCAAATATGAAACAAAATGATGTTTTAATGGAGGCTGCAAGCCAATTCAGAATGGTTGCGGGTCCTGATGAATTTTATGATATATTAAGCACTATGAAACCGGGTCAATTCATGACTTTTGGGTATGTAACTGCCGCCAAACTTGACTATCCGAAGAAAAAAGTTCTTAATCCTGCCACTAAAAGAATGAATACCGTGGATGATATGGAAGCATTTTCTAAGAAAATGGGGGCTACTGATATGGTTGAAGGTGTTATTAAATTGAAAATCTATAATATGCAATGGCAAGACCTGAATAAATTCAGACAACGTTATAGGGAGTTTAAAAATACAAGGGATGCTCTTAATGACAAATATGGATTTGGAAGAAATACTGTGAGAAATCAAACTCAGTTGAATAAATTCGGAAGCGGAGTTAAGCAATATGCAGGAAATAATATTGATTTAAAATTGCATACATATACTGATGTAAATATGTTTAATGTCCGTCCAATATCAACCAATTATTATATGGTGCTTTCCAATGGAATTCTTCAACCGGTGGATAAATCACAATTGCCTATCACTGCAAAAAAAGAAGTTTTGACGCTTATTCAAAAATTAAAGTCAGCCGGAGCGACTGATGATGAGGTGGCTCCATTGCAAAATTTTGATTATCGTAGATTTGAGCATTCTCAAATGTTGTTCATTTCTGCAACCGCCAATGGAATACCGACTCTCTTTATTAATACTCATCTTTCTGAAAAGATAAATGGAATAATCAATGTTAAACCTCAAACTTTAATCAATATTGTTAAAGACCGTTATTCAAAAGTAATGACTGTTAATGAAAATACTAATTTGATTAATGTTTCAGAATCTGATATCAAGAATATGGTAATGGAATGTGTTTGCCAAATTATTGCTGAACGTTTGCTTAAAAGCAAAAAATAATATATCTTTGCAATTCTAATGTAGTGGATATTATAATGTTAGAATAGAAAATGCCACGGTTAATTCCGTGGCATCTTTGTTTAAAGTAATATATCAATCATTGCAGGTATTACTGGAAATATCATATTCCAAACACTAAATCCTTTAAGGTAAATTTGATAATATGACACTTCAAAAAAATTATATATCTTGTTCAATGCTTTCATCATGTTCTACATTTGTTTCGTTATTATTTGCTTTTTCTTCATTCAATTTCTTTTTCTTGTTTTTCTCGGATTTATAAAATGTTGTAAATCTCATTTGAACCTTTTTTATTGGCCATCCGGTCAATGCCATAATTTCTTCCTCTAATTTCTTTCTTCTTGAACCAACAGGTGTATAGTCACCAACCATCAATATTTGTTTTTCTTTATTCTTTTTAACCCATTGTTCCAACAAATTATAAAACCTTGCGGCATCACTGTCTGACTTACATATAATTAGATTCATATTATTATTGTCATCTTTTATAACAATTTTGTTCAGCAACATGCAAACACGTTTGAAATCATATTTTGAATTGATGTTTGCTGTCACAATATTATCATAAATCCATTGGAATGTTTTTCTTCCCCACCTAGGGTGATAGCCATAAACATAAAAATCTTCTTCTTTTATGCGGCGAAATTTATCCAAAACCGTCCATCCGCTGATGTTTAATTTTTGCTCCACCAATTTTCCGTATTCGTTTCTTAATAATGAATTTTCATCATCATTTTGTTCTATGAGAAGATATTCTTCAATTAAATTTTCAATCTCATGCTTTCCGTTCAATCCTATCAATAATGCCGGGAATATAACCTTTTCATTTTCTTGTTTTAATTCATTGAATTTTTCATATGCCGCTTCGGATGTTTTGTATTTTCCTATGAAATTAGACTGAACTCCATTTCTACATAATATTATTTTATAGGCAAACGGAAGCGGAACTTTTTTTTCTTTGACTATCTTTACTACTTTCTTCTTTCTCCAATACTTTCTTTTTGGACCTCTTTTCTTTGGTCTTCCAATCTTTTTCTTGTGACGTTTCTTTTCTCGCTCTTTTTGTTTTTTTAATTTTTCCCTTTCTTTTTGCTTTGCTTCTTTAGCCTTTCTCTTTTTGATTTGGGTACGCAAACGCCGAAGCCAAGCACGATATCCTTTCTCACGCTTTTTCTTAATATATTCTTTCATTGATAATGAGATTTTCAATCGTCTTTGACGTTCCTTCTCCGATATATTAGAGTCATCAACCATTTGCTTTTACAAAAGTTTTTTTGTATTTTTATTCCACAAGATAAAATAATGAAAATAATTTAAAAATAAATAAAAATTTAAATATGGCAAAATATACTGAGGCATCTCAAGAGATTGAGAATCTTGTGAATGAAATTGCTAATGAACTTGGATTGGTTCATCTTGGGGTTGATTTTCAACCATTGTGTGTTAATAAATCAAAAACAGTTTGTAAGGTTGTGAAGGCAAATGAACTTGCCGAATATGCGTCACAAAGAGAAGGGCTTATATTTGTCCTTGTTTATGAGGAGGCTTTTGATGCTATCACCGCACAATCTACTACTGAAGAAGAAAGGGAAAAAGCGCAGAAAACAAAATATATGTGGCTTCGCACTGAAATGGAAAAAGTTTCTGTAGATACTGAAAAGGATAAAATCTCAATTGGTTGCCCATCTATCACTGTGCCTGTGGGTATGTATGAACAATTTAAAGGCTCAGTCGTTGATGCCGCTCTTCTTGGACAATATACAATTGCTAAAATTGAACAAGATAAAAAGGAAGAGGCTGAAAGAAAAAAGGCTTTGAAAACAAAGAAAGGCAAGAATTAAAAAATAAGGCTCGGAATTTCCGAGCCTTTTCCATTATGTGCTTTTTAAAATATTTTTAATCAATTTTATATTTGTCCTTAAAATTTTCAATTCAGAATTGGATTTATTCTTATCCTTAACAAAATCATTTTTAGATTTTTCTATCTGCCTTTTCAAGGCAAGTTCTCTTCGATTCAATGAATCAAGTTCATTCTTAATAATCTTGATATCACTTTCACAATAATCTCCGGAAGAGACTGCGGCTATCGCCATTTTAAAAATAGATTCGTCCACGATTAGGGCTTTTCTCATAAATAGTTATTGGTATCGTTCCGTTACATTGCTAACAATGGTGAAATTTAAAACATTATTGAAATATTTTAATTCACGTCCACTCGAAACCCTAATATCAATATAATATTCATTCGGCACAAGGTCTTGAGTATAAATGACAAAGAAATTATTAAGGAATCCTTTTTCAACCGGCTGCCAAGGAAGCACATCATATTGACGGTTTCCGTCCTTTACATAAAGTCTATAATCCGCAGATGATATAAGTTCTTTAATGTCAGTTGTATATTTTTTTCTGAAATCAACAGTGACCTCCCTAATATCTCCTATCTGAATTTTTTCATCATCATTGATACCATATAATGATGGAACTGTCATATTCTTCATATAAGAATCAGAACCAATCTTTATTTTATGAGACTTCGGACGTGTAGAAAACTCCAATTCAATATCACCTTCAGAAACGCCATTTAAGGCGATTTTAGACCATTTATCAGACAAGATGATACCTTCTTCCATTTTACAATCAGAAGCCTTAAAATGGGCGCAATAAACGCCTTTGCTGACCTGTCTGACATCTCCTTCAACTTCATCTATACGGCATGATGGGATTTCATCAAGATTTACTGGATTTTCATCATCAAAAACATAAAGATAAAGATTATTATCTTTTCCTACTGTAAAAGATTCACGGTCATCCATGATATATTCATCATATATTGCCTCAACATATGGATGGAAGAAAGTATTTGTGTTGTCATCAACAAATCCTACATATTGTTGAAATTCAGTTTCTGTATTTTCTAATCTTGGAATAAATGCAAGACAAAGCCCATAATTCTCATTGGGATTATCTAATAATTCTTTCACATAATTTGTTATATCCATTGAAAGATTTTCATTGCCAAAATCAAAATGCTGGGTGGCGATAACAATGGATTCTTCTCCATTGAGATATTTTTGATATTCTTCTTCTATAAATTGTTTTGAATATATTCCGCCTTTCAAATCTTTTAATATTGCAGCCCAATTTAAATCAGGGTCATTTAAATCAATTGCATCTTTTTCCCAGGGTATTCCGTTTTTGGCAAAGTACCAATTGGAGCCCTCTTGGGAATATGATGCACGGTTACGAATCCAAAAATCTCCGATATAATCAAAACCACGTCCCTCATCCCATTCGCAAGGGAGTTTAAAAAGCATAAGGTCAAAAGATGCTGCTCTATGTGCTGTGGCAGTTAATCCTCTCACAATATTTTTTTCATATGGGAAACTGTCAATTGAAAAATAATTTGTCATCTTTAAATTAAATGACAATTTATCTAAATTGGCGAATGTCTTGTCATCTACCAAACATTTTATCTGTTCTATATCAAAATGAATAAGCCCACGAACACGTCCCACTCCATAGGCAACGTGCAAAACCGGGTTCAATCCAATGTTTTGGGTGGAGCCTTCAAATATACTGTTTGTCTTATCAAGAAAGAAATGTCTAATCATTTCACTATCAATTTTTCTATAAATAGTTTGGGAAAACATTAACAAAGACTGATTTTTCCTCTATTTATTGGTAGATTGAGAATCTATTGAAACAACAAGAATAGCAACGTGCCGAAGCCTTGCTCTAAGACCCCACGGCTATATGTTGCCAAGGGGCTTAGCGCAAAAGCCCCTTTTTTGTTATAACTTGACTTTTTAAAAATTTTTATTATAATATAATAAAAATTAAAAAATATGAAAAAAATCGGAAGTGAGGTCAAATATTCAAATGACACCTTTTCCATTAAAATAGGGACAATAGATAAAAAAAATCCAAGGACAATATATGGTGTTTTGGGAACATATATTTGTCCCAACATTGATAAAGAATCGTATGAAGATGATATTAATGAATTTAGCAAAAAATCAAAAGAAAATTTTAATAAATTAGTTAATTTTTCTCATTATTGTGAAACATTGAATAATATTTTCATTACCGAAGTTGCTGATAGTCGAATTAAAAATGGAAAAAAATCATATTTGGAAATACAATTTTATGTCAAGCCAAAATCTGAATTTTTAACAGAATATAATAATGATTTTAAATCAATATCACTTATAGTCAATGATGTATTTTGTAAAAATATAATTAATTTTGCTCAATCAGAATTAAATTCACATGATTTTCAATGCTATAAAACAAAACGTTAGGAACTATTTATTGTTAAATTGATGTTGAAATGCAAGAATTTTATATAAATAAAGGGTCGGTTAATCCTGTTCTTGAAATGGAATTAATAAAAGACGGAAGATATGATTTTCAAAAATCATTGATGAATGATGCCATTCAAGACAGTGTAGTTACATTTACAATGATTGATGAGGAAACAGGATTGTTAAAAGTTGCAAAATCTTCGGCCAATATAGTACTTGTCAGAGATGAAAGTTGTGAGGAAAAATATATTCTCCAATATAAATGGCAAGAAAGGGATACAAAAAAAGAAGGTTTTTTCAAAGGATGGTTTGATATTAATTTCAATGGAGATTTAACTTCTGAAGGTATTGATTATCCATCAGGATTAATGAGGGTTCCGATAGAAGAAGATTTAAGAATCATTATAAAATAGAAAAAGGCGAAGCAAATTAATGCTCCGCCATTTTTTGTGCCCTATCACACGCTGCGTTTTTTCTTTTACAATATAAAGATACAAAATATTTTCCTTAAAACAAAATTAACTTTCCAATTCCGGATACATTTTAATTATTCTGTTTCTAATTGATTTTATCTTGTTTTCATAATTCGGGTCTTGTGCATATCTTTTACCGAGTTCATTGACGAATTTTCCTGGTGTCATCAAATCATATATTGTTTTACCATCTATTAAATAATGGCTTGCCATTAATGCGAGATACCCATCCACGCTGTCATTCGGGTCATCAAAAGTACAGTGAATACTACCATCACTCCATAATCCTTGAGAGAATACACTCCCTGTCTTTTTGGCAAGATTGGTCGCACCGAAACAAGATTCCAAATGGGCTACTGCCATCAAGAAAGGTAAGTCAAAAGAACTATCAGCGGCGGCTTTCACTAATTTCTCTGGTTTTAATTCGGTTGAATCAAGAGTAAAATTTTGATTTTTCAGTGCATACTCCATATAATTACGGCAAGCATCTACTTTTTTTTGAAATATTGTATCCACTGGATTTTCTCCTTTAACTAACTTTGCAAGCAATTCTTTCTCACGGTTCGGCAATCCGGATTTACTGATTGCTGATATTATCGCTGTAACAGCAACGCCGGCTATCAAGCATTTTTTGATTGTCTGCTTGATTCCTTCTATTCCTTTTCCATTATTAACGGATTCGTTTATTAACTGTGTTAATTCGTTTTCCCAAATGGAATTAAACTGTGATTCTGTGAGAATTAATTTTGCCATGATTATTCAAAAATGTTTTTTAATTCAATAAATCCACAAATATCATTGCCAAGATTTTCCAAAGAATATGTCTTGTTTGAAACTTGTTCAAGAATTGCTGTCATTCTTTCAGATGATGATTTATCACCCTTTTCTTCAAAATCTTTTTTAGATTCAGATAATTTGTTTTGGCAAGCATTCTTGTATTTGTTGAAAACATCTTCTTTGTTCTCACTGCTGCTTACCTCCCTAAGGGCATTTGCTTCCTCTTCCGTCAGTTCTGATGAATATTTTCTATTGAATTCCTGAAGAAGACTTTTCGCAAGTGCGTCAAGGTCTGTTGATTCAAATACATTTTCTTCTGATTCTTTAGAAGATATATTTTCTTTTATAACCTTGATTGCGTTGCTATATTCCGCTATGTTCTTATTTGTTTTTTTATTTTCAGCAATATAAGATACAGCTGATTCAAGAACAGTATTTTCCGATGGGAATAAATCTTCAGCGGATTTTCCCAAATGAAGATAACCCTCAGCAAGAATACGTCCTACCTTTAAAGTATCCTCTGATAAAGTCTTTTTATCCACATTCCAATTGGTATTGGCAATATTGTTTGCAAAAAAGTCAATATCCATATCTTTTCCGGACTTGCGGATATTTTCATAAAGATTATGCAAAGCGGAAAGATTCTTGTTTTCTCTTATTGTTTTTGAATAATTTGACATTATCTTTTTACCTTCCTTGCTCTCAAATAACTCTGGGGCAATAGCCTCAAAGCAATCTTTGATGTAACCAAAAGGTTTATGAGATAATTTATCCGCTTTTTCACAAAGAGTAATAAAATCAGCCCGTTTGTCACAAGCCTCATTTATCTCTTTTCTATAATTCTCAACTTCTTCTATGGTCTTAAAATCATTTATATTAATGGTTCTCATCTTATCCTAATTTTATGATAAATAGTTTTTTATTCTTCAACAATATTAATATCTGGTGTATCATCAGTCTTATTTTCTGCTAATACTGAACTATCGGAAGAAACATCTTCAGCAAGATACTTTTCATCAATAAGGCTATTGATTTTGTCAAAAACTTCATTTATAGTCTTGTCCATTGTAGCCTCTTTACCTAAAAAGTCTGTAATAGTTTCTGTATTATCCAATTCCTCTTTTTTGATTCCCTCATTAAGTTTTTCAAAATAACGTTCCATGAAGGATTTTGTTTTCTCCTTTTTCACCTTATTTTTAGATTCTTTCAAAACAGGGAATTTTCTTTTCTTAATTTCTTGCAAAGGGGAACCATTATCAGCATCAGGAGCACCACTCATATCTGTTTCGCCCATGTCTCCTCCAACATCGGTTCCGTCTTCTGTGCCCGGCTCCCCGAGGTCCATATCAGCATCACCCATATCTCCTCCAATGCCTCCTCCCATGGCACCACCAGCTCCTGCTCCTCCACCAAGTCCATCTTCCTCGCCATTGTTTTGTGGGGTTGGCGGATTATCACTATTAAGTGCCTCATAATCACCAAAAATACGTTTAACTGTTTCAAACTGCCCGGATTTTTTGATGATGTTTGCCGCTCCTTGAATTTCTGCTGCCATTGCCTTTTCAAGATAAATTTCGCACATCATGTCTTTTATTTCAGAATCTGTCATTTTCATAATGTCCTTTAACGCTTTATGCATAGACATCATTGGAATACCGTTACCAGGGTCGGCTACTGCAATTTGCATAGCAGCAAGCCTTTTGTTCATATCATCCAATTCTTGTGCCTCAATTTGGCTTGAAGGGTTGTTCAATGTTAATGTGAAATTATTAAGCTCATCATGAAGTCCCATCAAATAAAGATGAATTAAGGCTATTTTATTTAATTCCATAAGAAGGAACTGTTGCACTCGGTTAATCATTCTTGAAAAACGAACATCAATAAAACTTAAATTCTGCCCTTTACCTTGTGCCTCTTGGAAATTGAGGAATGACTTCGGTACACGTAATGCACAAAACATTTTGTTCTGCATATAATCAAGTCCTTCCATTTGTCCTTGAGAATTTGCTGATTGAAGGGTTTCAATAGGATTAGGGGCATCTTCACGCCTTACTGGAATAAAATAGTCACTTGACACATCAAGAAAATTCTTTCTCAAATCTATCTGTCCGGTTGCAGGGTCCACAATAGGGGTACGTTTGAAATTGTTGGCAATCTCTTGAACGTAAGCCGGAACATCTGCATCATCTATTGCCCCTACATATATTTTATATACACGTCTTTCGATAGCCTTGTCAAGTTTCCATATCAACAATGCATCTTCCATCATTGACCACATTCTCCATGCTCTACGTGCTTTATGTAACAAACTGACTCCATATGGTAAAAAGAAAGAATCATTTAATAATCTGAAATGGGCTATTTGCCAATTTCTGTACGGATTGTTTTCATTATGTCCATTCCATACAAAACGTACTTCATCTGGCTTTATATCCTTATCACCAATGGTTGTTCCGATTGTATATGATGATATATATCCGTTTTCAAGTCTGTCCATTTCATATACAGGAAGCATTCTCCATCCCATAACACCATTTTCTTGGTCAAGATTAAGAAGCATGAACGTATTTCCATATTTGACCATATGACGGGCAATCATTGGTAAATCAGTATATATATGGAGCCTATTCACAAACAAATCCTCAAGCATTGCCTTTATTCTTGGGGAATTTGACTTTATGTTTATCATCTTTCCCTTTGAAACAATAGGACAAGCCTCCTCTGATATAATATCAAGCCCGCTTCCAATTTCCGGGCAGCCATCCATAAGGTCTGCATCTCTATACATCAATTTGACTGCCGTATATCCTGCAAGACTTTCCATGGCATTGTCAGCACCTGCTTTTTGCCATACATATGACATGTATTTCTGCTGCCTTAATGTTGCCAATTTACGCTCATAATCAGCCTTGTCTGATGTGCTGTAAAGAACACGGTCTTGTGTATATCTTTGTGAAGATGGCGTGGTTACAATATTAGGAGAAACATTGTTTTGCCCATTTCCCCTAAATGCATTGTTTAATCTTTGAAAGATTGTTAAATTATTTGCCATTTAATATAAAATTCTTTAAATTATTCCCTTAAAATATAAGCATTTCTCACAATAAGGTAAAGCCAATGCTGTTATCTATAAATAGTTTGGTTATCATTTACATTTTCAAAACATTGATTATCTTTAAGAAAAAAGAATATCATGAAGACTTTTGATGAAATTGTTTCTGAATACATGCAATGTGACAAAAAGACATTAGCTGAGATGCTTGCCTTAAGGGATTTATATAAAGGAGATAATTCTTCGACAATTAATGTTCCCATAAAGCCATATAATCCATATCAACCTTGGTATCCAATAAATTGCCCTTCAAAAAAAGATGAGGAACCATGGGGAGGATATAAAATTTGGTGTAGTGCCACCAATGATTATACTACAGTAACGAGAAATCTTTCATAAATTAAAAATAAAACCGTCCTATAATAGGACGGTTTCTTTTGTTCTATATCACAAAGATTCCCAAAGGTGTATAAGATTGAATCTTGACATTGCTTTCCATAAGGTCTGCTTGTTCTTTCATCATATTAACCGGACGCAATCTTTCAAGTCTTTTCATCAATGCTTCCATAGCCTTGTCATATTCCTCTTTTCCTTGTTGGATAAGCATTTGATAATCCATTGTCATCTCAGCTTGTGGGATATTAACTTTTCCACTATATTTTCCACGGATAATTCCGAGGGTTTCTTTTGCCTTGGCAACCAATAATTGACGGACAATAACTTGTGCCGGTTCATTAAGGAAAGCATAATCTATTTGTGCCATAGGTATTTGGTCTGGACTTAATATGACATCATTTGCATGATATCTCATGCATTCATCTTCATCATCGTTTGTTGTATCATAATAAGTATACCACACCTCACAGCCAATCAATCCGATACCTCCGTTCATAGCTCCGGAAAATCCAAAGGACAATTTGCTCCCCGGTGTTGAAAAAAGATGAAGAAGATGGGTTCCATCAGGACCTGCTGTTATCTTATAAACAAGGTCTCCACGGAATAATCTGCTTTTGAAATTTAAATCAGAAGCCATATATGCTACATCAGATGCCTGTGTGGTAAAGAATCCTCCCAATCCTCCGCCATATCCATAACCTGCTCCAACTTGTCCTAAACCCGGCATAAATCCAACTCCGCCACCCATAAAATTGGCGAATAATGCCGTATCGGTCATAGGAGGATTTACATACATCACTTTATTAACGGTACGTCCTGAAGGTATAACATAAACTTGTTTTCCGGGTTCTATTGTAATGAAATCTTTCTTAAGTTCCCAGGGTCCCTCTTGTTGTAACGATACTTGTTTTGAAAACCAATACGAATATTGCTTGCTAAGGTCAAGACTTCTTGCCATAAAAGCAAAAGCCAATTCTTTTGAATTATTTATATTTTTACCATAAAAACCCATCCAGTTATTTGCAATAACTTCATTTAATGTTCTTTCTCCATAATCTTCAATTGCAGTTTGAAGAAGGCTACATAATATATCATCAGTAAGTTCGACAGCCCTTACTGGCGCTCCCAATATATTTCTAACTCTATTGAACAAGGCTTTTACCTCATCTGTTATTTTCGTCATAACACAAAATTTTGTTTTAATTATAAATAGTTTTAAGCTAAAGGACTAACCATCTATATGCATCAAACAAACTATTATGATTGGAATTATTGTTTGTATAAAATGGCATCTGATAATTCTTCTTTGGCTCAATTGAAACCTCTGTGGTATATTTTATATTATGGGTAGGGGTTGATGCCGTAGCAGTGGCTGTTGATACCCAAGATTTTAATAAAACTTTATCTTTTTCTTTTACGGCAATATATTTTTTCATAGAAAAAGCCATTACAAACACACCCATGGCAAGACATGTCAATGTATCATCGTGACATCCGTCTTGATGGTCAATTCTTGCAGCAGTTCCTTTATAAATCCAAGTATCAAGTTCTTGAATAACTCTCTTTGAACGAATTTTAATCTGATTGGTTTTTACCATATTAGCAAAATATGTCAACATTTGGAAACGTACTGCATTACTGTGGAATCCTGGTAATTTGCCATCAGCAGTGGGTCTTAATGAAGAAGCATCTATCTGCATTGTATATTTATTCAAATTTGCATCATCATAATAAAGATTTTTATAACCTAAATTCATCATTGTTAATATACAAGCGTCACCCGTGCCTCCCACGCAATCAATAGTGGTAAATGCTTCACCATACCACATTCCATACTTATATGCAAGTTCTCCAATAACGTCTCCTGTCATTTTCCCGTGATATTCAAGAACCTGTTCAAGACAAGGCGTTCCATCATCATCAATTCCGTCCATATCAAGAATCTCAATAGCAGTTCTATCGGCTGCGTCACCCCTCGAACAGTCCACTGATAAAATGTACTTATGTCCCTCAATGGGCTCTTTCCATATCCAAGTATCCTCTACCATAGGGTCAGTATATAAAGGGTCTCTGACATTCAAATTGCTTTGCATCTCAATGAATTCTGGGTCAACAACATTGGAGGCTGAACCAAGGAAGGAAACATCCAACTCCTGTGCAATCTTTTGACTGTCATTGTTGAACTGCTGGCACATCTTGACATACCACGGGGAACGAGGGGACCATCCGTCCTCAACCATTTTATCCCAATGGGCTTGGTTATATTTAATATTTCCCTCTTTGTCTAAAGTTTCTTCTTTTTTAACAATAATCTCTCCGGTTTCAGCATCTTTTTTCACCCATTCAAGATTCTTGTTATACCTTGGGTCTTGATACCATTTCATCTCAACCAATTCAAAATTGTTCCAATCAACAGTACCTTTCAATCTTGCCTTACGGCATGTCTCATAATAAAGCATATCCTTACCGTTAGGGGTTGAAATCATAATGATGTGACCACCGGTTGATACCGTAGGCAATGCTGATGCATATACATCTTTACCGTTCTCAATGAAGGCTGCCTCATCAAATATAAGCCACTGCACACCACCAACTCCACGGGATGCATCAGGACCTGACGAACGGGCAACAACCTTACATCCATTCTTTAATTTTAATTCTTTTGAATTACATACATCAAATATTATATTTTTGTTTGGTGGTGGCATCATCGGGTCATATCCCAAATCCATAAATTCATCACCCCACATCCATAATGGAAATTGAAGAAGAAAATCTCGAATCTTGAACAACATCTGCTGTGCAAGGTCAAGGGTGTTTCCGATTGCAAGTACAGTTTGTGGAGAATTTTTGTCAGTCAAAATCATTTCACAGGCAATGAAAGCACCTGATGTTGTGGTAATTCCGGCTTGCCTCGGTTTACTTGTGACAACATTGTTCGCATTTCCTAATGCCTTACACAAATCTTGCTGTCTTGGAAACAATATGAATGGCACATCTTTCTTTTTTGTGTTATCAAAAGTTTTAAGATAATGTGTTATCATATAGATTCTTGATTTATCTTTGTAACATTTTGTATATTCTTTTGCTAAATAATCATAATCTATTATCATATTTTAAATCCTTTTAAGTCTTTATTATAAATATTTTAAATAGTTGATTTTTGGAAAAAGATTGATTATTATTATATTTTTAACTATTTTTTATAATAAATGATTATATTTTATGGAAGATTTTTCTAAAAAAACATATAAGGAACTTGAAAAGGAACAAAAAAATCTTGAATTTGAATATTCGGCAATAGAGGATGATTGTGCAAAAAAAGGACTATCTTATAATGAATTTTGTGAAAAGGCTCATGATGTGAAAGAAAAACTCTATTTCTTATCAAAATACAAAAGGCTTAAATCAGAACCGACTGTTACTTATGGCAAGGAATGGAAAGGAGAAACAATGCCTTTTGAAAAATTCAAAAAAGAATGTGAGAATTCCTACTTGACAGATGATGACGGAATAGGATATTATGCAACAAAAGAAGCAAAAAGTAATATTGAGATAATCCCTTCGGATATCTTAGAAAATATATACAGAAATGATTTTACCCATGTCATTTGGATGAATAGCTAATTTTTTTAATAAAATATTTTTTTTGATTAAATGGAATATTTTTAATCACTTATGTTTTTGATATTTTACTATTTATATTTAAAATAAGTAGAAATAAATTGATATATCAAATATGAGTGATTTGTTAACAAAAATCCCTAATGTCTACGAGCCTCTTAGAAAAAATAGGTTCCTTTTCCGTTTTCCGGCTGACCTTGGAATTATGGAATGGACAGTAGAGAGTGGAAAACGTCCTTCTATTAATCAGAATGCTACTGAAATTCAGTTCCTTAACACTTCTATGTGGGTGCTTGGACGTTATACTTGGCAAGAAATGCAGGTTACTTTTAGAGACCCTATTGGGCCTTCTGCCTCACAGGCTATCATGGAATGGGTCAGACTTGGTAGTGAATCTGTCACAGGAAGACAAGGCTACGCAGCAGGTTATAAGCGCGATGTGGAATTATCTCTTCTCGACCCGTCCGGGGTTTCAGTTCAGAAATGGATTTTGAAAGGATGTTTCTTAACTAATGTTGAGTTCGGGGACCTTAACTATAGTCAAGATGATGTTGCAACTATAACAGCAACCTTGCGTCCCGACTATTGCATTCTTTGTTATTAATTTAATATTCAAAGAGTTATGATTATAATGAGAGGATATTATCCTCTCATTTTTTTATTCTACAAGACACCATTAGGGTCAGGAATATTTTTTAAATTTTAATAAATACCATATAATTAAAGCACCTTTAGGGTCAAGAAATTCTTAATATTTATTTAAATAAAACACCATTAGGGTCATATTATTTTGGGCATTTTGCAAAATTTCTTGCTTTTAATTAATATTTATTGTATATTTATTTAAAAATAATAATTTAGTTAGACCCGATTGGTGTTATATGAAACAAATTTGTACTGAAAATTTTATTGAAAAAGCAAATAAAATTCATAATTATAGATATAATTATTCAAAAGTTAAATATATTAACAATAGAGAAAAAGTGTGTATAATTTGCCCGGAACATGGAGAGTTTTGGCAAGGTCCATATAAGCATTTGATAGGGCAAGGCTGCCCCAAATGTGGAGGAGCACAAAAATCAAATGTTGATGAATTTATATTAAAAGCAAAAAAGGTCCATGGTGACAAATATGATTATTCAAAAGTTGAATATATAAATAATAAAACTAAAGTATGCATAATATGTCCGGAACATGGGGAATTCTGGCAAGACCCTCATAATCATCTTAAAGGAAAGGGGTGTCCAGAATGTGCTAAATCATTAATAAAACCCTTAAAATATACAACGGAAGAATTCATTCAAAAATGCAAAGAAAACCATATCATAAAATATGATTATTCCAAAACTGAATATAAGGGAATGGACTATAAAGTTTGTATAACTTGTCCAGAACACGGAGAGTTTTGGCAATCAGCATATCTTCATTTTAATGGCAGTGATTGCCCAAAATGTGAAAATGCTGTAAATGGATTTAAAAAGAGGAAAAGTACTGAAGAATTTATTGAACGGTCAAAGAAGGTCCATGGTGACAAATATAATTATTCAAAGACAAATTATATAACAGCAAAAGAAAAGGTTTGTATAATTTGCCCAAAACACGGAGAATTTTGGCAATCTCCATGGCATCATATGAAAGGCAATGGCTGCCCCAAATGTGTTAGCCCAACATCAAAGGCTGAAAGGGAAATCTGTGAATATGTTAAATCTATTGTTGGAGAGGATAATGTAATATCAAATGACAGAATTATTCTAAAGGGAAAAGAGATTGATATTTATGTTCCTTCACTTAAGATTGGAATAGAATATAATGGGTTATATTGGCATACAAAAGATAAGAAGTACCATATAGAAAAAACCGAAGGTTGCAAGAAGCAAGGTATCAAATTAATTCAGATATTTGAGGATGAATATGTGAATAACAAAGATATTGTATTGTCGAAAATCGCTCATATCTTAGGAAAATGTGAGAATTTGGATAAAATAATGGCCAGAAAATGTGAGATTAGGGAAGTAACCACTGAGATTGCTAAACCTTTTCTTGAAAAGAATCATATCCAAGGATTTGGAAGCGGAACAATATATTTGGGGGCATATTATAATGACATATTGATGGGAATCATGGCATTTAAAAAAGAAAAGGATTCTTGGGAATTGACAAGGTTTGCATCCAATAATCAATATGTATGCCAAGGAATCGGCGGAAAACTTTTTAAATATTTTGTAACCCATTATAATCCTATTGAAATTAAATCATTTGCAGATAGAAGATGGACTGTCAATGAGGAAAACAATCTTTATATCAAATTGGGATTTAAATTTGATGGATATGTTGAACCGGATTATAAATATTATAATCCCGAGGACGGATGCAAAAGACAACATAAATTTGGATTCAGAAAAGCAAGATTAAATAAAAAATATGGATTGCCATTAACAATGACAGAATCTGAAATGACAGAAAAGCTCGGTTATATCAAGGTATATGATGCGGGATTAATAAGATATGTTTGGAAAAAGAAATAGTAAAAATGTCAAGGCGAAAAACTTTAGAAGAATTTATAAAAGAAGCAAAGGAAGTCCATGGAGATAAATATGATTATTCAAAAGTTAATTATATTAACACACATGAACTTGTTACTATAATTTGCCCCATCCATGGAGAGTTTCAGCAAAGCCCCAAATCTCATTTACATTATGGGTGCCAAAAATGTGCACGAATGGAAGTCGGAAAGAAAAATACTAAAACAACAGAAGAATTTATTGAAAAAGCAAAAGAAATACATGGGAATAAATATGACTATTCAAAATCAATTTACAAAGGAGCACGAATACCACTAACAATTATTTGTTCCAAACACGGTGAATTTCAACAAAAGCCAATGGACCATCTTCAAAATAAAGGCTGTCCGTTTTGTAATGAATCTCATCTAGAAAAAGAAGTTAAAGAAACATTAAGCCTATATAACATTGATTTTGTTTATCAATATAAAAATAAAGAAATATTAGGACGGCAATCATTGGATTTTTATTTACCAAAATATAACATAGGAATAGAATGTCAAGGGAAACAACATTTTGGCATTGGAGGATGGAATAATAGTTTCGATAAACTATATGAAGCAGATGAACGAAAATATCAAAAAATTTGTAATTCTGATATAAAAATGATATATTTGTTACCTGATGAAATTTCAAAAGAATCTGTAAATCATGTTATTTACAAAGATTATTTAATGACAATAAGAGAATTTAATGAATTTATAAAAAACAAAATTTAATCTATAGGAAAAGATAATATTGAATTTGAATGCAAAGATGTAACGGTTCCATTGACAAAGGAAGAATATAAGGAACGTTTGTTACAATTAAAGATTGAGCATGATGAAGAAAAATGGAATGTTTTCAAATTGAGGATAAAGGATGTTGTCAAGGCATACGGATGTATATTCTTATCCTATTGATTTTAATTAATATTTCGCATCTATTTATAGTAAAATAGATTATAGAATAATGAAGGCAATAATTAACGAAAATTTTTTAAAAGAAACTATAGCAAAGTCTATACGTAAGGTTTTGAGCGAAATTGACTGGAAAACATATGCTAATGCAAGGGATAAACAACAAGTTCATAAAAAAAGAGATTGGGACAGAAAAGCGGCGTTTAATGATATGAGTGCTGAACGTTTCCTTGATGATTATGGATATGGAGATGAAACGGGAAAAATTAGTGCAAATAAATTCCGCACCAATGGATATAATTATGACTTTAACCCAACAATGGTGAATAACCAAGGTATAGAATTTGGGAAGCCGGAATATTTCATATCCAATAAAAATGATTATTATCTTAAAAATCATGAGCCGGGAAAATGGTATGTCGGAACTCAGTATGAAGATGGAGATGAAGTCTATCCACGTATGGTTTCGCCTAATTTTGATACTTATGAAGAAGCCGCTCAATTTGCTAATGATAATGGCCTTTCATATGATACAGGTCTGCCAAGCGAAAAGTTAAAGTCGGCATATAATAAAGCCAAGAAAGAGTTTCATGATTTTAGGACTTCATATTATGTAACCCACCCTTATGATAAGGAAAGCAATTATGAATATGACAATCAAAAAGGTTGGCATCTAAAAGATACTAAATAGAATTTGATGAATTATAATATAATTAATGCCGTGCATCTACACGGCATTTTTTGCTTCCCATACATATTTGATTAACCCACAATCCCATATTCGGTCATAGCCAAGTTCTCTTGCTATCTCAGTTTCAGTCATTGTTAAAGGAAAACCGTATTTTTTAGAAAGTCGGGATTTCATAAAATTGGTTTTATGTATTAATTTTGGCGTTTTATCATCATTTTTATTAAAATAGCAAGTGTTTTTCAACCTTTATTACACTATTATCATTAAAGTTGAAAAAATAAAAAACGAGGATTTAATTAAAAACCCTCGTTTTAAATTATTGAGTTTCAATGGATTATCTAAGTTCCTGTGGGTCCCACTGTACAAGACCATCGACCTTGAGTGCTCCATAAAATCTGTTATTAACGCACTTCTTCGCATATCTTGTCATTATGCCCTTTACAGGTGCAAAGTTCTCTGGATTATAGATAGTTGGAGTCAACTGCATTGGGATATATGGTGCATAAATATAACCAGTGTCAAGAAGAGACTTACCCTTATGACCGATAATTATTGACCATGCAGGAGAATATGGGTCACGATATACCTGATAACGGTTATTGATTGCACCAATTCTCTCAATACCCATATTGTACTGGTCAGCCTCAGACTGAGCATCAGTTACATGGAAGTATTCAAGGTTGTCGAATACGGCAGAAACCTCTGAAGAAACTACGATGAAGTTAGCACCGCCACGAAGAGTAGCCTTGTGAATCTGAGCGGAAATCTGATTAATCTTAGTCATAAGTTCCTGATTCCAATCCTTCTGAGTGTAGTTGGTAGAGAAACCTGCCTGTCTGCGCCATCCATTAACATCCCAACGAGCCTGCCATGGAGCAAACTTACGGAGGTCACGAAGAATCTCACGGTCAATCTCAGCGGCAATCTGCTCTGAAAGAAGGGCTGTCAATTCAGCCTCAGCGTCAATATTGTGGAATGCGCTAACATCCTGTGCAAGTTCTGGAGACCAAGTGGCACGAAGTTTTCTTTCCTCTACTGATACAGTTACTGAATCAAGTTTGAAAGACACCTCTCCGATTTCAGTCTCAAGCTCAAGAGAGTCATACTGTGACCAAGCAACTCCGAAGAAATCACCTGTTACCAAGTTATTAGTTGTTCCATCAATACCCTTATATCCATCAAGGGTTTCACCCTGTTTCTTGCAAGGCTTAGCAAGGTCAACATCAAGATAGATGCAACCTTCAGCATCACAAGCACCAGCATATTCTACCATGCCCTTACCATATCTCTGTGTTACAACACGGAATGGAATTCCTTCATTTTGGTCAAAGCAAGCAAAGCCATCACCTGTAATTTCTTCCTTAGCATAAACCTTAAGTGAAGCAAGGAAAGCCTCTGTATCCATCTCATTTCCATCAGGACCGGTAAGTTTACCAGCGTTGAAAGAAGAGAAGCCAGATACCTTAAGAATACAACTACGGATTGAACCATCAGCATAAACCTTAATCTTATGGTCAGCCTCATCAGCCTCTACAAGTTCATAATTGTCAAATACCATAGGGGTTGCGGTTCCAAGTTTAATATGAATCTTACCCTTAGAATTATCATAAAGGAAATCATTGTAGAAGAGGTCATAAAGAGTTCTCTTGTGATATGATGTAATTGATGGAGATATTTGGCGAACAATAGCATTAGCTCCTGTTTTTTTAGCCTCAGCCTCGGCTTCAGCAACGGCTGTGTCATACGTTATTGCTGTGGCTTTAGTCCAAGTTTTACCACCATCAAGAGTGTATTCAAAAGCCATACCATTAACAGCCTCATCCGGAAGATAATATCTGTTATACTTATTACCATTTCTACGGTCAGTACGCTCATAGCCCATAAGTCCTTTATGGCGGCCATACATGCCATCTTCAAGACCATTACCATCAGCAGGCGTGCCATCAGCCTTACTCCACTCACGTTCTGAGGTTACAGGAAGCATGAAGAAAAGCTTACCGATAGGAAGGTTCATAGCCTGAACTGATACAATGTCGTTAGCAAGCAACTTGCTGAACACACGGCGGATGATAGGGAATACCACGGTCTCGAATGAACCGCTGTTATCAGAAGCGGTAGCCTCGCTAAGGAGAGCCTTTGCCTCGTTCTCGTAAAGTGTTGCGATATTCTCTTTAACGACACCCTTAAGACCTTCGGTCATTCCGAGAGCGTCCCAACGGTCGTTGATTTGTTTTCTAATTCTTTTCTGCTCGTTGAGTTCAATCTGCCCAACCTGACCAGAAGTTAAAAATTCTCTCATAATAATATTATTTGATTGATTTTATTCATTTATTTTTAATATTTCATAACTCGGTTAATCAAGTCAATTGTCTTGATAAGGTCATCTGACTTGTAACTCTTGTTTTCATTAATTGCCTTTGAATCATTCACGGTGGTCATTGAATTTTCGTTGATGTTAATTGATTTGTTATTCTTTTTCAATACACTGTTTATTGATTCAAAAAGGGCTTGTGATTCTTTCACTGATTTAACCTTGCTAAATCTGTTGACAATCTCATGTTTCTCAGACTGAGAGGTTGAGTTCTCAAGGAAAAGTTTCGTAATGTTGGAGATGTTCTTATTTGTTAAATAAGCCTCATTAAGATTGTTCTTTATGGCAACGATTGCCTCGGAAAGTTTTTTAACCTGTTCTTTGAGATTTTTGTTTTCGGCAACAACCTCATCATAATTCGCTCCGGCTGAGACGTGACGTTTTACATTTGGTCCGTGCTCTTTGCGTCCGGTTGGGATGTGGCTTTTGCTTGATGTTCTTTGCTGTACGGCTCCTCCGACATTTGTAGCCTCTTCTACCGGCTCTTCGGTTCCATCAACAATTGGAGATTCTTCCTCATTGACACTTCCCTCAACCTTTTCGGTTTTCTTGAAAGGGTCTCCCTTGGTTTTTGTCTCACCAGCCCATGGCTTTGATGTTCCGGTCGGAACGCCTTTGTGCCAAGATTTACCACTTTTTGAAGGCTCATTGTTTGAAAGTCCTGCAATTGGGTCCTTGTCTTGGTAATTGTCAGTATAGCCAAGGTCTACCTCAACTACTGTTTCTTTGTTTCCCTTCATTGGTCTCTTGTTTTCAAAAACGTTATTGTTATTGTTCTGACTGTCCTTTAATGCATCAAGTTGGGCTTGTAACTGAGCGATTTTGTCATTGATGTCTGAATTGTCTGATGGAACATTCATATCATCCATATTTTCATCATCATAATCAATGTTATAATCATCATCGTCATCATCAAAACCTGCAATCTGTGATTCATTAAGAGTCGGGTCAGTGTTGTCCTCACCATTGATTGACTGCGCTTCAGGAGCATCTTCTCCTTTTTCTCCGAAGTCAATAACGTATTCGGTGCCTGCTTGGTTATCCTTAAGATTAATGGTATCCCCATCTTTTGTTACAACAATGTTGTCTTCATCTGAAAGAAGTTTATATACCTTTACAATCTTGTCAAGGTCATTCTCACCTGTGAGGTCATATGTGTTATCACCTACCTGATATTGGGAAAAATCATCTGCTCCATCATTCCCCTCACCATTGTCGGTTGGCTCTACAGATGCGGTATCATCAATCGCTCCGTTTTCACCATCCATAGGTGCTTCCTGAGGCTCCATTCCCTCCTGACCGTCTTGCGGAATGTCAGTTGGTTCTTGTGGCTTATTGCCGTTCACATCCTCGTTTCCGTTCTCATCAACATCGGATTTGGCATCGTCAGCGGAATCATTTTCTTTTTTATCGTCAGCGTCATTCTCATTATAAATTTCTGGCTTGTCCTCATCCTCTTCATTTTCGCAACTTTCACGAAGAGCCTGTGCTACAGACTCCTTAAGAAGATTCTTGATTGACTTCTTGCTCTCCTCCTTTATTGCAGATGTAATCGAATCCATCTCCAAAAGTGCTTGAGTAGCCACGCTTTTATTTTTAGTGCTCATATTGAAATCAGCAATTTTTCGATTTATTTATAAATAAATAGCATATATTTTCAAAAAAGATTTTTTAATCCTTAGAAAATAAAGTGCTTACATAAAAATTAAGTCAATTTCTTTAAAAAATCATAAATAAATAGATGAAAAAATAAAAAAAACACTCAAAATATTATCTATTTCAAGTGTTTAAAATGTTTTTGAATATTGAATTTATGGGATATAGTCAAGGAACCATTAGAATTTTTTTAAAATTTCTAAAGCCTTATTTATTTTATTATTTTCAGATAATTGAGGTTTTTTGCTTTCTTTTCCTTCAATATAAGTTTGTATAACTTGCTCATTATCAGACACATAGGCAAGGGGGGTAGAGGGCTCTGAAACAAAATCCCAACAAACAATTTCATAATCATCCCCCACATAAAGGACTCCCATTTTATTTGTAACGGTTCCCATGCCTCTTGAAGAAACTCCTATTTTAATACCTTGAAGAAGAAGGTTTGCGATTTGGTCTCCCTCACAAGAAATAATTCCATATTTTCGGAAACCAGGAGATGTAAGAACTTCCAATTTTCCCACAAGGGTATGACCTACCCAATGTAATTCAATGATGTTCATGGCAACCCTTGAAAGGTTGATTACAGTATCATCCGGGTGGTTACATTCACCTATAGCCCTTTTCTCGCCGAATTTATTCCCGGCGATTTTCTCCATATATTTCTCAACCTCTCTCTTAAGCACATGTTCCGGATATATTCTTCCGTTTGCGTTCTCTATTCCGAATTTTTGGAATACGGCGGAAACTATAAAATGTTCAGGACAAATTGGCTCATCAGTTCCGATTTTGGAATTGATGTCCTCAAAAAGTTTCTTATTATCTCCGCAATCACTTGATATATATCCTTCATGCTCTATGAGCAAACCGGTGCCGGTCTGTCCTTTTTTTATTTCAGTTAAAGTATTCTTTTCCATTTCAATATATATTATAATTCATCCTCATGAATATATTCATCAGTTATAACGGCTTTGTTCTGTTTCATTTTGTCCATCTTGTCCACGAATTTATCATATTCGGCATCATTCTTGGCTCTTTGGGACAGTTTTGACATAATCAATCTGCCTTTCTTTGTCTTGGCAAATACCTCCTTCATCAAATAATTGAAATTATCAATTGACAATGAGGATATTCCTTTTAATAAATAGGGTAAATCAGTGGAATTAATATCATTAAATGAATTTGAGAATAATGTCCATAATGATGGTCCCAATCTCATATCCCAAGGTTCCGCTTTGAGATAATCTGCTTTTCCTATTACTGCCATAGCCCTTTCCCTGTTTTTTGGTAATCCGTGGGAAATGAACAATTCCAAAAATCCTCTGATTGATTCGCTTAATAATACCGGGAATATAACCCCCTGTGACTCAATCTTTGGCTTTTCATCTCTCATGCCTAATGAAACCTCCACTGTTCCCAATTGCATTTTATTCTCATCTGTCATATCCAAATTTTCCTTTGTGAACATCAGATAATTGTTCAGTGACAATATTTTGTTATATAAATCGCAAAGGGAAGGATTTATCTGATTTATTTGATTTTCATATGATTCTATATTTGATGACATGGACATTGCCCCTCCCATACAAAGGGTATCAAGCAAACGTCTTTTATAAACCTCATCCTTGATTGAAAGGGCATCATTCACATCATTGAATTCAATTCCGTCATCACCGTTTCCGTCAATCGGGTCAAGAATAATTGAATCTCGGTTGAGGTCAATCTCATCTTTCAACTCCATCAATATATCAACGGATTCTTTCGGGACTCCAAACAAATCCACGACATAATTGAAACATATTCTTTCAAGTTGTGTTCTGTAAGGCTTTTCAATCTCTTTGCATTTTTGAATCAATCTTGCCAATGCTGATGGAATATCCGATTCTTCAACATCATTGATTTCTCCGATTTCTTTCAAAGCATTTTTGGTTTCTTCGAAACGTTGTTTTGATATTGTATATATGAAAGGCTTGTCAAATATATCAGGAAATGCCGGATTGTTACCTAATGCAGTTCCTCCGTTTTCAGCCATAGTGGATATGTCTGATGGCAAAGCATCTTTTAATATGTTATATTCCGTATTTTCTTTAATTGTTCTAAGTTTAAGGTTCTCACCGGTATTTATATTTCCAATATATTTGTGATGATAATCAAATAAATCTCCATTTCTTACATCAACGATTGCATAAAGTGCAGGAAGAATATCCGATTTAATTATATAAAGATAATCTCCGCCCATCGGCATTGAAATTTCTTGAACATTGTGTTTTAATACCAAATTTCCTTCAGTATCAATTAAATTTAAAATGTTTTTGCCAAATACAATGCGAGCATATCCTTTAAAGAAATCAAATCCATCTTTAACCCATTGGGGTAATAAAAATTGTCCATCTCGATTGACATAATTGCAACCACCTTCATTTTCAGCATAACATCGTGCCCATCCGCATTTAAAATCATAAATTGCGTCAAACCAAATATTTGGGCTTACAAGTTTTCCATTTGGCAAAAGAAAATTAGTTCCTTTATTATAAATATTAACTTGAGCGTAAGGCCCTCCATCATCATATTGTAAATAAAAATCAGTTGCTTCATCAAACCATTGTTTTGGGGACAATAATTCTCCTTTAATATTTACATAATTATATTGCCCATTTGAATAAATTCTTGCTATATTGTATCTAAATTCATCCAAATCACCACCATAATTTATTATTGCATCAAAATAAGGACAAATTGTTTTATAAAAATTCAATAATCCTTTTGAAAACGGGAATTTCTTTAAATCAACTGGTTCATCTACCGCATTCATAAATTGTCTGCTATCAAAATGAAACTGATATTTTGAACCATCTGATTTCCTTATATTTACGTACAACGGACCGTCCTTTGTGTACATATTGAAATATCTATCATCTGAACTCGCCGTACACCAATTCGTATCACCTCCAATCTTCCTACTCGCTTCATATGTATGAGGGATATATACTACCCATTCTCCGTCCTCATATACCTTCTCCAGTGCCTGTTCCCCCTTGGACAATTGCCTGGTGGCTTTGAAATCATCA
>ULNQ01051276.1_pt1 | contig 26270 bp, 22 predicted proteins | sample 1951951 | NCBI WGS metagenome assembly ULNQ01 (sample SAMEA4835580, study PRJEB28245) | human gut metagenome | biome: gut microbiome; material: fecal sample | place: Denmark | collected 2008
CCAAACTTTGGAACAGGTCCAGCTTTTTCTGTACCTCGGCGGAATTATAAATAACTCCCGGCACATTCATCATTTCTCCCATACCCAGTACGCCGGGTTCATTGACAAGCTTAATCATATCACGCGCATCCATTACACAACCACTATGCTCGAAGCGTGTGGCAGGCACGCAGCTGGGCAGGTTCACATAATAGTTCAGCGGCATCTGTCCGCCGGCCTCCAGCATATAGTGAATGCCTGCCGCACCTGCTACGTTGGCAATTTCGTGCGGGTCGGTAATCAGCGTGGTTACGCCCCAGCGCAGCTCCTCAGCGCAGTAATGCTCAGGCACAGCCATAGAGCTTTCTACATGGCAATGTGCATTAATCAGACCGGGGGCAACATATGCTCCCTTCAGGTCGATGATTTTTTCTGCCTTGTCATAGCTGCCGACGCTGGCAATCATGCCCTCGGCGATAGCAACATCAGCTTCATAAATTGTTTCGGTCAGCACGTCAACAACCCTGCCGTTCTTCAAGAGAATATCAGCAGGGCTGTTACCGAGTGCGACCGCTCTTACACGGTCCATCATATTTTTTACCTCAATCCTTTTACACGTAAATATATTTCAGGATAAAGATTACTGCCAGCACATATACAATCCAGCTGGTTTTTTTGTTTTTGTATTCACCGCTGAGCAGGTTAATTGCTACATAGGAGATAACGCCCATGGAAATACCTTCGGAAATGGAATACATAAAGGGCATTGCTACTGCTGCGATAAAAGCAGGAATAGCTTCGGTCATATCGTCAAAGTCTACATTCAGCAGGCTGCTTACCATCAAAAAGCCTACAATTACCAGTGCCGGAGCGGTAGCGAAGGCAGGAATTGCCAGGAAAATCGGTGCGAAGAACAAGCTGAGGAAGAATAGAACAGCTGCGGTAACAGCAGTCAGACCTGTACGTCCGCCGACAGCAACACCGGCACTGCTTTCTACGAAGGTAGTAACGGTAGAGGTACCAAGCAGAGCGCCGCCGGTAGTAGCGATGGAGTCAGCCAGCAGAGCGCCTTCAATCTTCGGCAGTTTGCCGTCCTTGTCCAGCATTTTAGCTTTGGAAGCAACACCAATCAAAGTGCCGAGAGTATCAAACAAATCTACAAACATGAAGGAAAGCATGATTGTAATGAAATTAAAGGTGAAGATAGCACTGAAGTCCAGCTGCATGAAGGTCGGTGCCAGGCTGGGAACGGAAATGCCGTTAGCAAAGCTGGGCATAACGGAGAACATGCCGAGTTTCGGATTCGGTACATAAATACCGGTCAGCTCGCAAATCATGCCTAAGCCCCAGGTAACCAGAATACCTACGAGGATACCGCCGGGAACCTTTTTCGTCATCATTACCGCAGTCAGCAGAATACCGATAAGTGCCAGCAAAGCACCGATACCGGTGGACCAGAAGGTGCCGTCTGCCAAAGCAGCCTTAAACGGATACAGGCCAACAAGAGTCGGTCCGGCAACAACGAGCTTGGAATTCTGCAGGCCGATAAAGGTGATGAACAGACCGATGCCGCTGGTAACACCAAACTTCAGCGCAGGCGGAATGGAGTTGAACAACGCCTCGCGCACCTTAGTCAACGACAGAACAATGAACAGAACACCTTCAACAAAAACTGCTGCCAACGCAACCTGCCAGCTGTAACCCATCTGTCCTACAACAGTATAAGCAAAAAAGGCGTTCAGGCCCATACCGGGAGCCAGGGCAAAGGGATAGTTAGAGAACAGCGCCATCAGCAGAGTACCAAGACAAGCACCCAAAGCAGTAGCGGTAAATACAGCACCCGCATCCATACCGGCAGCACTTAAAATGCCGGGGTTAACAGCTAAAATATAAGCCATCGTCATAAAGGTGGTGATACCGGCAAGAATTTCTGTGCGGACATCCGTCTGATGTTCCTTCAGGCGAAATGTTTTTTCCAAAAAGTCTGTCATTATTATAGCCTCCTATGCTATCTATTTGCCCAAGCTGCAGGGCCCGGGCACAATAATAAAGATTAAGACTGCCTGCACAGCCGTCAAGCCATTAATATGTTAAAATCTCCGGACCGTTTTCTGTAATCAGAATCTGATGCTCCCATTGAGCGGAAAGACTGCCGTCACAGGTATAAACAGTCCAGTTATTGGCTTCGTCAACAAAGATATCTCTGTGTCCCATGTTAATCATAGGCTCAATAGTAAAAATCATTCCCGGTACAAGCACCATACCGGTTTTGCGTTTGCCTACATGGCAGACGAACGGATCCTCATGGAATTCTACACCAACGCCGTGGCCGCCGAATTCTTCGACAACGGAATAGCCGTGCTTATGTGCTAGCTTAGAAACAGCAGCTCCGATATCTCCCAGAAAACCCCAAGGCTGAGCTGCTTCAATACCGCGCAGCAGACATTGCTTGGTGATTGCAACCAAATCTGCAGCCGGCTTAGCAACCTTGCCAATCATAAACATACGGGATGCATCAGCATAATAGCCATTGTAGATAGTAGAAACGTCTACATTCACAATGTCACCGCTGCGCAGCACGTCATGCTCGCTGGGAATGCCGTGGCAAACCTGGTCATTGATAGAGGTACACACGCTCTTCGGGAAACCCTCATAACCCAACGGTGCAGGGATAGCGTTATGCGCTACTGTATATTCGTAAACGATTCTGTCGATATCAGCAGTAGTCATACCTGCCTTAATATATTTGGCAACCTCATCCAATACACCGGTATTGATTTTGCAGGCTGCACGGATACCTGCAATCTGCTCCGGGGTTTTAATCATATCGCGGTCAGGAACCTCGCAGCCCTGAGCCTGCAGCAACGCAATTTTGGCATCATTCATTTTGTGGCAATCTGCATATGCTTTACCGCTGCCACACCAACATAATTCTTGGTCCAAAGAAAACACTCCTTATCTAAATAATTGTTACAACTTGTACATTACAACCTTATAACTTCTATTTTACCACATATTTAAGGGAAAAATCACATTTTTGGCTTAAAATTCTCTTACAACGTTCGGTTTTTTGTGTTAAAATTATTTTATATGACTCAATGTTAAGAAAGGAAATTTTTATGGAAGCATATGCAATGTATTTTATCGATTTAATTCTGCACCTGGACAAGCATCTGCCAGAAATTATGATGGCCTACGGTCATCTGATTTACGCCATCCTGTTCATGGTAGTGTTCTGCGAAACCGGTCTGGTAGTCACCCCGTTTTTACCGGGCGATTCGCTGCTTTTCGCCTGTGGCGCCCTTGCCGCTGCCGCACCCGAAGGCATGGATATTAAAATTATCGTGCCCATCTTTTTAGTTTCGGCTGTGCTGGGCGACGCCTGCAATTATATGATAGGCGAGCATCTCGGTATGCATATGATTAAGAAGAATATCATTAAGAAAGAGCATGTCGACAAGGCCAGCGCATTTTATGACAAGCATGGTCATAAGGCAATTTTTCTGGCCCGCTTTGTGCCGATTGTGCGTACCTTTGCACCCTTCGTTGCCGGCATCGGCAAAATGCACTACCTGACCTTTGCTCATTACAATGTCATCGGTGCCGTAGTGTGGGTATTTCTCTTCGTCGGCGGCGGTTACTTCTTCGGTAACATCCCTGCCATCAAGCATAATTTTACGCTGGTAACTTTGGGCATCATCGTCTTCTCCCTGCTGCCTGTGTTATATGAATTCGTAGGCAAGAAAATTTTAGGCAAGAAATAAGAAGGTCTTAGAATTTTGGTAACAGGCTCTCCCCAAGGAGAGCCTTTACACAGTTAAACTCCAAAGTACATATATAAATTTTAAAAATTGAGGGTGATTTAAAATGACTTATCGTTTTAACAGTGATTACACCGAAGGCTGCCATCCTGCCGTCCTTGAAAAACTCGTGCAAACCAACATGGAACAGACTGACGGCTACGGCCTTGATCCATACTGCGACGAAGCACGCAAATTGATTAGAGAAGCCTTCGCCTGCCCGAACGCTGACGTACATTTTCTCGTTGGCGGCACCCAAACCAACCTGACGGTTATCTGCGCTGCCTTGCGTCCGCATCAGGCTGTTTACGGCGCTGTTCCCAGCCATATTAATACGCATGAGGCCGGTGCTATTGAGCATGTAGGCCACCGCGTACTGCCACTTCCGAGCGAGGACGGCAAGCTAACCGCAGAGCAAATCCGCCACGAATGGAAAATGTACGATACTGATCCAAGCCGTGAGCATTGGGCACAGCCGAAAATGGTTTATATCTCCCAGCCGACTGAAATCGGCAGCATGTACAGCAAAAAGGAGCTGCAGGATTTATACCAGGCCTGCAAGGATTCCGGTCTTTACCTCTTTGTTGACGGCGCACGCTTAGGCTATGTTCTCGGCGCTCCCGACAACAATATGACTGCTGCAGACTTGGCAGCAAACTGCGACGTTTTCTATATCGGCGGCACCAAATGCGGCCTGCTCTTCGGCGAAGCAGTTGTTATTTTGAACGATGCACTCAAGCCCGACTTCCGCACTATTGCTAAGCAATGCGGTTCTATCATGGCCAAAGGACGTCTGCTTGGCGTACAGTTCGGCGCAATTATGAAGGATAATCTTTACAGCAAAATCTGCGGTAAAGGCACACTGCAGGCGCTGAAAATCCGTGATGCACTGTTAGCCAAAGGCTTCAAGTTCGTTACCGAATCCCCCACCAACCAACAATTTGTTATCATGACTCCGGCACAGTTTGAAAAGCTGAGCGAGGAATTTGCTCTCAGCCATATTGCTTACCTGGAGGACGGCAATTACAGCGTGCGCATCTGCACCAGTTGGGCAACCAAGGACGAAGAGGTTGACAGACTCATTGCTATGATTAATGAGCTGTAAGCTTGACAGAAAACGTAAATTTGCTATAATAAAGACAAAGAGAGACTCTGACAGTGGTGTGTCAGCCCTCTCTGTTGATTGTTGTTATTTGACAAAAGGCTGACATTGACCTCTAATGTCGGTCTTTTGTTATATTGTAAGCAAAACTACTTACGTGTAGACATAATGGTCGCAATAAGCAAACCAAATGTTAACATTATCTGTAACGCTTCGGCTACTGTCATGCTCCCACCTCCTTACGGAGGAACCGACCTGTCAGAATCTCTAGTGTTATTATAACAGCTATCCTATTTATTGACAATATGTTCATAAAAATAAAAAGACGGTCGTTCGGCCGTCTTTTATTTTGCTCTTTTTACTTCAACTTTTCTACAACGCTCTGCAGTTTTTCCTGCCAGTCGGCGCAATAATCCGCACCGCCCTGCGCGCAGTCGCTCTTGCCGCCGCCACGGCCGCCAAAAGCTTCGTTGAGCAGCTTAATAACACTACGGCAATCGCCTGCAGTATCAGCCCCCAAAGCAACTGCGTAGCTGATGCGCTCAGGCTGCACTGCTACCAAAAGGCTCAGCGTGTTTTTCAAGGCAGTAACCTTCGGCAGAAAGGCTTTGATATCCTTGGCATCGTGACCTTCCATAGGCAAAGCCAAAACCTTTACTCCATCAGCATTCACCGGTGCAGCAGCATATGTTTCCTGTAGCTTTTCCTCTTCAATCTTCAGCAGCTTGCTCTTAGCAATGTCAAGCTGTGCCAGCAAATCATTTTTCTGCTTATTTACGGCAGCAGGTACCTGCTCAGGCTTTACGGAAAGACTTGCAGCGACGCTAAGTAATGTGCTGTTCTTGGCGTCCGCATCAAGCAGCGCTCTGCGGCCGCAGACAAACTCTACTCGGCAACCACCCTTATGCTTTTCATGACGGATGACCTTAACACTGCCCAGCATCCCCGTAAATGGTGGATGCGTACCGCAGCAGGTACAGATATCGGCATCCTCAACGGAAACGATACGCAGCGTGCCTGTCAGCTTGCTGTTGAACTTACGCATTTTATCCTTCAGCTTGACAGCCTCTGTGCTGTCCATATAGCTGATATGTACCGGGCGATTCTCCCAGATGATTTCATTCGTATATAATTCTGCCTGCAGCAGCTCCTCGTCCGTCAGCTCCTTATCAAGGTCAATGAAAACATCGTCCTCATTCATATGAAAGCCGATGTTGTTGGCCTTAAACAGCTTCCAGCAGGCGTAGGACAAAAGATGCTCGCCCAAATGCTGCTGCATTCTGTCCAGACGCACAGGCCAGTCCAGCACAGCCTCTGCCTCGGCGCCAACCTCCAACGGCTTGTCGCACTCATGGTAAATGTGACCATCCTTTTCACTTACATGGCTTACGACCGCATCAGCCAGCTTACCTCTGTCACTCAGCTGACCGCCGCCCTCCGGAAAGAAAACCGTCTGGTCAAGCTCAACCAGATATTTGCCATCCTTAGGCGTGCAGGCCGTAACCTTCGCCACGCACTGTTTGAGCAAAGAATTATTTTCAAAAAGCTTAATTGTCATTTTTTATTCCCCCTCATGAAATCTCTCTGTCTCTAATAACCATTATTGTATCACTAATTTGCTAAAGTGTGTTATAATCAGTTATACAAGTCCAAAAAAATTCTATTGAAGCGAATAAGGAGCAATAAATGTTTCAAAATTTACTATTTGATTTAGACGGTACCCTGACAAATTCCGCCGAGGGCATAACAAAATGCGTACAATACGCCCTGCGCGCTCAAAATATTGAGGAGCCTGATTTAAAAAAGCTGGAGGTTTTCATCGGCCCGCCCCTGCGCGACAGCTTTATCAAATACTACGGCATGACCAGAGAAGAGGCTGAGGCCGGTGTAGAAAAATATCGTGAACGCTATACCGATATCGGCATCTGGGAAAACAAAGTTTATCCCGGTATCATGGAATTATTGGCTGACCTGCAGAAAGATGGCCGCCGCCTCGGCATGGCTACCGCCAAGCCGGAGGTTTTTGCACTGCGAATTGCCGAACGCTTTGGCTTCAACCACTATCTGGAAGATATCACCGGCTGCAGCCTGGACGGCAAAACAGACAAGAAAGCTTTAGTAGTTGCTGCCGCTCTGGAAAAATGGCAGCTTACTACACCCGAAGCTAAAAATACTGTAGCACTTATCGGTGACCGCCGCGAAGACGTTCTCGCCGCTCACGCCAACGGCATCGCCTGCATCGGCGCAGGCTTCGGCTTCGGCAGCTACGAGGAACTGTCAGAAGCAGGTGCCGATTACTATGTTGCCGATGTTCCGGCATTAGCACGCTTCCTGCTGAATAAAGATTAAAATTAACTCAACACTTACAGGTGATAAGATTATGCATATTTACGCAATAGGTGACCTGCATTTATCAGGCGAACCGGCAAGCAAGCCCATGGAGGTTTTCGGCGAGCATTGGCGCAACCATAAAGAAAAGGTTGCCGCTAATTGGCAAAACACCGTAACCGCACAGGACACCGTTATTGTCTGCGGTGATATTTCCTGGGCCATGACTTTGGAAGAAGCAGCACAGGATTTAGACTGGTTGGCGCAGCTTCCCGGACGCAAGCTGCTGCTGCGCGGCAACCACGATTACTGGTGGAGCAGCCTGAGCAAAATGCAGCAGCGTTACGGCGCTCATTTTGAATTCCTGCAGAATGACTGCATTATGGTAGAGGATATTGCTGTCTGCGGCACCCGCGGCTGGCTCCTGCCCTCAGCCGAAAGCTTCAGTGAAGCCGACAGAAAAATCTATAACCGCGAGGGAATCCGCTTGGAGCTTTCCCTGCAGCAGGCTCATAAAATGCAGGCTCAACAGATAATTACGGCCTTTCACTATCCTCCGCTCTTTGCGCGCACGGAGCACACCTGCTTTACTAATCTGATGCTGCAGTACGGTGTGCAGCACTGTGTCTACGGCCACATTCACGGTGAAAACCACATTCCCGTTTTTGAAGGATTGCGCGAAGGAATCAACTACAAGCTGGTTTCCTGCGATACGCAAGGCTTTCAGCTTTACAAGGTAATATAACAGTGAAACTTCGCTGACAAACAGACAGGCTCCCCTGAACGAATCGTTCAGGGGAGCTTTTTGTATACAAAAACAAGCCCTCGAATTTCTTCGAGAGCTTGCCATTTACGTTCATTTAATTATTTAGGATAGTTGCTGTTGGAGTTTTCTTTCAGCATAACGTCATGTGCGCCGCCTTCAACCAAGCTGGTTGCGGAAACCAGAGTCAGCTTAGCCTTCTCCTGCAGCTCGCGGATGTTCAGAGCACCGCAGTTGCACATGGTGGAACGAACCTTAGCCAAAGTCAGGTTTACGTTATCCTTCAGGCTGCCTGCGTACGGAACGTAGGAGTCAACGCCTTCTTCAAAGGACAGCTTAGCTGCGCCGCCCATGTCATAACGCTGCCAGTTACGTGCACGGCTGGAGCCTTCGCCCCAGTATTCCTTCATGTAGGTGCCGTTAATGTTAACCTTGTTGGTCGGGCTTTCGTCAAAACGAGCGAAGTAACGGCCCAGCATCATGAAGTCAGCGCCCATAGCCAGAGCCAGAGTCATGTGGTAATCATAAACGATACCACCGTCGGAGCATACAGGAATGTATACGCCGGTTTCTTCGAAGTATTCGTCACGAGCCTTGCAAACATCAATCAAAGCAGTTGCCTGGCCACGGCCGATACCTTTTTGCTCACGGGTGATGCAGATGGAACCGCCGCCGATGCCAACTTTAATGAAGTCAGCGCCAGCCTCAGCCAGAAAGCGGAAGCCTTCAGCGTCTACTACGTTGCCTGCACCAACCTTAACGCTGTCACCGTAGTGCTCACGGATCCAGTCCAGGGTGATTTTCTGCCATGCGCTGTAGCCTTCGGAGGAGTCAATGCAGAGTACGTCTACGCCTGCATCAATCAATGCGGGAACACGCTCAGCATAGTCGCGGGTGTTGATACCTGCGCCAACGATGTGGCGTTTTTTGCTGTCCAGCAGCTCTAACGGATATTCCTTATGAGTTGCATAGTCTTTACGGAATACCATGTACAGCATACGGCCGTCGTCATCAACGATAGGCAGAGTGTTGAGTTTTTTCTCCCAGATGATATCGTTAGCCTGTTGCAGGGTGGTATCTTTCGGAGCATAAACCATTTTGTCAATCGGAGTCATGAAGTCACGAACCTTAGTATCCATAGACATACGGCTCGGACGATAGTCACGGCTGGTAACAATGCCTTCCAGCTTGCCGTTAGCGGTACCATCGCTGGTAACAGCAACAGTGGAGTGACCGGTGCGTTCCTTCAGTGCCAGGATGTCAGCCAGAGTGCTGTCCGGACGGATATTGGAGTCGCTGCTTACAAAGCCTGCGCGATAGCCTTTAACACGAGCAACCATAGCAGCTTCGTCCTCTACGGATTGAGAACCATAGATGAAAGAAACGCCGCCCTCTTTGGAAAGAGCTACAGCCAGCTTTTCGCCGGAAACAGCCTGCATAATAGCAGAAACCATCGGGATGTTCATAGTAATTGCCGGCTCTTCACCTTTTTTGTATTTAACCAGCGGCGTACGCAGGTCTACATTGGCGGGGATACATTTTTCGGAGGAATAACCGGGAACTAACAGGTACTCACTAAATGTGTGAGCAGGTTCATCATAATAAAAAGCCATTCTTTCATCATCCTTTTCTTAATAATTTTTTGTTTACCACAGCCAAAGCAACTGTTAATCATGTAACATAATTACTTGAAAAAATTGCCTTTCTGCGGTCCGAGTAGGTATTTTATCTATTTTACCTCTTTAAGGCTCTCCATGCAATATCTTTTCTGCAAAAAGCGCCATTAAAATTAATTTTTTCTACAGCAGTATATGCGCGGTCACGTGCAGCCTTGATATTTGCGTCTACAGCAGTTACACCAAGCACACGTCCGCCGTTGGTAAGAACCTTAGCGCCGTCAGCCTTTGTACCTGCGTGGAATACAACAACGTCTTTATCTGCAACAGCGTCAGCCAGACCGGTAATTTCCATGCCCTTAGCATAGCTTTCGGGATAACCGCCGGAAGCCATTACTACGCATACAGCAGCCTTGTCGTACCAGCCGAAGTCTACCTGATCCAGAGTACCGGTAGCGCAGGCCAGCATTATTTCAGCCAGGTCGCCATCAAGCAGAGGCAACACTACCTGAGTTTCGGGGTCACCGAAGCGGCAGTTGAATTCTACAACCTTCACGCTGTCGCCCTTAATCATCAGACCAGCATAGAGGCAGCCCTGATACGGCATTCCTTCTGCTGCCATGGCAGCTATAACGGGCTTCAGAATCAGCTCGGTTGCTTTTAAACGAAGTACGTCGGTCATAACTGGAGCGGGAGCATAGGTGCCCATACCGCCGGTATTAGGACCTTCGTCACCGTCAAATACGCGCTTGTGGTCCTGAGAAGCAATCATCGGCACAATGGTTTTGCCGTCGGTAAATGCCAGGAGAGAAGCTTCTTCGCCTTCCATGTATTCTTCCAGAACGAGGCGTGCGCCTGCATTGCCGAATTTATGGTCAGCCATCATTTCGTCAATAGCGTCAAGTGCTTCCTGCTTGGTCATAGCAACAACAACACCCTTGCCTGCTGCAAGACCGTCAGCCTTAACTACGATAGGTGCACCCTTTTCTTCAACGTAAGCCTTAGCGGTTTCAATATCCTCGCAAATTTTGAAGAAGGCGGTAGGAATATTGTATTTTGCCATCAACTCTTTGGAAAATGCCTTGGAGCCTTCCAGCTGCGCCGCAGCTTTGGAAGGACCGAACACCGGCAGACCGCGGCGTTTGCAAACGTCCGCAAGACCTGCAACAAGCGGTGCTTCCGGACCTACAACGGTCAGGTCAATGCTTTTTTCCTCAGCGTAATCTGCTACACCCTCCAGATTTTCAACATCCAGAGCAATGCATTCGCATTTAGGCAGCAGTGCCATGCCCGGGTTGCCGGGAGCAGCATAAATTTTTTCAACCTTAGGGCTTTGCGCCAGCTTCCACGCTAAAGCGTGTTCGCGGCCGCCGCCGCCGATTAATAAAATATTCATGGTTATTTCTCCAGTTGCTTCTTCAGATATTCGCTGATCATTGCATCGTATTCAGCAGTATGAGTAAAGGCTTCCAATGCAAGCTCCTTGCGGGTGCGTGCATCAACGTCGCCTTCTTTAGCGAGCATTTCCATTAATCCTTCGTAACGGCTCGGATAAGTTACGATAACAACGTCCTTGAAGTTTTTAGCGCTAGCACGTACCATTGCCGGCCCGCCGATATCAATGTTTTCAATTGCCTCAGCCTCGGTTACGCCGGGTTTGGCAACAGTTTCGCGGAAGGGATAGAGGTTAACTACAACCAGGTCAATCGGGGTGATGTCATGCTCAGCCAAAGCCTTCATATGCTCCGGATTGCTGCGTACAGCCAGGATTGCGCCATGAATTTTCGGGTTCAGAGTTTTTACACGGCCATCCATGATTTCCGGGAAGCCAGTTACATCACTTACATAGGTTACAGGAATGCCTGCTTCCTTAATAGCCTTCATGGTGCCGCCGGTAGAAATAATTTCTACACCGTTATCACTCAGGAATTTTGCCAGCTCTACAATGCCGGTTTTATCACTAACGCTTAATAATGCTCTTTTAATTTTCATGCTTTAACCTTTACCTTTCTGCCTTCGATTGTCAGCTTTCCTTCTGCCCAAAGCTTTAAAGCCTCCGGCATTGCGATATGCTCCTGTACCAGAATACGGTCAGCCAGAGTATCCTCGGTGTCGTCATCCATAACAGGAACAACCTTCTGCAGGATAATTGGGCCGCTGTCAGTGCCTGCATCTACAAAATGAACAGTGCAGCCGCTGAATTTTACGCCGTAATCCACAGCCTGCTTCTGGCCGTGCAGACCGGGGAAGCTCGGGAGCAGCGCCGGATGAATGTTAATAATCTTATGCTGCCATTTATTTACGAAATCAGCGCTCAGAATACGCATAAAGCCTGCGAGAACTACTAGCTCGCAGCCCTCTGCTTCTAAAGCAGCGTTGATTTTTGCTTCAAATTCTTCTTTGGAAGCGCAAGCCTTACGCTCTACGGCAACGGTTTTAATATCGGCCTTTTGCGCACGCTCCAAAGCAAAAGCATCAGGCTTATCGCTGATTACAACCGCAATTTCCAACGGCAGATATCCGTCAGCGATACGGTCCATAACCGCCTGCAGATTGCTGCCGCGACCGCTTACAAGTACGCCGATTTTATGCACCAAAAACGCCGCCTTTCATAATCGTTTCTTTATGGCCGGGAACAACCTTGCCCAGCTCGTAGAAGGTTTCGCCAGCCTCAGTCAGATGTGCGCGTACAGCGTCAGCCTCAGACGGGGCAACAACCAATACCATGCCTACGCCCATGTTGAAGGTGCGGTACATTTCAGCCCAAGGTACATTGCCCCATTCCTGCAGCTTTTTGAAGACAACAGGAATTTCCCAAGCTTCGGCATTTACCTCAGCATCGCAATCTTCGGGCAGAATGCGGGGAATATTATCATAGAAGCCGCCGCCGGTGATGTGCACCATACCGTGCAAATCAAAGTTTTCAATCAGCGGCAGGCAGGTTTTCGGATACAGACGAGTCGGAGTCAGCAGCTTTTCGCCCAAGGTGCAGCCAAATTCCGGTACTTCGGTATCCATGGTATAACCCATAGCCTCGAAGCAGATTTTACGTACGAGGGAGAAGCCGTTGGAATGCACACCGCTGGAGGGCAGGCCCAAAAGCACGTCGCCGGCCTTAACCTTATCGCCGGTAATCATTTTGCTCTTCTCAACTACGCCAACACAGAAGCCTGCAATATCGTATTCGCCTTTGGAGTAGAAGCCGGCCATTTCGGCAGTTTCGCCGCCGATAAGAGCACAGCCGCTTTCCTTGCAAGCATTGGCAACACCCTTAACGATGTTGGCAACCTTTTGGGAATCAACCTTATCTACTGCAATGTAATCCAGGAAGAACAAGGGCTCTGCGCCTTGTACCAGGATATCGTTAACGCACATTGCTACAGCATCCTGACCGATAGTATCATGCTTATCAGCCATGAAAGCCAGCTTCAGTTTAGTGCCTACGCCGTCAGTACCGCTGACGAGCACAGGCTCCTTGTATTTGCCGCTGTTTAAAGCAAACAGGCCGCCAAAACCGCCCAGGTCACCGATAACCTCAGGTCTGTAGGTAGCACGTACGCTGTCCTTCATTAATTCTACTGCTTTATTACCAGCATCAATATCTACACCGGCATCAGCATAAGTAAGTTGTTTCTTTTCCTCGCTCATGAGCCTTCCTCCTGTTATTCAATAATGCTTTCAGGTTCTGCTTTGATTACACTATCTGCGTTATCGGGATATTTAGCGCTGAAGCAGGCACAGCACAAACCATCGGGATCAATTTTATCAATAGCACGTTTCATGCCATCCATAGAAATATAATGCAGACTGTCTGCCCCAATATAACTGCAGATTTCATTTTCCGTGCAACGTGCCGCAATCAGCTCCTTGCGCTCGGAGGTATCAATACCATAGTAGCAGCTGTCTGTTACCGGGGGAGAAGAAATGCATACATGCACTTCACGTGCGCCTGCCTCTTTCAGCAGTTTAACAATCTTGCCGCTGGTAGTGCCGCGAACGATGGAGTCATCGACCATGACAACAGATTTTCCTTCTACAACGCTGCGTACCGGGTTCAGCTTCAGACGTACTGCATTAGCACGTTGCTTTTGCGTCGGCTGAATAAAAGTACGGCCTACATAACGGTTTTTGGTAAGACCTTCCAGGAAGGGAACACCGGCCTCCATAGCATAGCCGATTGCCGCCGGAGTGCCGCTGTCAGGAACGGAAATAACGATATCCGGATGAATATCAGGAGTTTCCTTAGCCAACTCGCGTCCCATCTGGATACGTGCATCATATACAGATTGGTTGTCGATGATACTGTCATTACGAGCAAAGTAAACATATTCAAAAATACAGTGCGCAGGCTTTGCCGGTTTGTTTTCAGCCCACATCATGCTGCGCGGTTCGGAGTTATCGCTGTCGATAATAATCATTTCGCCGGGCTTAACATCGCGTACCAGCTCTGCACCAACCAAGTCAAAAGCACAGGATTCGGAAGCAACGCACCAGCCGTTTTCCATCTTACCGAGTACCAGCGGACGGAAGCCATAAGGATCGCGTACAGCGATGATTTTATTATCAGTCAACAGCAGAATAGCAAAAGCGCCCTTAATCTGGTTAACAGCCTCTGCTACACGCTCTTCAATAGTCGGACGTGCACTGTAGGCAATCAAGTTCAATACAACCTCACTGTCAACAGTAGTATTAAATACTGCGCCTTCCTTAGCCAGGTTAGCACGCAGCTGACCGGCATTAGTCAGGTTACCGTTGTGGCTCAGCGCAAGGTTACCGCCGTCAAAATAAACCTTCAGCGGCTGAATGTTATACGGCATGCTGGCACCGGTGGTGGAATAACGTACGTGGCCGATGGCCGCATAACCCTGCAAATCAGCAACGCCGTCCTTGAAAACATCGGCAACGAGGCCCATGCCCTTTTTAATTTTCATACGCTCGCCGTCAGTAACAACAATACCGGTACTTTCCTGGCCACGATGCTGCAGCGCATACAGGCCCCAATAGGTGTTGAGTGCTACATCTTCATTATGACTGAAGATACCAAAGACACCGCACTCCTCATGCAGCTTGTCCTCGCTAAAATTTTGCTCCTCGAAAATCTGCTCCACAATTTTTCTCCTTAATTTTAGTTTTTAGTTATCAATTGTCAGTTATTAGTGGTTAGTTATAAGTGGTCAGTGAGCAGTAATTAGTTATTAATGTTTAGCAGTCAGTTTCTATTCACTATCCACTACTCACTATTCACTATTACAGGTGTAAGTCCTTGAACTCCTGCGCAGGAACGCCACGCATGGAAGCCAGCTTTTCACCCTTAGCTCTTACTTCTTCACGCATTGTCGCACGATGCTCTGCCAGCTTTTCTACCAGCTCCGGATATTTTACGGAAAGAATCTGAATTGCGAACAATGCAGCATTCTTAGAACCATTGATGGCCATCGTTGCAACAGGTACACCGGAAGGCATCTGTACAAAGCTCAGCAGTGCATCCATACCAGCCAACGGTGTTGCATTAATAGGAATACCGATGACAGGAACGGTAGTAAAGGCAGCGATGAAACCACCCAGATGAGCAGCTGCGCCGGCTGCGGCAATAATTACCTCTACGCCACGGTCACGGGCACCCTTAGCAAAATTCTGTACTACGTCCGGAGTACGGTGAGCGGAAGCAACTACTACTTCAGTTTCAACGCCAAACTCCTTCAGAGTTTTTTCTGCAGCCTCAAGTACAGGCCAGTCAGAATTACTACCCATGATAATTGCAACTTTCATTGAAATCTACCTCCCAAAAATTACTTGTAGAAAAAATAAAACCCAAGCAGAAAGCTGTTCAGTTTCGAAATCCTGTGCAAAATCTAACCCGGGTTCTCAATCACTTAAATAATTCACTTTAATTATACCAATCCAACGCGTAAACGTCAAATAAACTGTGAACTTTTTAACAGTTTTTTAGAAAATCGTTCGGGAAAAGTTTGGAGCAAAGAAAAAAGCACCCTCCGCCGCCGCTTTCACGGCAGCAGAGGGCGCTTAAACCCAAAGCTGTTTTATTTTACGACAACGTCAATTGCATCGTTTACCAATACAACCTCAACCTTATCGCCATTTTTAATTTCGCCTGCAACAATCTTCTTGCCCAGGATGTTTTCAACAGTGTGGACAATCAGACGTTTCAACGGACGAGCACCGAAGGCAGGATCAAAGCCGGCCTTTGCCAGGAAAGCGACAGCCTCGTCAGTATAATTCAGCGTCAGCTCCAGCTGCTTGTTCAGGCGGTCACCCAGCTCACGCAGTACCAGTTTAACGATTTCCTTAATCTGTTCTGCCTGCAGCGGTTTGAACACAACGATGTCATCAACACGGTTCAGGAATTCCGGACGGAAGAAGTTCATCAGCATCTGCTGAATCTTTTCTCTGTCCATAGAGCCCTGCGCTTTCATAATCTCGTTGCTGCCAAGGTTACTGGTCATGATAATCAAGGTATTCTTGAAGTCAACGATACGGCCTTTACCATCAGTCAGACGGCCATCATCCAGAACCTGCAGCAATACGTTAAAGACATCTGCATGTGCCTTTTCGATTTCGTCCAACAGGATTACGCTGTACGGATGACGGCGTACAGCCTCAGTCAGCTGACCGCCTTCATCATAGCCGACGTATCCCGGAGGCGCACCGATCAGACGAGATACGGTATGCTTCTCCATGTATTCGCTCATATCGATACGAACCATGTTGCGTTCATCATCAAAGAGCACCTCGGCCAAGGTCTTAGCCAGCTCGGTCTTGCCGACACCGGTAGGACCAAGGAAGATAAAGGAACCAATCGGACGGTTAGGATCCTTGATACCGGCACGCGCACGAATAACGGCCTCGCTGACAGCCTTGACTGCCTCGTCCTGACCGATAACATGCTCGTGCAAGATTTTCTCCAGATGAACCAGTTTAGCACGTTCACCGGTGCCTAAGCGGGCAACAGGAATACCGGTCCATGTGCTGACAACCTTAGCGATGTCCTCTTCGTCAACCTCTTCCTTGAGCATAACATTATCATTGCCGTTTTCATCCTTCTTGGACAAAGCAGCCAATTCCTTCTGCAGCTCAGGCAGACGGCCGTATTTCAATTCAGCCATCTTGTTCAGGTCGTAGTCGCGCTCAGCCTGCTCCATCTGGTTTTTCACAGCATCAATTTCCTTCTTTACCTCACGTACGCGGGCAATAGAAGCCTTTTCTGCATCCCAACGTTTAACAAGCTCGTCATTTTCCTTACGCAGCTTTGCCAGCTCCTCATTCAGCTTAGCCAAACGATCCTTGGACTGAGCATCCTCCTCTTTGCCCAAAGCCTGAGCTTCAATTTCCAGCTGCAGAATACGACGTTTGCTTTCATCCAGCTCGGTCGGCAGCGAATCAATTTCGGTACGCAGACGGGCAGCAGCCTCATCTACCAGGTCAATAGCCTTATCAGGTAAGAAACGGTCATTGATATAACGGTTAGAAAGCACAGCAGCAGCAACCAGGGCAGCGTCTTTAATGCGAACGCCATGATGTACCTCATAGCGCTCACGCAGGCCACGCAGGATGGAAATTGTATCTTCAACGCTTGGCTCCTTAACCATTACCGGCTGGAAACGACGCTCCAGCGCACTGTCCTTTTCAATATACTTACGGTATTCGTTCAGCGTAGTTGCACCGATACAGCGCAGCTCGCCGCGTGCCAGCATCGGTTTCAGGATGTTGCCTGCATCCATAGCGCCTTCGGCAGCACCGGCACCGACAACGGTATGCAGCTCATCAATAAACATAATAATCTGACCGGCGCTTTCGCTGACAGCCTTCAATACTTTTTTCAGACGCTCTTCGAATTCACCACGGTATTTGGCACCGGCAACCAAAGCCGCCAGGTCCAGAGCATACAGGGTTTTATTCTTCAGGCTTTCCGGTACATCGCCGGCAATAATACGTCTTGCCAGACCTTCAACGATGGCAGTTTTACCAACGCCTGGTTCACCGATAAGCACCGGGTTATTTTTCTTACGACGCGAAAGGATTTCAATCGTACGACGGATTTCCTCATCACGGCCGATTACGGGGTCCAACTTGCCTTCTTTAGCTTTTACTGTCAGATCCTGGCCGTATTTTTCCAGCGTCTTTTTAGTTTCATCATTCGCTTCGCTATTTTGATACTGCATAAATGCCGCCTCAACTTTTTTCTTATCTATACCATATTTACGGAAGAGCGATACAACATCGCTGTCACCGTCACTGGCCATAGCTGCAACCAGCTGGCCGATGCCGATTTCTTCCTTACCTTGTCCCAGAATAGCCATTACTCTGGCAAAGCCGGTACCCATCATCAGCTGACGGTCCTGACCTTTTACTCCGGGGATTTTTTTTACTAAAGCCTTAGCATCCTTGCTGAAAGCATTTTCATCAATGTGCAGGCTCTGCAGCAAATATTTAAAGAAGCCGTCGCTGCCGCACAATGCTGCCAGAACATGTGCCGTTGTCAGCTCCTGGTGATAGTTCATAACTGCCTGCTGCTGAGCAGCCTCCAATATAGCCTTTACCTCTTCACTGTAGCGTTCATTCATCACGCTGCACCTCCTTCTATCAGGTTCAATAGCGGTCAATAACCGAATGGAGTTGACTCTTTTCCATTTCCGGACCACTATTCACTTTCTAATTGCTATTATATCAGTAAAAGTCAAAAAGTCAAATAGTTTTCTGTGTTAATTCAGTGAAAAATCACCGTCATTTTGTTGACATATTGTTATGTTTGTGGCAATATTAATAACATGTCGTTCTGTCGGCCAAGTACTCTTTACCCCAAAGACCATCGGCTAACCCCGGCCGTTTTGACCTTTATGCGTACTTCCACCAACAGGTCTATAATTATATTATTTGTCATGTTTTTATGAGGAGGAACCAAAATGTCACCTACCAGCTTATTGCGCGGTATTGCCTTTTTGCTGCTTTTGCAATGGGTATCCACGCTTATCATCAACGCCCTCGGCGTACCCTTTCCGCCCGCTCTTTTGGGAATGCTGATTTTAACGGCACTTCTCTGCGGCAACGTTATTCCGGCAAGCTCCATCGAGGGCATCTGCGATATCCTGATTTCCAAAATGGGTATGCTGTTTTTACCGGCAGGCGTCAGCGTTATATTATATGTAGATGTTATCAAAGCTGAGCTGCTGCCCATTACTGTTACCATTGTTGTCTGCAGCATTGTCGTTCTGAGCGTTACAGCCTTCTTTATCGAAGCAATGCTTAAAGGAAAGGAGAGTCAATGATGCTTTTTCCTGACGTTTTACTTAACTCACCGCTCTTTGGCATCGGTCTGACGGTTATCCTGTACGTTATCAGCGAAATCATCATCGACCGCTTCAGCCTGAACATCATTCCGCCCTTCGTTATCGCCTGCCCTCTGGTCATTGCTGTCATCGTTCTGGCGCCTGGCGTAGAGTACAAACAGTACGAGGCAGGTGCGGAATTCATTAACTTTCTTTTAGGACCGGCAACCATCGCTCTGGCCCTGCCCCTGTACAAGAACCGTGAAATCATCATGGCCAAGGCCGGTGCTATTGCCGGCGGCGTTACATTGGCAACGCTTTCGGCTATCATCGTCGTTTACTTCTGCGGCAAGGCCATGGGTACCAGTGAGCAGGTTCTGCTTTCGCTCATTCCCAAATCCATTACGACGCCAATCGCCATTGATGTTTCCAAAACCATCGGCGGTATTCCGGCGTTGACTACAGCTGCTGTTATCTTCACCGGCATGCTGGGAGCAACCTTCAATCACAAGCTGCTGCGTCTTTTGGGAATCAAAAACCATTTGGCTGCCGGTCTTGCTATCGGCGCCTCCAGCCACGGCCTCGGCACCAGCGTCTGCGCCAATGTCAGTCCCATTCAGCTGGCTATCGGCGGTGTAGCGATTGCCCTTACCGGCATCAGCACCTCTATCCTGGCACCGATTTTACTGCCGATTTTAAAAAGCATCTGGTAAGCAGATAAAGCAAAAGCCCAAATTCTCACATACATTTCATGTGGGAATTCGGGCTTTTTTGTTTTTAGAGATGCGGAATAATCCCGCGCAGCTCGGAAAAAATTACTGCCGCCTTATCTGCAGGATATACGCTGCACGGCAGCTGCCGCAGATCCTCCGTGCGCCAGCCTTTGTTTTCTTCCGCCAGCTTGGTCAGTGCTTCTTCCAAATCATGTGCCAGCACAACAGCAATCGCATCAAGATAAAATTCGCTGTTGACGCAGGGCTCATCAATCATACTGTGGCTGTGATATGTTTTGTTGTGTCGCCAAACGTAAATGTTCATGCAGTATCCCTCCGTTCATGGTCATATTTGTTTAATTCTTGGGAGTGAGCAGTTTTTCCTGCTAAAAGACCCCAAAGTCGAAACAACGTAAAAAAGGACTACCACGCTAAGCATGATAGTCCTCAAATTATCTGTATATAAATTATTTGCCCAGGATTTCGTTGACGTAGTTTACCGCACTGACAGCGTTCGGTGCATAATGCTCGGCACCGATGGTATCAGCGTATTCCTGCGTGAGCACCGCACCGCCGACAACAACCTGACAGTCACATTCATTATGCAACGCAGCAATAGTTTCTTCCATTGCGCCTACTGTCGTTGTCATCAATGCAGATAAACCGACAACCTTGGCGTCAGTTTTCTTAGCTGCCTCCACAACTGCTTCCACAGGCACATCCTTGCCCAAGTCAAGCACGCGATAACCATAGTTTTCCAGCAGTACCTTAACGATGTTTTTGCCGATATCGTGGATATCACCGTGGACGGTAGCGATAATTACCGTTTCTCCCTGCGTTTCGCCCACGCCGACAGCCTCACGGATAACCTCAAAGGCAGCCTTCGCCGCATCCGCGCTCATCAGCAGCTGCGGCAGGAAGAGAGTTTTCTTTTCAAAGCCATGACCGACAAAATCAAGCGCCGGAATCATATACTTGTTGATGATATCCAAAGGCTTTTCGCTTTCCAAGGCCTTGGCTGCTGCCTGACGCGCAGGTCCCTGCAGTCCTTTGACAATGGCATCGTAAAGTCCCATTTCGCTTACTGTTGTCGCAGCAGCCTTCGGCGCATCAGCATAATGCTGCACGTATTCCTTGCAGCCCTCGTCATAGCCTGCCAGCGCACGATAGCCGTAATAAGCATCCATCATCGGCTTGCTCTGCGGATTGATGATGCCGCAGGAAAGACCTGCTGCCATCGCCATGCTGAAGAAGGTGCTGTTGACAGCATCACGTCCGGGAAGACCGAACGAAATGTTGGAAACACCCATAACAGTGTTAATGCCACGCGCCTTCATTGTGCGGATAACCTCACAGGCAATCGCCGCGTTATCAGCACCTGTGGAAATAGTCAGTGCCAGCGGGTCTACAACTATATTGCGGCTTTCAATGCCGTATTCTGCAGCACGGGCAATAATTTTTTCAGCCACAGCGATACGTCCTGCGGCAGTTGCAGGAATACCGTTATCATCAAGACACAGTGCAACCAGCACAGCACCGTATTTTTTAGCCAGCGGCAGCACATGCTGCAGGCTGTCCTCCTTGCCGTTGACGGAATTAAGCATCGGCTTGCCGTTATAAAGGCGCAGCGCTCTTTCCATTGCTTCGTAATTAGATGTATCAATCTGCAGCGGGGTATCGGTAATCGCCTGCAGCGCCGGCACAGCCTTCGCAGCCATTGCTGCTTCGTCAATACCCGGCGTACCAACGTTAACGTCCAGAATCTGTGCGCCTACGCCAATCTGCTCCAGACCGAGGCGGCACACATAATCAAGGTCACTGTTGACCAATGCTTCCTTCAAACGCTTTTTGCCTGTAGGATTGATGCGTTCGCCGATAATTATAGGACCTTCGCCCAAATGCACTGCCTTGCCGTAGGAGGATACCGCCGTCAAACGGCAGTCACGCGTACCTCCGGGTTGCAGAGTTTTGCATTTGGCAATCATCTGCGCAATATGCTCCGGCGTTGTACCGCAGCAGCCGCCGACGATGCTTGCTCCCTTGCCTGCAAGCTCGTACATCAGCTCCGCATATTCCTCCGGGCCGACATCAAAGCAAGTTTTACCGTCACGCTGTACCGGCAGACCGGCATTCGGATTGATAATCAGCGGCAGACTGGTTGCTGCCAGCATCTGCGGAAATAATTTAGCAACCTGCACCGGTCCCAAACCGCAGTTAAAGCCGATGGCATCTACGCCCAGACCTTCGCACATCAGAGCGGCAGCCTCAACCGTAGCACCGGTCAACAGCTTGCCATCCTCATCAAAGGTCATGGTCACGCAAACCGGCAAATCACAGTTTTCCTTAGATGCCAGAACCGCCGCCTTGATTTCGTAGGTGTCGCTCATCGTTTCGATAAGAATCAGATCCGCACCGGCAGCAGCGCCATAACGTACCATTTCGCCGTAGGCCTCTACCGCCTTTTCAAAAGGCAAATCGCCATAAGGAGCCAACAGCTTGCCTGTCGGTCCCAAATTCAGCGCAACAAATTTATTTTCCCTGCCACCGCAGGCCTTCTTGGCAATCGCCACAGCCGCTTCGATGGTTTCCTTGCAATCCAGGCTGGAGCCTGCCAGCTTCAACGGATTAGCGCCGAAGGTATTGGATTTTACAATATTGGAGCCTACATCAAGATAACTGCGATGCACAGCCTCTACAATATCGGGGTGTGTAAAATTCCAGCTTTCTGGCAGCTCACCCGGCTGCAGACCGCGTGCCTGCAGCTGTGTGCCGGTGGCACCATCAAAGAACAGCATTTGCTTGCCTAACAATTCCTTAAAATTCATAAATTAAATCTTCTCCTCAAACTTTCTTAATATCAGTATCTCTGTAAGGACAGTTTATATTACTGCAAGTCATACATTTATTCTGCACGCAGGCAGCATCTTCCGATAAGCCGATGATTGCCGTCACCGACTTGGACGGAGCCATCATCAGTCCGTCCGTCAGCGTCAGGCCGATGCGTTTGGCGCAGTTCAGCACTGCGAACAGCTGGCGCTGCTCCTCCAGCGGCCAATCACCATAGCCCGGAGAAAAACGTGGACGCTGCAGCAGACCGCCTGTTTCAGCCTGCGCCTGCACCTCATCGCAATAGCTTTCAATCAGCGCCGCTGCCACAGCCTGAGCCGCCGCACCTTCAGCAACGCTGATAAGTGCGAGGCGGCGGATAGCTGCGTCCACCCTGCTGCCGAGCGTTGCGCCCATCAGCAGTACCGTGTCGCAACCCTTTAAATGACGCGCCAGCGCACGCGAATGAAAGCGTACGCCGCAATCCAGCGTTACGCCTGCCTCATCTGCCGTTATCGCATGCTTTTGCAGCACATAGCGTGCCTGCACCTCATTGCGCAGCTTCAGATAAACCGTATCCACTAAAATTTCTGCTGCCTTATCTCCCGGCTTGGCCCGCAGATAGCGCAGCGCTTCCTTTTGCTTAAATTCCATAACAATAACCTGACTTTTGCGCCATAGCGCAAGACTATTTATCTACAATCTCTCCGAGATTATTCATAATACCGGCAAAAATTTCCGGCTTGTTCATCGTATAGATGTGTACATTGTCAAAACCATTGGCAATCAAATCAATAATTTGACCGGTAGCATAGGCGATACCTGCCTGCTTCAGTGCCTCCGGCTTATCGGCAAATTTTTCTACCATCGCACGGAACTGCGGCGGCAGCTTAGTACCGCTCAGCTGGCAGATACGGATAATCTGCTTGGCATTTGTCACCGGCATAATACCCGGCACTACCGGCACATTGATGCCTGCACGCAGCAGGCGGAACATATAGTTATATAAAATCGTATTATCAAAAAACATCTGCGTCACTAAAAAGTCAACGCCGGCATCTACCTTGTACTTGGTGTTTTCTATATCCTGTTCCAAGGAACCGGATTCGGGATGGCCTTCGGGATAAGCAGCACCGCCGACGCAGAAATCGCCTTGCTGCTTCACAAAACGCATCAGCTCACTGGCATGGGCAAAGCTGCCGATTTCCTCGCCCTGCATATCTGCCGGAATATCGCCTCGCAGCGCCAGAATATTTTTTACGCCAAAGCCCTGCAGCTGTCCAAGTACCTCTGCCAGCTTTGCTTCATCAGCCTTTACACAAGTCAGATGAGCCAGAGCCGGCATGCCGTTATCCTCTACTTTTTTGGCCAGTGCTGCCGAATAGCCTACCGTGCTGCCGCCTGCGCCATAGGTGACGCTCATATAGGACGGCTTGCTGGCTGCAATTTTGTTGACAATCTCCAGACTGTTTTGCAGCTCTGCGCCCTGCTTAGGCGGAAACAGCTCGCACGACAGATGAATTTTACCGTTTTTTAAGATATCAATTATTTTTTCCGATGTCATAATAATCCCCCAAAACCAAAAGCATTCGTATGACATTTTAACAGTTAGCGACATCTTTGGCAAACAAAAAGCAGAAGAAATTAACTAATAGGCGATAAAACCTACCAAAATGATAAATATGTTACACACTAAAAATCCCGCAACCAAATAAGCTGCGGGATTGAATTTCGTTGGCGGAGACGGTGGGATTCGAACCCACGTGCCGCGCAAACGGCAAACTGATTTCGAGTCAGCCGCGTTATGACCACTTCGCTACGTCTCCATTATTCTGTTAGCGCGAATATATTCGCATCAGGTTAACATTAATATTATATAAGAAAAATCCCGTCTTGGCAACCGCATACTGAAATTATTCCTGCGACACACCAGCTTCACTCCTGCGCTTCGCCTTGTTTTCCTGACGGCGACAGCGGAAAAAGTCGCGCATCACCTGCGCGCATTCCTCCTCACAGATGCCGCTGACAACCTCCGCGCAGTGATTAAGATTAGGATTCGTAATAATATTGAAAATGGATTCCGCACCGCCGGCCTTCACATCTGGGCAGCCATAAACAACGCGGTCGACACGGCCGTTGACAATGGCACCGCTACACATCGGGCAGGGCTCAACGGTAACGTAAAGCGCACAACCGCTCAAACGCCAACGCCCCAGACGCTCGCAGGCCTCACGGATGACGATGACCTCAGCGTGCGCCGTTGCGTCATGCCACGTTTCACGCATATTGTGCGCAGCGGCGATAACCTCGCCTGTTGTCATGTCCGCAAGCACCGCGCCGATAGGAATTTCACCAAGCTCTGCGGCCTTGCGTGCTTCAGCCAGCGCCAGCTGCATATACTTTTTATCGTCCATCAGGCATCCTCCGCCGCTTCCATCAGCAGCTCCCATTTTTCCATCAGCTCGGCAATGGTTTGCTCGTATTCCTCATGCTCTGCTGCCATAGCTGCGCTATGCTCAGGACTGGTGTGATTTGCCGGGTCCGCCATCTGCTTTTCCAAAAGGCCCATCATAGCCTCCTGCTCACGAATCTGCAGCTCTACCTTGGGCAACAGTCGCGCAGCCTCATCAGGACTGTAACGGCGCTTTTTATCCTCCTGCTTTTTCGCTTTCGCCGGCGCAGCAGCAACCTGCTGTTGCTGCTTTTTAGCCTGTGCCTCCGCATAGGCCGCAGCCTTTTCCGCTTCCTCCTGTGCCTGCGCCAAAGCAGCAGCCTTTTTCTGCTTTTCTTCGAGGTAAAAATCGTAGTTGCCCTTGTAATCCTTGACCTCTAAATCCTCAATCTCCCAGATGCGGTCCGCAACCTCGTTGACGAAATAACGGTCATGGCTGACTACCAGCACTGTGCCGTCAAAGGCCTCCAACGCTGCCTCTACCGCTTCACGCGCCATAATATCCAGATGGTTTGTCGGTTCGTCAAGCACCAGACAGTTAGCTCCGTCCAGCACCAGCTTTAGCAACACCAGACGTGCCTTCTGACCACCGCTCAGCTCGCCGATTTTTTTGAACACATCATCACCGTGGAACAGCATACCGCCAAGCATCGAGCGTGTATGCTCTTCCGTAAAGCCGTATTCAATCACAAAGTTTTCCAGCAGCGTCTGCTCCGGGTTTAATCGCTCATAGCTCTGTGAAAAATAACCTATCTGCACTCTGCTGCCAATCTTGGCCTTGCCCTTCAGCGGTGCGATTTCACCCAAGATAGTACGCAGCAACGTCGTCTTGCCGGTACCGTTGGCACCCAAAAGCGCAGCCTTTTCACCGCGGCGCAGCGTCAGGTTAATACCCTTGGCCAACACCTTCTCGCCGTAGCCGATGGTCAGGTCCTCCATAATCAGCACTCTGTCCGCACATTCGGCAGCCGGCGGCAAACGCAGTTCAAACTCCTCGTGCTGCACCGGCGCATCAATACGCTCCAGACGGTCGAGCTGTGATTGACGGCCACGCGCCATTTTGCTCTTGATGCCAGCCTTGAAGCGACGGATATAAGCCTCCGTACGCGCAATATAATCCTGCTGCGCATTGTAGGCAGCAGTCAGCGTACTGCTCTGAATCGCCTTCTGCTCCAGATAGCGGCTGTAATTGCCCTTAAAGGATTGCAGCTTGCCGCCCTCCATCTCCAGAATGCGCATAGCAACATTATCAAGGAAGGCACGGTCATGGCTGACAACGAGCAGACCGCCCTTAAATTCCTGCAGATACTTTTCCAGCCACTGCGTCATAACAATATCCAGATGGTTTGTCGGTTCGTCCAAAATCATAAAGTCGGGATTTCGCACCAGTGCCGCCGCCAGCATCAG
>ULNQ01028802.1_pt1 | contig 25536 bp, 33 predicted proteins | sample 1951951 | NCBI WGS metagenome assembly ULNQ01 (sample SAMEA4835580, study PRJEB28245) | human gut metagenome | biome: gut microbiome; material: fecal sample | place: Denmark | collected 2008
ACTGTAGCCATAGTTACTCTCCTATCAGCAAACGCTTTATATATAAATTTTTTTCCTGCTATTTTTAATTATAGCACAAAGCAGATTACAGAGTAAGTAAAGCTATCCAACACCTTTAAACCACATAAAAAATAGCCGGTGCAAGGAACTCTCACTCACCTTGCACCGGCTATTTAAAATTCTCTCTCTCCTCGTAAAGCAGAAGTGCTTAACCTTTTTGTTTTAACAACTTTACAATTTGCAGAACTTCTTCCAAGCTGATATCTTTATCTTTGGCATCAGCCTGTTCATCTAAATCAACAAAGAAACTGCTCATGTTGCACTCTAATAAGCTATGCAGCTTAAGCAGATTGGGCAGAGTTACAGGAACACGGCCACACTCTATATTACACAGGTGTGTCTGGGAAATCCCCATCTCCTTTGCCAACCCTGTTTGTGTCAGATTTTTTGCGGTACGCAGCAAACGGATTCTGCGACCAATAAGTTTAATTTCCTCTTGCAATTTCCTAGCACCGCCTTTCGGTTTACTTGCGACAAATTTTTTTAAACTAATAAAGCACTTATTTAAAGTTTACCACGTTTTTCAGATTTCGCAAGAGTTTTTTCATATATTTTATTTACTTTCCTCTATATTTTAGTTATGAAGCTATTAAATTTCTAGTGAAATGCTAAAATTATTTTTTTATGGTACTCTTGTTTACCTATCGTAAACTTATGTCTACCACCAAGAATTTTAGGCTATCAACCAAGCAGCAACCGGTCACTTGCCATCTCGGAGCCGCTTGCCTTTTCAAACATATCCAGCAAATCGGCTATCTGCAAATGCTGCTTTTCTTCTCCCTTAACGTCGATAATTACTCTGCCGTTATGCAGCATAATCAGTCTGTTGCCGTAACGCAAAGCATCGCGCATATTATGGGTAATCATCAGCGTTGTCAGCTGATCACGGGTTACGATTTTTTCCGTAAGTGCCAGCACCTTCGCCGCTGTCTTCGGGTCAAGTGCTGCCGTATGCTCGTCCAAAAGCAGCAGCTTCGGTTTTTTCAGCGTTGCCATCAGCAAGGTAAGTGCCTGACGCTGACCGCCGCTCAAAAGACCGACCTTTGCAGTCATTCTGTCCTCCAGGCCTAAATCAAGCTCCTTCAACAGCTCATAAAAACGGTCATGCTGATCGCTGGAAAGGCTCCAGCCCAAGCCGGGAGTTTCGCCGCGGCGAGCCGCCAGAGAAAGATTTTCTTCTATCATCATACCGGCAGCAGTACCAAGCATCGGATCCTGAAATACACGACCGATATATTTAGCGCGCTTATGCTCCGGCTTTTTGGTAATATCCTCACCGTCAATAATAATCTTGCCCTTATCTATCGGGAATACACCGGCAATCGCATTCAGCGTAGTAGATTTGCCGGCACCGTTACCGCCGATAACTGTAGCAAAATCACCTGGCTCCAGATGCAAAGATAAATCCTGCAGAGCCTTCTTTTCATTGATAGTTCCGGGGAAAAATGTTTTGGAAACGTGTTCTACATGCAGCATTTAACGCACCGCCTTTCTGGCACCGAATTTACTTTTAATCAGCGGCATGGACAAAGCAATTGCCACCAGCACTGAGGTAAAGAGCTTCAGATCGTTTGGCGGCATACCCATAGCCAGTACAACTGCAATTACAATACGATAAACAATAGAGCCTAAAACTACGGAAATCAGGCAGTTTTTAAAGCTGCGTGTACCGAAAAGCACCTCACCGATAATAACGGATGCCAGACCGATAACGATTGTGCCGGTACCCATACCGACATCGGAAAAGCCGTTGGACTGTGCAACCAGAGCACCGGAAACAGCAACCAGAGCATTACTGATGAGCAAGCCAAGAATAATCGTTACGTCAGTATCTACGCCCTGAGCGCGGATCATCTGCTGGTTGAAGCCGGTAGCGCGGATAGCAGCGCCAATCTGCGTACCAAAGAACCAGTACATGAAGCAGCCCACCAGAACGGTTACAGCCAGACCAACAACAAGCGTTGTCTGCGCCATTGACAGGTCCATCATAGACTTGGCAATTTTAAAAGTAGTATCCACACCAAGCAGGGATAAGTTAGCCTTACCCATAATACGCAAGTTAACGGAATACAAAGCAATCATGGTCAAAATACCGGCCAACAGAGCAGGTATTTTCATTTTAGTATGCAAAATGCCGGTTATAATACCAGCCAGCATACCGGCAATGCAGGCACCCAAAAGTGCTGCCAGAGGACCGAAGCCTGCAACCATCATGGAAGCAGCTGTTGCCGCACCCAGCGGAAAGCTGCCTTCTACCGTCAAATCAGCAATATCCAACACTCGGAATGTTACATATACACCAAGAGCCATCAACGCCCACAGTAAGCCCTGTGCCACTGTAGGTATCAGCAAACTAATCATTTTCCAATTCCTCCCAATCTTATTAGCGAAAAAAGAGCCTGCTTTTTTAACGGCAGGCTCCAAATTTTAATTATTTAATAACATCTGCACCCCTAAGCAAATCTTCAGGAACCTTCAAACCAATCTTAACTGCTTCCTTAAGATTGATGGTAGGCTTAAATTCTTTTTGTGCCTGAATAGCCATATCAGCCGGTTTTGCTTTACCGCTCAGAATATCAGCAGCCATCACACCGGTTTGGAAGCCGAGCTGGTAATAATCAACACCCAATGTTGCCAGACCACCGGCTCTTACCATGCCGCCTTCACCGCAAATAACTGGCAGCTTTGCTTCCTCGGTTACGCTGATTAAAGTAGGAATAGCGGAAGCCAATACATTGTCGGTAGGTACATATACTGCCTGTACATCACCTGCCAGGCTGCGGGCAGCCTGTTGGATATCATTAACAGTAGAAACAGTAGCTTCCTTTACGGTAATTCCCTTAGCAGCTGCAGCCTTCTTCAGCAGCTCAACCTGCAGTTGGGAGTTAACCTCACTGGAGCAATAAATTGTGCCGATGGTTTTAGCATTCGGAACCAGCTTCAGCAGCAAATCCAGCTGCTCGGAAACAGGGTTCATATCAGTTGTACCGGTTACATTAGTACCCGGTTTAGCATTATCCTTAACCAGCTTAGCGGTTTTGTAGTCAGTTACAGCAGTTGCAACGATAGGAATATCACTGGTAACATTTGCTACAGTCTGCGCTGCAGGAGTTGCAATAGCACAAATCAAATCAACCTTATTATTTACAAAGCGATGAGCAATGTTCTGCAGATTAGACTGGTCAGCCTGAGCATTTTGTTTGTCAAAAGTAATGTTCTGACCTTCCTTATAGCCCTTCGATGCCAAGCCGTCAATAAAGCCCTTGTTAGCTGCATCAAGCGCCTCATGCTCAACCAGCTGTACAATGCCTACATTAACCTTTTCAGCCTTTGCACCTGCTTCCTTTTTGTCACCGCCGCAGCCTAATACCCCCAAGGCGAGGGTCAGCATCAGGCCGGCTGCCAATGCTTTAATTTTGTTGCTTTTGAGAGAAATCATCTTCTACCATCCTTCCATGCTACAAATTATCGTATGAATGTAGTTAGGATTATTTTATGCTTTTATATTTAATTTGTAAAGTTTTCTGGAAAAATTTCCTCATTTCTGTTTCCAATGTATATTTACTGTATAAAAAGTTACACATTCTTCTGTAAAAAGCAAAACTGCCCCACACTTATAGTGTGAGGCAGTCAATCATCAATGAAATTATTTCAGCAAAGCCTTAGCCTGCTCTTCGCTGACAACAAGATTGGTAAAAAGACCTGTTGCCAAAGCACCCAGCAACGCCTTTTTACCGGCATTCAGCCCAATGCCTATCAGCTTCTTGCAACGGCGCAGCTGTGCCAACGGAATATGCAGACAGTAATCATTATTACCGCTGATGAATTCACCGCGCTGATTATAATAATATGACAAAAAGCTTCCTACGGCCTTTTGCTGTTCCAACGCATCGCCGAAACGGGTTGCCGTTGCTTCATCAGGCACGGCAGGATAACCGCAGATGGAAACAACAGCTGCATCCAAGCTCTGCCATTGCTGCAGAAGCTGCTGATAAACCGACCTGCTTTCCAACTCTGCGCGTTCCTCCTCGGAACAGGGAAATGCACTGCAGCCAAGCATATAACAGCTTCTGCCACAGGCGCTTGCCCATATTTTCACCAGCTCATCCGGATGATAGCCCTTATTAGGAAAATTTGCCGTACCGATCAGCGGATATACCATGCCATCCTGCGTATAGCTGCTGCAGTCCGCAGCCTTCAGCACAACCTCACCCAAGGCATAACCCCAGCCCAGAGCCAGGCTCTTGTCAGCCGTTGTTTCAGCCATAAGATAATGCATAGCCTGCGTCAATTCGTCCTGTTCATCTGTAAGCACACAGCCACCGGCCAAGGCATATTTAGATTGCAGACGCTGCAGCAAATCCGCCTTTCCCTCATCTCCGGCACGGATTTCGATATGCACAATTCCCAGCTCACGCGCTCTTGCCAGCATCTTGCTGACAGACGGACGTGACACGTTCAAGCGTTGTGCAATTTGCGCCTGCGTCAGATTGCTTTCATAATATAAACGGGCAGCAGTTACAAGCTGTGCCCGTTCATGAACCGATAGCATTTATTTAACTTCTTCCATTAATTCGAACAGAATACCATCCTTCATGATGAAAGCAATGCGGGTATGCTCATCAGCCATCCAGGGCTCAACAATAACCTTATTTTCTGCCAGCTGCTTATCAAGGTCATCAACCTTATAAGCTACATGCACTAAGGTCTGCAGCTCTTCCGGCAACGGAGTATCTTTTTCGAAACGCAGGTATTCAATATGAAATTCATTGGTATCAGGAGTAATGATATGTGTCTTTATACCTTCTGCATAAATTTCGCCTTCTCTTGCAACAGTCGTCGGTACACCGACATGCATAAATTCTTTCATTTAATCCACATCCTTCTGCCATAACTCATAAGCATGATAAGCTGCTTCCGGAGTTGCATTTTCGTGTACAACCATACGGATTGCACGCAGCATAGCCTTCGGTGCGGCAGCCTGCAAAACGTTGCGTCCCATATCAACACCAGCTGCACCTTCATTTACGGCACGGTAAGCCATTTCCAGTGCGTCGCGCTCAGGAATCTTCTTGCCGCCGGCAATTACGATAGGTACGGGGCACGCAGCAGTAACCTGTTCGAAGTTATCACAATAATAGGTTTTGATGATATGTGCGCCGGTTTCGGCCAGCAGACGTGTAGCCAGGGAGAAATAACGTGTAGTACGCTCCATCTCCTTGCCAACTGCTACAACACCGAGAACAGGAATTGCAAAACGTTCTCCCATATTTACATAATAAGACAAATTGCGCAGGGAGTCAAGCTCGCCTGCAGAGCCTACAAAGCATTGAACTGCCATGCAGGAAGCATTCATGCGGATAGCATCTTCAATTTCTACGCCCACATTGCCAAAGCTCATGTCGTCCTTGAGTACGCTGGTGTCAGCAGTACAGCGCAGAGCAACGGCCTTGTGATGGTTAGCGGGAATGCAGGTACGCAATGCGCCTCTTGTTGCCATCAGGCAATCCGCATATTGCATCAGCGGCGGAATTGTCAGATCAAGACGTTCCAGACCTGCGGTAGAACCCATAATATAACCATGGTCAAAAGCCAGCATAATAGTGCGGCCGTCATCAGCAAAAATCTGTCCCAGACGAGATTGCATGCCCCAGCCTGCGGATGCGTGTCCCTTTACCGGGAACGGACGCTCCGGCGGAGCAATGCCGATACCATAGTCTTTTGCCAGTACATTACCTTCTTTATCTGCCATATTCAATCACCTGCTTAATTTCTGTAGTACGGAGTGCGGCACGGAGCATTCCAGTAGCCAAGCAGCTCATCATCCATACGTGCAATGAACATCTGGAAGCCTGCGGTTTCCTGTACGGTAAGTATTTCGCCTACAGCACTTGCCACAACCTCAATGCCTTTTTCTGCCAACAGCTTATGGCAGGCACGGAAAACAATCAGCTGTTCCATCAGAGTAGTAGCACCGCTGCCGTTGATAACAACCATCAGCTTTTCGCCTGCTTTTACGTCCAAATCCTTCAGCAGAGCGTCCATCATAATTGCAGCTGTTTCGTCAGCAGATTTCATCGGCTGAGTACCGCCACCGCCTTCACCATGCTGGCCCATGCCAACTTCCATGGTGCCTTCGGCAATATGAGCGATTTCCATACCGGTTGCGGGATGAGTAGCACCTTTAGTAGCAACAGCGATAGTTGCCATGTTATCAGCAAATTTTTGTGCAATAGCAGCAACCTCTTCCAAGGATTTGCCTGCAGCAGCTGCAGCACCGGCAATCTTGTACAGAGGAACGCAGCCAACCAGACCACGGCGGTCGTCAGCGTTTTCACGCGTAGCATTGGCAACATCTTCCTGAGTTACAACCTTAACAACATTGATGCCCAGTTTTTTCACCTGTTTCATGGTCAGGTTTCCGGTCAGCATATCACCTGCATGGTTAAGTACAACGAAAAGTACGCCATGACCTTTATCAGCCATCTTAATTGCTTCTACGCAAGCCTGAGGGCCGGGTGCAGCAAAAATATTACCTGCAACAGAAATATCAATCATACCTTCGCCGACAAAGCCGCTGATAGCAGGCTCATGGCCGGTTCCGCCCAAGGTTACGATAGTTACGCGGTCTGCCTCTGCCAACTTCTTGTTTACAATGAGGTTTCCCTGCTCCAGAGTGATGATATCAGGATTAGATAACACAAGACCTTCCAATAATTCACTTGTCAGATTTTCCGGATTGTTAATGAATTTTTGCATAATGACGCCTCCGTTTTTATTTATTGTTTTTTAAGCTTGCGCTTTATCAGCAAATCAGATTGCCGCAGCCATTGCTGTCAGCAGAATAGAAATAGACGTTGCACCGGGGTCCTTAGTACCCAGGCTGCGTTCACCGACGTTTTTAGCACGGCCGAAGCGTGCTACCATGTCAGCGGTTCTTTCTGCGCCCTCGGCTGCTGCCTTGCCCATAGCCGCAAAGACAGCCTTCGCATCACCTTCGGCAGTCATACCTGCTTCAAGTGCGGGATACAGAGCATCAACCATTGTCTTATCACCGATTTTAGCTTTGGAAATATCCTCAAAATCCTCTTTAGCCTGAGCCAGCATAGCTTGAAGCTCTTCCAAAGAAACTTCCTTAGCATCCTCAGGTGCAGCATCAGCAAGTCCGCCAAAAACAGTGCCCCATAAAGGTCCTGCACTGCCGCCGTTGCTGTTCATAAAAGCCATGCTCAAATCATCAAGCAAATCTTTAATATTAGCACTGTCATGCGCTTCTACTTTCTTTTTCATGGACTCTGCCATACGCGCGATAGTAACACCATGATCACCGTCACCGGCTACGCTGTCAAGCTCACACAGCATTTTACTTTTTTCTTCAAGCTCAACTGCTGCTGCCAAAAACATTTTTTCCAACATTTCTAACGTAAGCATAGTTTATCCGCTCCTTTCGTCACCCTCATTGTAGCATTTGTCAGAACATATGTAAATAATATTTCTGAAATTTATTTCTTTTTCACTTAAAAAAAGTTCGTCGCACAAAGCACGACGAACTTAAAATTTTCAATATCTGATTATCAGTCACAATTACATCAGGCTGGAAGGATCAACCTGCTCGCCATAATGAATAACTTCAAAATGCAGATGCGGACCGGTGCTGTAGCCGGTGCTGCCGACATAACCGATAATCTCGCCTTTTTTCACATATTGTCCTGCACTGCAGACAACACGGCTCATATGACCATATGCTGTCTGATAGCCATAATCATGGTTTATACGTGCATAAATTCCATAACCGCCATACCAGCCTGCCTGCTGTACATAGCCTGCTGCACTGGCATAAACCGGCTCGCCATAATCAGTGGCAATATCAATACCAGGATGCCAGTCACGGCCATAACCGCCAAAGGGATTAGCGCGACCGCCGAAAGAAGAGGAAATATAACCGCCACTGGTAGGCCATTGGCTCGGAGTAACCTCACGACGATAGTTCTCAGCTTCAATAGCGCTCAGCAAATTTTCCAAATCAACTTTTTTCGCATCGGCCTCAAGACCGATGTTCTTTTCCTGCTCCAACACAATGTTTGCCGGGTTGGCAGAACCCAATACAGGACCGCCCTGACCTGCGTAATCGGAAGCATTGCTCTTAGGAGGAAGCTGTGCACCGCTTTTTTCCATCTGGCTACGAACCTGATCTTCAAGCTTTGATAAAGCTGCCAGCTTCTTCTGGTTGGTTTCTGCCATCAGGCGTAATTGTCTGATAGTCTGCTCCTGCTCGGATTTAGTCTGCTTATAAGCAGCCAGTTCCTGCTTCTGCTGCTCGTTTTGCACAGCAAAATGAGCAAGTACACCGATAGTACAGGACACAAAAACAAGGAAGGAAGCAACTGCTGTCAAAGCATATTTCAAATGAGTCTTTTTCACATGGGTTTTAGCGATATTCTGACCGTCTGCCGGAATAAACCAGAAGGTAAAATGCTGGTTACGGCGCCAGGTACTGCGCAGCGCATGATAGCGTGCTTTCATACGTCCGACAATCTCCTGCTGCTTAGCCTGCAGCTTATTCACAATGCTCATAACATGCAGACGCACGCGACGCTCAAGCATAGTCAGTTGAATTTTTGCAACAGCTGCGGCAACAGCTATTACTGCCTTCACCTGTGCAACAATCGCTGCTATTTTTTCTAAACAGTCATTGTATAATAACTGCACTTTTTCTAACAGCTTGGCAACCAGTTCGCTTGCCTGTGCTTTACAGTGATTATATAATGATTGCACATCTTCTGCCAGCTTAGCATACAATTCGTTTACTTTTTTTCCGCAACAATCATATAATGACTGCATTTTTTCATTACAGCGCTCCAAGAAATTTTGACTCATCCTGATACTCCTTTTATTTTTTATATCTATTAAACTGCTATGCTTTTATTTTTTACGAAGCTAATACAACGTTTATATTTTAATACTTTTCACGCATTTAGTCAAATTTTTGACTAAAATTCCGCCCGGACTATCATTAAGCTTGCGAAATAAATTATGCACAATATATTTTCCTTAGTAGCTGCTGCCTCCCCGCAGATTCTCTGCTTTTATTTTACATCATAGCCACACGCAAGCAATTTAGTTATATAGTAAATTTAAAAACAGACTTGTTTTGTTTTTCTTACACTATATAAAATAATTCTGTTTACACGCTAATTTTCTGACTTATAGTGCTTTTGCTTACTTGACAAACACCGCCCTCTTTTGTAAGATAGATATATAATATGGGGGTATAGCTCAGCTGGGAGAGCGCTTGAATGGCATTCAAGAGGTCAGCGGTTCGATCCCGCTTATCTCCACCAGAATTTACTAAGCCGTTGGTTTGACCAACGGCTTTTTTATTGCAGAGCATCTATTTTCTAGCCAAATTCTCTGTTACCGCAAAGCGAAATTGAAACCAAATTACAACCAACAAGCATTATTTTTACCCGCGCATAAAAACAGCACCCACGCGAAAACCCGCATGGGTGCTTGATTTTTTAATGGAGCTACTGACAAGGTTTGAACTTGCGACCTACTGATTACGAATGTGTAATCGCATGTTTCATCATCTGTTCGCAAGGCCTTATCCTGCCAATACTATCGGAAATCTACCTATTATATAGGCTTGCCTAAACATCCCAAAATATACCCTAAAAAACAAGTATCTGTTCCCGCTTTGTTCCCGAGATTTTCTACCCTGCGGCCTCTAACCAGGCCGCTTTTCTTTTACCATGAATACGTTGCCCACACTGCAGGCTGTTTTTCTGTCCAATCATAGTCCACACGCACTCCGATATATTTTCCCTTTTGGCTTATTCTCTTTTTCACTTCCAACGATACGCCTTCTGCTTTTTTATCACGGCCAACCTTTACACCAACAGTGCGCAACACCTTCGGGGCGGCGTAAATATTATACTGCTTCAGCTCTACGGGCGTGCCTGCTGGCTTGCTCATATCTCCGACTATAACCGCCTTATCCGCTTTTCTGAAATAGCGTTCACTTTCTGCGACTTTATCCACATTTCCCATACTTGTCGAAATTGTCTTATCATAGTGGACTTTTTCAACCTGCTTTGCTATGGACTTTTTTTGTCCCTCTGAAAGTTGTACGCTATCCTCTACTTTTTGCCCCGTTTTAATTTTAATAATATCGCTATTCTGCTGTTTGCAGTGCCTGTGGATAACCGCCAAGAATCCTATAGCTACTATGATTACAAGGATTATTATTTTTTTGCTGTTTATATTATTCATGCTAAATTCTCCCAATAGTTTAACGCTTTTTCTATAGGCCTATAATTCCGCTTTAGAGCCACGTAGGCAGGCGGTAGGCACTACATACGTGCTCCATGAACAATTACACCTAAAACAGAAAAAGTCTCAGTGAGCAGGGTGTCCACTGAGACCGTTTTTGTGATTTTTTTCACGCCAAAATCAAGCATTGTTGCAAAAACAAGTTTGCGATTAGGCTTGCCTTTACTCCGTCAAAAAATCGGTGATGCCTCTTGCAACAGCCGCTGCAAAATCTCTTTTTTGGTCAATGAGTTTTTCGCAGTCTGCATCATTGCTGATGAAGGCGAGCTCTACCAAAACCGCAGGCATTGTAGTGTTATGCAGAACAATCAGCCTCGGGCCAACCTTTACGCCTCTGTCAGATGTTCCTAAGGAGTGCACAATTTGAGATTGGATACACGCTGCCAATCTGTCCGACTTGCTCCAATGGCTGAACACGAAGCATTCTGTTCCGTTGGCCTGCTCCGACGCCGCTGCATTGCAATGCAGACTTACGAACACATCTGCAGGCCAGTTGTTGGCTGATGCACATACGTTAGGATAGTTTGGATTTTCTCCAGCCAAATTATCGGACTGCAAAAGCTCAACTTCACAACCTGCTTTGCGTAAAAAATCTGCTACCATGTCGCCCACCTCTTTAACAATGGCGGCTTCGGTAACTCCATACGAATAATTCACTGCACCGCTATCCACATCAGGGCAGTGCCCAGGATTCAAAAACACTTTAGCCATTTTCTCTATCTCCTATCTTCATGCCTTCTTTATCTCCGATCTTCACGCCACGCATCTCGACATATTTATTGCCAAGTTGCGCAATGATGTATCCAACGCAACCAACGCTGAAGGCCTCATAGTTGCCCCAGGTGCGCCCGATTACTGCAAGGTATACGCTAATACCTATGAACGCCAAAAACGCTCCTACAGCGCAGACACGGCCTATAGACAAGGCTGTGTCATCCTTCTTGAACATATTAATCAGTTTTCTCACGGATTTCACTCCCTTAACTTATTCCTCGCAGGACAATTGACGCATCTTGCTTCCAAATTGTCCATGCGTCTTTCTAATTTATCAGTATTCACGAACAACGTATGCAGCTGCTCTTTGTTGCCTGCAAGTTCTTCGTTGTTCTCAGCTACCTCTTGGCACAGCTTTTCCACAGCGCCTGCCAACTTGTCGACGCTGAGTTGCATCGAACGCATCTGCTCTTGTGCAGGTGCGTTGCTTTTCACTAGCGGTAAAATTATCCACGTCAAGAAAAACGTCATCAATCCGCTAATTATTCCTAGCTCTTGTAATGTCATTCTGTGCCCTCCGATAAATTTAGAACTCTACTTTTATAGCTTCTAGCTCTGCAGCTGTTGCACATCTCTCGACCTGCGCCTTGGCGGCTCTATACGCTGTGTGCAATTTATTACTACGCACCGCCACGGCAGCAATAACCATACGCAAATCGTTGGCCGTAACTTTAACATCTTGGTTATCAGCTGTCGTCCAATCAATGGTTGCGCCCTCGCCCTGTAACGATAAGGCAATAATAGCTGCATTGATTCTGTCCCTCGCCTTGTCATCATAGTCAAAGCTATGCCCATTATAGGCAATAGGAGCGACTTCCGCCGTATCACGCTGACGCTTTAACATCAAGATTTTGCGTTGCTTTACGTTTTCTAACGGCTCTTCCTCATGCGTAACAGTTACGCCTAATTCCGCTAAAGCCTCGTCACCGATTGACAATGGGATAAACACGCCGTCTTTGCCTAAGGCTTCAGAAAGCTCATATAAATTAGAGTAGGTCTGCTCTTTGTATGTATAATAAGTTGTTTGCATTAAATCACCGCCTTAGTTAAACACAATTTCGACCTTAAATTTCTTACCGACGTTTGCCCTTGAAAACATATTAGCAGCGTCAGAAGTTAGATTCTGCGTATATTCATAGAAGCCGGGGATGTAGCTCTTATATGATATATTCGGAAATTCAATGTTTGCCGTGGTATTTGTTTCCATTGATGTTATTTTAATGGTAACATTGTATCTTCCACTTGTTACACCTTCGACATTAAAGATAAAGTCAAGATAAGAACCATCCCAGCAAAGCATTAGTAGCGTTACAGCTTTTCCTTCATGCTGCACGTTGCCTTCAACCTCACCGAAAGAAGCATTGTACCTAGAAAAACCATATTGATAGCCTTGCTGTCCCATGGTCATAATAAAAACATTATATCCAGCAGCAGTTTTCTTTGATAATAGCAATCTATTAAGTCCCATATCGCTCACCTCACGACAATGCACTTGCCTGTACAACACTTGACAAAGCACCGCTGCTACTTTTGATTAGCAGTATATTTAATAGTAATCCGTTAACTGTGATAGCTAAATCGGACGCATTACCTACATATTTTAGAGTGCCAGCATTAGTGATGCTCAGGGTGTATGCGCCATTCGCAGTAATATAGGCAGTAAATAAAGTAGCGTCACTATTACTTAATAATCCTGCTAATACTGACATATCTAGCGTAAAATTGCCTTGCACATTATATACTGCCACAGATGAGGACGGATTATCAATAGTACCGCTAATGCGAAGTGCATTATAACTTTCAAAGTTAAATTTCATTTTTTGGAAAGTCTGTTTGCCCGTCCAAGTGTTAGATTCCGACGTACTTACCCCACCGCCTTCGCTAACATTAATAGCTACATTACCATTGGTATCGGGTGCTGTGCCGTTGACAGTCTTAACAAAACCACTAATATCGGTTTTCTTAGCGTAGGTATCAACAATGTTATTACCTGCACCATCCCTAGTAGCTGCATATGCGGTGGAATTTACACCTAACTTAGTGCTCAGCAACGCAGATACATCAGTTTTACTAGCATAGGTAGTAGAGATTGTATTGCCTGCGCCATCCTGTGTAGCTCTAGCTGCTGTTTCAGTTTTACCTAATTTACCATCCAGAGCTGCTTTGATAACCTTGTTCTGTACAGGATTGGTGCTAGTAGTCGACAGCTCAGCGTCGATGGTTACCTTTTGCATTATGCCAACAATCGGATTACCGTCCGCACCTGTCGCCTTTACTCCGTCTGCCAAATCGGCAGCGGTGACGGTATCACCGGTAAGGTCTACCAAGGTGTTACCGCCGTATATAACTTTATTCACTGCCATTTTTTCTACGCTCCTTAGCCTATAGTAACAGTTTTACCACCCTGAGCATTGTCGCTCTCGTTGTATGGGATAGCGTTGACGGTTACCTGAGTAAGATAATTAAACCCCTGAGCACTGTCCAGCAGAATGGTCTGCGCCGTGGTCTTAGGTGTAGCAGTCTTAGCCTGAGCCTTAGCGCCCTCAGTACCGCTCATTGTACCGGTAACACCCAAGATGGATACACCGGCGCGGATGTTTGTTGCAATGATTTTGGCCTGCTCCGTGCTGGAGATGGTTACCTTGCCGCTGCCGTCATGGTAGCCGATAGGGATGCTGTACGCTTCAGCTTTTTTGCTGATGCTGCCGGTAACCGCACCATTGTTTCTCATCTCGCCGGTAACTTTGATTTTATTAACATAAGCGGTCTTTCCGCTTAAAATTTCTGCGCTGGCAGCAGTCGCATCGCTGGTGTCAGCGTCATAGGTGCAGGCACCGGTAATAGCCGCGCCGCTCTTGTCATGTGCGATAACGCCGCTAAGCAGCTTATCAGCGGTAACGGTATCGCTGGTCAAATCAATCAGCGTTTTGCCGCCGTATACAACTTTAGATATAGTTTTCTCAGCCATAGATTTCGACCTCTCTTTCATCTCCTATGTAGATTGTAATACCGTCTGACATGTTAGATGTTTCATAATACGGTATCTTTTCAACAGTAATATTCTTTGTTAATTGTTTGTTTGCCGTCGGCAATATCTGCACTTCGTTCGCTTCTGAGTGTACGCTATAAGCACCATCATAAATTTCTGCATCAATAACGCTCCGTGCCGATAATGTGCCGTGTAGCGTTGCTGATGTTGCTGACAATGTGCCGTGTAATTTTTCCATCAGTACGTCACCTCTTCCAGGATGCAAAATTCGTGTGGGGGAATAATGGTATCAACGTAGCCGTCAGCACGTTTGAGCTCGATATCATAGACATACGCTCCAAATGTTAAGCCTTCGGTGTCCGACGGATTGATGGTTAATTCACCGCCCGTGATAATCTTCTGCAGTACGATGTTTGGATTTCTAACAGTCCTGCGTACTGTAAAAGTTAAAACATCCTCATCGTTTAACGCAACTTCTTTGCCATTCATGTCGGTAACAGTGATGCTAAATTGTCCACTGTCGCCTCGGATTAAGCTGATGTTATTATCATTCACTCGGAACACTCTCGTCACCTCCCAAAGTTATGGCGTTCACCTCGTCAACACTCTTGCATGCAGCTACTTCTTCCTGCTTCGCCCAGCCTGCCTGCTTGCAGGTGCCGATATGCATCGACAAATCCGCCATCCACTGCATAACCTGTGACGGCTTCAGCCAAAACACTTCCTTGCTGTTCTTGCCTTCCGCAATGCCACGGACCGGGCAGCCATCGGGATACTTCTTTGCAAACAGCGGCGTTTCTACATTCAAGGCTATACCTTGCATCGTAAGTTGCGTCTCTTTGTCGCTGTCATAACGTACAGGTTCGCCGCTGGCACTGCTGACAAAGCCGCCTGTAATGTTGCTTGCCGTCCACCTGCTAACCTCTGACAGCTTGCGCTGCTTTGCATACTCCAACGGCTCTACATCGGTATACTGCCCCCACAGGATACACCATGGATAGCAAATGCGCTCGTTTTCTCTTGTCGGACTGTCTGCGTTGATAATGTTAATAATTTTATTATTTTTATCGACTACGCAAATCATTTATAACGCCCCCAGTTGTTTAATAAATTTAACACCATCCTCACCATCAGCGCCGGGGTATGTAGTACTTCCATTGCCCAGACCGCCTTTACCACCATCAAGCAATAAAATCCCCTCTTTGATGGTGTTTGCCACCATCACTACAAGGCCACCACCACCACCGCCGCCACTGCCAGTCCAAAGGGCGGAAGTGGTTCCGCCGTTTATTCCCCTAGCGGTTATTTTCCCGTTATTATATATTGTTGACGCAAATATCAACACGCCACCACCGCCAGCACCGCCAGCTGCAGCTCGACCTTCACTACTGCCACCACCGCCGCCACCAGAACCGTAAAATTCTGTTCCTAAATGATGAGTTAAAACAAAGTTTAGTCCGTTTTTTTCAATTTTTACTGTGCCCACTAAATGCGCTCCGCCGTAGCCTCCTCTACCAGTACTAGAGCCAGCCAAACCACCAGCTCCACCTACACCGCCTAAGCCTGAGGCCCCAGTTAGTGTCTTGTAATCTGAAGCACTCTCTCTACCTGGGCCGCCTTCTGCTCCTTGCCCATCAGCATTAATGGTGCCATTGTTAAAAAATTCGTTTTGACAATTTATCCGCACCCATTTCGTTACATTTACATTTACTCCAGCCTTAATAAATACACGCTTATAATTTTTCACGCCGCTAATAGTGCAATCAGCATCCGGGATAAAATCTCCATCACTGCCATCACCTCTGTCAGTGTACCAGCTAGGGTATTTTTTGGACTGCACCGCCGCCAACGTGCCCATGCCTGTGTAGCTAATCTGCACAATCTTGCCAGCATCAACGGCAGAAAACTCTATTAGCCCTGTGTTCCAATTATCGTTGCCGTCTGCTTTGGTTGCATAATCGGGGCGGAACTCCCCCGCTGCAGGAGTTGCCGCAACCTCGGTCAATGCTGATGCAGTGACTGCACCTGTTGAACTGTCTACCCATACTGCTCGGATGTTGCTCGGGTCTTGCTTCTCGGGAACCTCATTCAGCCTTATCACATAGGGCGATACGCTTGGAATAATATGCGTTTCCGTCAAATTGATGTAGGTTGTTGTTCCTCCGTCACCTACAAACGGATTGATTCTGATATTGCTAGGTTCGCTCATTTACTTGCCACCTTTCCTGTTTTATTTGTTGCCTGCTGCAGCAATTCATTGTTACGTGCATTGCGCTCAATATCCAGCAAATACTTGCTGATGGGAGGTGTCGGAGGCTCTCCGAGCTCCATATCACACGTAATGCCCTTATCACCGCTGACAGTGTATTTCAGCTTGGTGATTGGATATTTACGAGCCTTGCCGTCTGTGTCTGTGATTAACGCTTGCCCATCTACAGACAGCCTGCGCACCCAGAACACACCATCAGGCTTCGGGTAGTTAAGCTCTACTCCGCCCACCTTAGCGGACAGCTTAGGCTCTTTCAGCTTGTCAAGCTCTGACTGTCCCCAACGTGTAGCATCTGCGGCCGTGTACGCTGTTGGCAACGTCCATACCGCCTCACTGATGCCGTATGCCTGTTGGCTTGCTTTATCCTCAACAGTCGCAAGCCAGCTCTCGCCTGCTTCGTCCACACTTGCACCCTTGATGCGAGCGTAATTCACTATCTTGCTTATATCTTGGTCGGGCAGAAAACTGTTCAAGTGCGCCCCTACCCAAAAGCGGGCCTCTTCGTTTATCTCGTCAGTACGTGGCTTGAAATAAAATTCGTGGTATTCATCCACACCATAAACATAATCAGTCGCAAATTCGGAAAGCTGCTCTAATGCTTCTTTAGCGCTCACACCATCGAAAACAATCTTGCTTATGCGGTAACCGACATTGTAAATCTTGCTGCCGTTAAACACGATGCCTGTTTTTCGCTCAACGAGCCTGCAAATCTCTCTCACAATGTCAGCTATTTCTCTGTTAGTGTATTCGGCAAATATCAGCACCTTGCTGAGCTTATCAAAAAAGCCATAGCAAGTAATTTTAAAATCTGTAGCAGTGCCGCCACTGTCGGGGCGAGTCAAAACTTGCCCACTGTACCAGGGACGTTTATCACCGAACAAATAAATATCTACACGTTGGCCATACATGATTTCCGTAAACGCAGGAAACTGCTTAAAAGTAATCGTGCAGCTTCCACAGCCATTCTTCGCAAGCTCAAACTGCAGCTGCGAGAACGGATTATTTTCGGTGCCGTTGGAAAATATAGCGGTCTTTGTGCCGTCTTTATTGAAAAACACAACTTGAACAGCACCAGGAATATAACTAATATCGCCATAATCACCGCCACCTGTTCCGCCTCCGCCTTTCTTTTTTGGCCCTGTGCCCCATATAAACGAGCCGTATAAACTTGATCCGAAAATAATGTTGCTCATGCTAACCACCTATTACGCCATTTGATAACCACCTTGCCCTCGCTGCCTTTAATCTCATAGGTATTCGTCCCAGGCTTTGCAGTCAAAAAATGGCCACTGAAAGCATTGATAGCATTGTTTGCATCACGCCGCACTGTTCCTGCTTTGGTGTCTATAGTCAATACTGCAGGATTCGTGAGCAATGTGTCAGCCACACGCATCGTCTTGCCACTCTCAATGTGTCTGAACGTCACATCAGCCATTGTCATTCCGGTGCGAGGAACTAAAGCAACGCTCAATGGTGTATCTACAGAACCTGCGTTAATAATTGTTACTGTTGTTCCCTCATCAGGCAAGATATATCCTGCCTTGCTACTTTCGCTGTCTGCATACCTAAACGGGTCAGCCAGCAATAACGTAATATCAACATCAGCTCGCTGCCCTTGATAGCCTTTAATCCATTTTGAATTGCTGGATGCCATGCAGGATACATTATAAAAGCCATTGCCCACAGACAAGGTGTAGTCCTGTTGGTAAAACAGCCTTAGCAATTCATTCAGCCGCCAATCATAATCAGCTTGATTCGTTCCACTGATTAAAAAGCTCAGCTTAATCTTTTTGCCGTCTATATAGCCGTCACCTGTGATTGTCGAGCCGTGGCTGTATCCACGTTTTGAAGCTGTTGCTCTTACTGTCAAATCAGAGCATGATTCTAAGCTATACCTGTATGGGAGCTGCTGGCCATTGATAATAAGCGGATAGGTCACCCTATCGTTATATTTTGCTCTCATAAAATCACCCCCGCATTCCCATCGCAAGTGTATATTCAAAATCTGCCATCAATCCGTCATAGTCAGTGCCATTGTTAATGTCGCCGTAGTTGTTAAACTCAACCACTGTACCGCCGCCACCGCCACCGCTGCTTACCGCTCCACCAATGGCATAACCATTATTCAAAGCATTCAGCAAGGGCAGTCCTAGCCTGCGTACAGCCTTAGCATTGATAACATATTCGCCATTGCTAAGCATTGCAGGGATGCTATCGCTTGTGCCTGTGCCTGCACCAAACACGGGGCCACCATTCGCCTTCTGCATGATGTTGCCACCTGTGATACTCCCCATGCCGATTGCGTTCATTGTCGTAGTCGCCGCTGCATACGCCGGAGGTCCTGCTATCGGGCCTAATTCAGCAATACTCTTTTGTGTCGCTGCAGGAACAGCCGCTGATGCTTCTTTCGCACTGTTGGCCGCGTTCTCACCGGCTTGCTTCTTGCCCAGCAACTTTTCCAACGCAGCCGCTGCCTGCTTCTTAATCATGAACTGTATAAACATATTGACAATGCTTTTCGTGATGTCCTTGAACACATCGGACAGCTTGCCACCCTCCGTGATAACATCAGCAATGCCACTTGCAAGCTGATTCTTAATTGTCTCGCCTGCCTGCAGTTCAAAGTCAAGCATGTTCTGCTGGCTCTCCATACGCCAATCAAGTAACTGTTGCCGTAGTTCCTGTTCCTGCTGAAGGGCAACCATTTTTGCCTCCTGCTCGGAATCGAGATATTCCAGGAACTTTTCCCGTTCCTGCTCATTGAATGCAGCATTCATATCGGCCTTCGCTGCCTGCAGTGCTGTTTCAAGGCTGATGCTCTTTTCGTATGCCTGCTGGTCAATAGCATCTTTCAATGCCTGCTCTTGCGCAAGGCTCGCCGCATATAACGCATTTCGCTCATCGTACAATGCTTTTGCTTTGGCTATGCTTTCCGCATTGCCTGTACGCTCTGCGCTTGCTCTCAACGCCTCTGCTTCCTGCACCGCCTGCAGCTGCTTGCTCAACATTTCGTCAACAGCCTTCATCCTTGCCTGCTTCTCTTGGTCAATCTTCGCAAAGACTTGGTCGCTGCCCTTTAGGCCTGCAGTCGCTATGTCTAAGCTCATCTTGTCGAAGTCCTCTTGCAAGTCCTTTGTTGCCTTACCTGCTCTGGTCAAGGCTTCCGAAACTCTGTTGACTTCACTTTCGAGCTGACCGAAACCTCTACTGCCACCGCTGCCTCCACTACCTACAGAACCTACCTTCGGGACTGCTAACCCCGATAAATTTACAGTGCCTTTCGGCTTCTTCGGTGCTGGGGCTTCCTCTGCTGGGGCGATCGTCTTGCCTTGCACCTGTTTCGGCGCAGTCTTAAATACTTTGCTGAGAAAATCACAAGCCTTCTGTGCAAAATCCCTAAAATACTTCAAAGCATTATTCAGCCATGCTCTTAAATCGTTCACCCACTCAGGGCAGTATCCTGCGAACTTATTAAACATATCGCCGACCATCTCAACAGCTCCGTCTGCCATTGCATGAATCAGCATCACAATGCCTTCGGCCATCTTTATAACAGCCTGCAGGACTATGTTCACCGCTATTGTTACGGCCTGTACTAACTCGTCCCAATACACAACAACAACACCAATGGCAGCTCCCACCAATCCCAACGCACCAATAACGGGGAGGCTCACACCGATAAACGTTGCCATTGCTGCAGCTGCAGCAATCAATCCACCGACAAGCACAGTACCTAACACTGTACCAACCGCCGCAATGCTTGCTACAAGGGCAGGTGGAACGCTGTCCTTGATAACATCTGTAAAGCTCTTTCCTGCATCCCTGCCAGCCTGCAAGGCCTGTGTGAAATTGCCCAACTCTGTGCCTACACTCTTTAAAACCGCCTTAATATCAAGACCATCTACAAGATAATCACCAATCACAGCCGCAGTAATGCCTACTGTTTCTTCGATGTTGGCGCAAAGGCCTGTAATCTCTTCGGCAGTTTTGGCCATCATACCACCATAAGTATCATTCATGCCGTCGGTCAAAACCTTTACGGCCGTCAAGCTGTCAATCATGCCACGCTCTGTCATCTCTTTAATTTCTAAGATGCTCTTGCCGGATGCTTCGGCCAACATTCCCCAAGCATCAATTCCGGCATTAGTGAGCTGCATAATGTCTTGCGTCTTAAGTGTGCCGCTAGTCCTAATCTGTCCCATTGCATAGGCTATCTGCTGAACACCTGCAGTTCCCTTGCCTAAACCGGATGCAGCATCACCCAACGTGCGCAGGGTAGGGATAATCTCTTTCGCCGTGAAGCCAAACGCCATCAGTTGCTGGCCTGCCTGTACAACGCCAGGAACGTCAAACGGAGTATCAGCCGCAAACTTCTGCAGGTCTTTCATCATCTGCGTGCCCTTGCTGGCACTCTTAAGCATTGTCTGAAATGCTATCTCGTATTGACGCATTTGTGCTGACGCCTTGATGCAAGATACGCCCATGCTGACAATTCCCTTGGCAATATCAGCAATAAAATTGCCCACCTGCACAGCTCCAATAGCATTTATGGACTTGTTCACGCTGTCAAGCGCCTTGCTTGCCTTGCCGCATGCAGTGTTGACCTTTGTTGCGCTGTCCTTTACCCTGTTAGCCATATCATCAAACTTCTTGCCGGCGTTGCTGGCCTTGTTGCCTGTGTTGTCAATCTTCGCCCCTGCATCGCTCGTAGCTTTTGCCGCGCCCTGCATGGTCTGCTCGAATCTCGAACTGTCTGCAGTAATCTCAACTTTAACTTGCTTAGCCATCGCTCTCACCCCCTCCATATAGCTCGTCAAGAAATGCACGATCATCATCGGTTATTCGCCCGTCAAATCGCCCATCACTGAATATATCTTTTAACTTCAAAGTCTTTTTCGAGGACTTGCCTGCATAATTCGCAATATATACTGTCACCAATGCGGCCAGCATATTTTCCTGCTGTTGCCGTCTCCACCTGTACCCATTCCAGATGTTTATAACATCTGTCGGCGTCATGTATGCACATTCTTCGGGAGTCTTTTTCAGAATGGCGTAGAAAATCCATTCTACTTTAGAAAGCCACTCTGAAAAAGAAATTACTTCCCCTCGGCTTCTTCTTCCTTATCTTCCAGAGCAGTCAAAATCTCATCGAACGGGCCTCTGTCACTCACTACCAGCCCACAAATACCCAACGCCGCCAACATTCTCAGTCGCAGGTCAATCATGCCGTTTTCTACCTCGGCACAATAATCCGCAATCCAGCTATCCAGCTTGTTGCGGCTGATGCCTCTTTCATACACCTTCAACGAGCAATACAGGCAGGCAATAATTTCAGTGACGCTCCATTGCTCTTTCTGCATCAAAGAAAAAACATTATGGCTCGGCAACATTGCCTCCAGCTCTTCCAATGCTCCAATGGTAAATTTCGCTTCTCGCTCTTCTCCGCCAATGTTAATATTTACGCTCTTTTTAATCATTTGTCATTCCTCCTAAAAAATAAAAGGGCAGTATAAAAATATACCGCCCCCACCATTAGCCTCTCGGGTCTTCCATTGCATCCTGCGTCTTCGGAGCACCTTTGCCCTTCAAAGTGACGCTCAGAACCGCTGCATCATCATGAGCTGCAGTTTCTTCCATGCTAGTAATGCTATACCAATTAATGACGCTTCGGCCGCCCTTGCTCCATCTCAGCAGGTGTACAGGCTCGTCAGCTTCAAACGCTGCCCATAACTCTTTCACTGCTGGCTCGGTAGGCTTTACAATCAGCTCTACAGTAAGCTCGGTACTCTTCACGCCTGCTTCTGCATCGCCATAGCCGCCGCTGGTCTTGTCGGTCAGGTCAATCTCTTCAGCACTTGCGCTATAATCTGCGCTGCGCTGGCCACCAAGCAACGTCCACTTCGGGCTCTCTTCGCTTGCAGCCTCTCCATAATTGAGGAACACAAGCACATTCTTGCCTAACAGCTTCTCGCTGGTACTTTTCATCTTAGGTCGTACAGCCACCATGTTATACCTCCATATCATATTCGACTTGATATTCCAACAGCATCGCTACCGCCTTTGTATTGTTGGCCACTGCCCCAAACACAATACGCTTGACTAAGCCGTTGTCAATCATGCCACCTAAATCGTTATTATGCAACACCTCAAACAGGGTGTCGCTCAAATCATCAATATCAGTTATTCCGTTAATATCCAGCACATAAATGCTATAAACTGCCGTTGCTGTGCATAGATCATACGCATCTTGCTCAAAGGTAACCTCATCGCAAGAAATTGTACCCTCAACACCTTTGCCAGCGGAAGCACCTACGATATTAACGTTCCACTTTACGCCCGGCACTGCTTCCTTGATAATGTCAGCAAGTGCATTTGTAACTTCTCTCGCTCTGCTCATCGGTTAACCTCTCATAAGGCTAATGGTAGCACGGCTAGTGCCACCTGCACCCGTAAAATCATTTGCGTTAATCATGCCAGCCAGCATCTTTACTTCCTTGCCATACAGATCGGCCTTCTGTGCAAATACATCATCATGCCTGCTTCCGTCAAATGTCACGCTTGCATCTGTGCCAACACTGGCCACAGCACGCACATAACAGGCGTAGGCAACGCCCAAACGCTTCACGTTATGACTTATAGGCTGTTGTATCTGTGCCACGCCGTAGCGCGCCGCTATGCTCTCCAGATATGCATTCGCTTCGTCAACATCTTCTTGCGTGACAAGCAAAACCCTGTCGGCAATGTTATCAAGTGTAATAATCTCCACTACAAGCCCTCCGCTAAATTATCAAGTGCTATCTGAAAGCGCTTTTCTATCTTTGGCAGTTCCTTTTCTGCGGCCGAATACAAAAACGGGTCGGCCTTTATGCCAGGGTGTCGCACCTTTTTTGCAAAGATGAACTCGTTACCATTCACCCATCTTAAAGCCTGCTTACTTCGTGGCACTATGTTATGCGCCTTCGTGCCTTCATGCAGGAATACACCGTAGGGGACTGCTGGGGACAGGAATATTTCTGCCCGTGCATCCTCCACCGCAGTTTCTACACCCGAGCGTTCCATATTGCCCGACCTTGTTTTGTATCTATGATGAGTGGCCGCATGCTCTTTAATGTCACGTGCGGCCATCTTCATTTGAACCCGAACCATCTGCCGAACCTTTTCCGGCGCTGCTTCAAATGCCTTGACTAATTTTTCAAGGTCACAATCAAGCTTCAGCTTCATCTTTCGCAGGCTCTTCCTTTACAGGCTCTTTGGACACCTTGTCAGCATGCTTTTTCGGTGCCTTGCACTCTTTGTAACCGCTATTCTTGAACGCTGCAATCTGCACAGGGTGAGTGAGCTCTAAAGTTTCTTTACCATTAGTCAACCACATATAACGTCACCTCTTATTCGTGAGTATGCTTATAAATTGCTTTTGCTTTGTTGGTCAAAATAAATGCATCGTAGTAAATGCGGCCTTCCACCAATGCACCATTGATGCCAGGCGGATTATCGTGAATCTTGTACTCGGTCAACTTCACAGGCGCACAACACGCTGCAGGGTGGGTAATAATAAAATCAGTCTTTGTCGGCATATAAGTGCTAGGAACTACGATAATGGCCACGCCATCAATCATGCCGACCTGGCCTTTAACCAACATATTCTGCGCAATGTCGGATGCCTTTACAAAGGTTGCGTCCAACTTGATAGACTTGTAAAACGCAGGGGTAACATAAGCGACACGGTTTGCTAAGGGCACCTTTGCGTCAGTCAGCGCAACTTGACCATCTAAAAACGCAGAATATGCATTTTTATCGGTGATTGCTGCAGGGGTAGCGGATGTGCCTGCGCCCGCTGCAATCTTGCTCAGACGATAAATATCAAGCTCGGGAATAACCTGTTCGTCAATCTGACGGGCCAAAGCCTTGCCTGCTTCTTTCAACAGCATCTGATCGTTTAAATTGCCCTTGTCAATGGTGAAAGTAAATGCTCTATCACGGGACAGGGTCAGCTCCTGCAAAGTATCGTCCAACTCTGCCGGAGTGCCATAACGGTTTGCACCGGAACGGGTATAATTGCCCATCGCAACAGTGCCAATGGAATAAACCCTTACAGTTTTTACTCCCACAAATTCATATTCGTTGTTTACCGCAGGGGTAGTCACAGCGCCCAGGGTAAATCTTTCGTCAACTTTGGTAGAATACTTTTCTGCATAATTTACAGTCATAACTTAATACCTCTCTTTGTTTAAGCTCCAAAACCTTCAAGGAAAGCATCAGTGCCACCACCAGCACCACCGCCAGCACCACCGCCGCCGTTGTTGTTAACCTTGACTGCCCAGGCATTGTCTTTCAGCCAGCTATTTACGCCATCCTCAACGGATACATCTTTGCCGTCTGCGCCTGTATATGCAAGGCTATCATCATCGTTAACCTTGATATTATCCAGCAGCAGTTTTGCCATGTCCTTCGGCGCTGCAGCATTGCCCTTTGTCAAAGCCTCTACTGCCTTCGCCATCTTTTGGCTTGCAATGTACTTTGCTCTCTGCTCGTCTGCCTGCTTGGTCATATCTGCGAGCTGGGTAGTAACAGTCTCAACCTGCTTTGTAAGTGTGGTAATCTGCTTTGCAACCTCATCAGGCTTTTTGCCGCCTTGGGCAAATTGGTCAAGTGTGGCCTTCATGCCTTTTGCTTTCTCAACAACATCATCACCATCAGCCAGGCCAACAGCTTCGAGAACATTCTTCAGCTTAGTTGCGTTCTGCTCTCCAGCAATACGATTCTTCTTTGCTTCGTTGTTCAGTGTGTTGATTTCCGCTTTAATGGCAGTGATAAGCTCTGCACCATTCTCAACCTTTTCAAGCGCGGTGTAAACGTCTTTTAATTCCATGTTCTATACCTCCGTATATACGGGCCTCCGCCCACCTTTTGCCTCTCCAGGCATATAAAAAAGCAGACTCCAAACGTAATGTTCAAAATCTGCTTAATCAATCATGTAATTTTTACAAGGTCACTTTCCTTTTCCCTTTCTTCTTTCAAAGTAAGGTTTGCATGCCTTAGTAAATCGTTTTGCTTCTTCTCGCAACTCCCTATTTTCGTCCGGCGAGCCTCCATCTAAGCCTGTAGGGAAAGT
>ULNQ01043017.1_pt1 | contig 24996 bp, 19 predicted proteins | sample 1951951 | NCBI WGS metagenome assembly ULNQ01 (sample SAMEA4835580, study PRJEB28245) | human gut metagenome | biome: gut microbiome; material: fecal sample | place: Denmark | collected 2008
GGTGACAAGGCTTATCTGCAGCTTACCGATGCTGCAGGCAGACAGGTTTCGCTTGCCAAAAAGCCTGAAAGAGTGGTAAGCCTCAGCCCTTCATATTTGAGTATGATTGAGGCTGTCGGCGGCACCGTAGTCGGTCGCGCCAGCTCCAAGGTAGGCAAGATTCCCGAATCTATGAAGTCTGTGCCGGAGGTAGGCATGGTCTACAATATTAATATGGAAGCGCTTGTGGGCCTGAAGCCTGATCTGGTTCTGGCCAGCAAAAATCAGCATGATAAATTTATTCCCATGCTGCAATCCAACAAAATCAACGTAGTGGAGTTTGATACCCAAACCTTTGAGGATGTAAAGGGTACCATCAAAACATTGGGCGATATTTATGGTACGCAGGATAAGGCCCAAAAGGAAAATGAGCTGCTTGATAAACAGGTTGCCGCCGTTACGAGCAAGCTGCCTAAGGAAAAGAAACGCATCGTTATTATGCATGCAACAGCCAGCGCCGTTACGGTAGAAGGCTCGCACAGCATTGCCGGCTGTGTAAGCGATATCCTGGGCTTTGAAAATGTTGCAGCCGCAGCGCTCAAGGGAAAATCCAATAAAACTCCTTACAGCATGGAAACACTGGTTGAGCAGAACCCGGAAATTATCTTTATTACCTCTATGGGTAAGCCTGAGGAAATTGAAAACCGTCTGCGCACCGACTTTAAAAATAACCCCGCATGGAACAGTCTGCCGGCTGTAAAAGCAGGCAGAGTATATGTGCTGCCGGAAAAACTGTTCTTGATTAACCCAGGCCTGCGCTATCCTGAGGCTGTAAAGTTTATGGCACAGCAGGTTTATCCGGAGGTCTTTACTAATGGAAAATAAGCAGTCTGTAGAGCAGACGGAGCATTTCGGTATAGGCCGTACTAAATGGCGTATTACTATTCTTGTGATTTTTTTGTTCTTGGCAGTATTGGGCAGCTTTTTGAGCTTAACAAAAGGCTCCAGCATTATCAGCATCAAGGAGATTACCGATATTCTGCTTAATCCCGGTAATGATCCTCGCAGTCAGATTATCTGGAACATCCGTATGCCGCGTACCATCGTCGGTGCCTTGGTCGGCATTAACCTGTCACTTTCCGGTGCGATTCTGCAGGCGATTATGCGTAATCCGCTGGCGGACCCGCATATTATCGGCATCAGCTCCGGCGCAGGTCTGGCAGGTGTTGTGATTATGATTTTGTTCCCGGCGATGGAATATCTGATTACGCCTGTTGCCTTCATCGGTGCGATGCTGGCTGCTGTCTGCATTTATATTCTGGCGTGGAAAAACGGCATTAAGCCGGTGCGTATTATTTTGGCCGGTGTTGCGGTATCTGCCTTTTTGGGTGCAGGCATCAGCGGCCTGATGATTTTTTACAGCGACAGAGTGCATGGTGCTTTAATGTGGATGGTAGGCGGTCTTGCCGCACGCAGCTGGCCGCATGTAAATATTATTTTGCCGTATGCTGTTATCGGCCTGATTCTGGCGCTTGCCAGCGCCGCTTATCTGAATATCCTGCAGCTGGGTGATGAGATGGCGCGCGGTCTTGGTGTCAATGTTGAGGTGACACGCATTATCCTTACGGCTATTGCAGCTTTGCTCGCAGCCAGCGCTGTCAGCGTTGTCGGCCTGCTGGGCTTTGTTGGCCTTGTGGTGCCGCATGCGGCGCGACTGCTGATAGGCAGTGACTACCGCTTTCTGCTGCCTGCTTCCGCACTTTTGGGCATTGCCATTGTTACGCTCAGTGATACCTTTGCACGTGTAATTTTTGCGCCGATTGAACTGCCTGTTGGTATTATTATGGCCTTTTTGGGCGCGCCCTTCTTCTTATTCCTGTTAAGGAGGGAAATCTGATGACACAAAATAACGCAGCGCCCTTTAAAGCTGTTTTAGAGGCAACGCATATTGATATAGCAATTAACAAAAAAACAATCATCCATGATTTGTCGCTGGCAATTCCTGAGGGTAAGATTACCGCTATTATCGGCCCCAACGGCTGCGGCAAGAGTACAACGCTGAAGGCTATTGCCCGCATTCTGCCTTGTGCCAAGGGCAGCATCAGCTTTCTGGGCAAGGATATCCATAGCCTGTCGCACCGCGAATTTGCCCGCTGCCTGGCAATTTTGACGCAATCACCGGTTGCGCCTACGGATTTGACGGTGCAGGACTTGGTTGAAATGGGACGCTTTCCGCATCGCAGCTTTTTAGGGCGTGGGGATAAGGACGATGCGCAGCACGTTGCCTGGGCATTGGAGCAGACCAATATGACGTCGATGAGCCACCGCCTTCTGCACACGCTGAGCGGCGGCGAGCGTCAGCGCGCCTGGATAGCGATGGCGTTGGCACAAAGACCGCAGGTACTGCTGCTTGACGAGCCTACGACCTATCTTGATATCTGTCACCAGCTGGAGGTTATGCAGCTGCTTGATAAGCTCAACAAAGAGCTGGGACTTACTGTAGTAATGGTTATCCATGATTTGAACCATGCTATTCAGTACGCTGATTATGTTGCCGTTATCAAGGCGGGACGCCTTGTAGTCAGCGGTGAGCCTAAAGAAATTGTTACGTCCAAGCTGTTGGCGGATGTGTTCCGCGTGCAGGCGGATGAGTTTGCGTGCAGTAATGGACTTCCTGCACTTGTACCAATTACAGTCTGTCGCTAAAGTCCTGTTTTATTAAAACTGTCGCTAAAGCTCCGTCTGCGTCATGGCGCATATTCAACAACAAACTCCCGAAAGCATCGTGCTTGCGGGAGTTTATTATTTCTGCAGTACAGATGTGGAAAAAATTTCATAATTCTATTGCCAAAAAAGCTGATTAATGATATACTAATTGTGCTATAAATAGTAGATATTACTATTACACAGCTTTCAACAGATAAAGAAAGCAAGACAATAAAAACTTAATATGCTTTGAGCAGAAGGAAAACCAGTGCGAATCTGGTACTGTACCGCAACTGTAATGTGAGCTTGGCAGCGCATATCCTCACAAGATGCTGCCCTGGCGATGAGCTTAGTCAGAGTGCCTATGCCCAAAAGTTTTTTCCGCAAGCTTGCGATGTACAGGTGAAAGGAAGGATGGTAAAACCATCTTTAGTATTTCAGTAGTGCTGCTTGCGTGAGCTAAATTATGACTGCAGCGTTACCGCCGCAGTTTTTTTATGAAACAAGAATTCCAAGCTATTTGCCGGTAGCACAGTTAGAGCAAACGCTAAGAGCGTGCAGTATGTAGCAAAGAAGGGTGAGAAATGACTAAGCATCTTATTAACTATTGTCCGATTGATTGGTATGAAGATGAGCTGAAGCGTAAGGGGATGACCTTAGCCGGTTTAGTGCAGCAGTTGGGGGTCGACGGTATTGAACAGTTTGTTTACAGAGAGCCGGGAGCTTTCCCTGATTACAAGGAGCTGACGTTTGGTGCGCATTTGAATTATTGGCCGTACTGGATGGATTTCTGGCTGAGAAAGGCTAAACGCCTGCAGCAGCAGTTCCGCAGTATCCATGAACGCCAGACATATTTTAAAACGGCTATGAGCTGTGATGAATGGCTGGCTGTTATCCGCCGTAATATTTGCGCTGCCATTTCGCAGAAGCCGGAATATCTGGTGTGGCATGTGGCGGAGGCTGATACCGAAACGATCTTTACCTTTGATTTCCGTTACGATGACCGTGAGGTATTGGCTGCTTCGGCAGATGTTTTTAATGCCGTGGCGGATGAGATTCCCGCCAACGTTACGGTGTTGTTTGAGAATTTGTGGTGGCCCGGTCTGCGCCTGACGGATGCACGCAAGGTGAAGTTTTTCTTTGAGCGTATTGAACGTAAAAATGTAGGCATTATGCTGGATACAGGCCATCTTATGAATACGAATCCGCGTCTGCGCACGGAGGCAGAGGCTGCGGATTATATTTGCCGCACGGTGGATAAGCTCGGTCCTTATGCTGAGCTGATAAAGGGCGTGCATCTTTCCTGCTCGCTTTCCGGCAAGTATTTGCGCAGCTTTGAGCGCAAGGTGCCGGCTAATTCGAGTGCGGAAGTTATCTGGCGCCATATTGCGGCGATTGATCGGCATAAGCCTTTTACTACCACGGCAGCTAAGCAGATTCTGCAGTGCGTTCAGCCGCAGTATGTAAATCATGAGCTGGCATATGAAACTATCGAGGAAATGATTCCGCTGATGCAGCAGCAGCTTTCTGTTGCCAGATAAGCGGCGGCCTGAGTGCGTCAAGCTATAACGAAAAATATCATAAAACACTAATCCCCTACATAAGCAGAGGCTTGTGCAGGGGATTTTTCGTTACAATGTTTATTTTTCAAAGGTGCCTTTGACAAGCGCTTCGCCTGCTGCCACCATGATTTGGCCTTTGGCGATTACGGTGTCTACGTCATAGCTGTTGCTGTAAATAATCAGATCGGCATCACTGTCGGTCTGCAGGCAGCCCTTTTGAGGATACAGACCGTTGGCCTGCGCCGGATTGCTGCTGACAACCTTTGCTACAACCTCTGTGGGAACGCCTGCAAGCAGAGCAGCCTTAACCTCCTCCTGGAAGGAATCCGGCGAAACGGCAAGCTGCTTTTGGCTACCGTCGGGAAGTGTTACGCTCATGCAGCCGTTGGCATCCGAGCTCATGGTGACTCTGTCCATCGGCACGCCTTCTTCATAAAGGATTTTGATGGCGTCACTGGGTTTGACGCAGGCGGGGAAGCCGTCCTGCTCCCTGATGCCGGAGGTGATATCTACATAACCGCCTAAGCGGGCAAACGCCTTGGCCTGCTCAAAAAGATGGAAGGCGCGGTTGACGTGGGTGGGGATAAAATGACGGGCGGGGATTTCTGTTTCGCGTACAATCGCCAGCAGGACATCCATGCCACGCTTGCCTACGCCCATGTGGAACTGTACAACGCCGGCCTTGCCGGAAAGCATACCGCCCAGGCGAGCCTGCGTAAGCACCTTTTCCAGCTCCTCGCGAGTAGGCTGCGAGCTTCTGTGGTCAGATAAGGCAACCTCACCGATGCCAAGGCATTCGTTAATCAGAATGATGTCGCGGCGCACATCACCGGTCATGTTGTGCAGGGGGATTTCGTAAGAGCCGGTGAGCATGTACGCGGTGATGCCTTCATGCGTCAGACCTCTGGCCTTCGCCAGCAGGCTTTCGTTATGTCTGGAGGTGCCGTCTGTGCCCAAAACGCCTACTACGGTAGTAATGCCAACCTTTGTCAGCTCGCTGAGGTTGATTTCCGGTGTACGGCTGTAGGGACCGGATTCGCCGCCGCCGCCGATGATGTGTACGTGCTGGTCAACGTAACCGGGGACTGCCTTGCGCTTTTGGGCATCAAGAATTTGGCAGTCTAAGCCTTGCGGTGCTGCAAGCTGTTGGCCTATTTTGGCGATTTGGTCATTGATGATCAGGATGTCGACTATTCCGAGGGGTTGCGGAGCGTATACATCCGCGTTTTTAATGAGTAAGCATTTCATGTGAGGATTCTCCTTTTCTGAAAAATTATTTATGCTTTAATTATACACTGAATTGTTGAAAATAGCACTTGGGGGAAGAACGTTTCAAGATAATCTAAAAAAACTTTAAAATCCCTTGACAGTCTAGCTGCTAGACAGTTTATTATAACATAGTATGATGAAAATAGGAATTAATTTCAAATATAATACATTCTGCAAATAGCGGTAACGGAATTTAATTCTTGGTTTGAGTTTTATCAGAAGTTATAAGGAGCGATGTGTTTTGAAGAAAAGTATTACCAAAAGTTTATTGCTGACAACATTGTTGACAAGCTCTGTAGTGTGGGGTGGAGCACCAGCTTTTGCCGAAGAGAGTTTAAACGAATACTCAATTGATGAAATAGTTGTAACGGCAACAAGAACAGAAAAACGTGATGTTGATGTACCGGCAACGACAGAAATTATTACCAGTAAAAGATTAGAAGAAACCGGTGCAACCACATTGGAAAGTGCTATCAAGTATACCACTGGCGTTGTTTATAAATCTGAGCCTATAGGTGAGGGAAGCGGTGAGTTTTTAGTCCGCGGTAAGCGTCGTGGTACCTTGGTTATGGTTGACGGCGTGCCCATGAATTTCAGAAGCGGTTATTATGATTTGGACTCGCTTAGCATTGCCGATGTAGAAAAAGTTGAAATTGTTCGCGGTGGCGGTGCGGTGCTGTATGGCAGTGATACTAGCGGTGGCGTTATCAATATTATCACCAAAAAGAAACGCACTAATTCAATTTCTGCAGCTGTAGGCGATAACCGTGTGCAAAAGTATCAGACAAGCCTGCAGGCAGGTAAACTTGGCATTGGTGCCAGCTGGAATAAAAAAGGCAGTGTAGACCAGACATCTCTTGCTACGGACAGTAAGGGTGGGTATGCTCCGAATGGAAAATATTTTGAGTTCTATGGTGGCGAGAAAACAATTATTTCAACCAATTATGCCTTTGATGAGCATTGGAAGATGACCTTTGATTATAGTAATCATGATTATAGCAAAGGTTACATGTCTGAAAAAACTAAGCTGCCGACAGATAGACGTTTTATTGAGAAAGAACATAATAGATTTACTTTAAACTATGATAATAATGGTTTGAAGGCTAATATTTTCTATCATAAGGGTAGCTCTGATTCCCGATATCATTATTGGAAGGGGACAAAATTGTACTCAAATTCCTATTTTTATGGTAATGATGATGTTATCAAGGGCATAGAGATAACGAAAGATATTGATCTTGATAGTAACAATAATCTGTTGGTTGGTGCTAAAGCCTATAATGAAAAATATAACTATTATAATTTTTATGATCCCAGCTATAAAGTTGCAACGCCTATAAATTATGCTTACGACAGAAATATTTACTCTGTATTTGCCCAATTGGATCATAAATTTGATAACAGACATGATGTGATTATCGGTGCTCGCGAAACATGGACTGGCAGTTCTCCGGACGGAACCAATTATAGTGAATTTACTCCGCAAATCCAATACTCCTACAAAATGACTGAGGATACAAGTGCTTACGCCAGCGTTGGTAAATCCTTTACTTTGCCAACTATGAATGATATGTATGGCCAAGGTAATATAATTCGAAATTCCGATATCAGGCCTGAGGTTGGCATGCATTATGAAACAGGCTTAAAGCATATTTCCGGTGATCATTCCTGGAAATTAGCTTTGTTCAAGAGTGATGTAAAAGACTTTATTACTAATTCCGAAAATGCTCAAGGTGAAAATGTTGCTATCAATGAAGATACGAAAAATATGGGCGTTGAATTATCCTGTGAAATGAATAAGGCAGAAGGCTTTAGCTATAACTGGGGTGTTTCTTTCAGTGACCCCAAGTACAAAACACCGAAAGAAGACAATGGCATCTGGAAACGTAATTATGGCAGATGGCTTCTTAATGGTGGCGTAAGCTACAGCGTGAGCAAATTTAATATTGCTTTGAATGCCAGCATGATGGCAGATCGTGTTCTGCAAAAATATCAGATTCCTGTTAAACCTTATTTATATACAAGCCTGCATGCTTCTTATAAACCGGTTAAAGAGCATGAATTTTATCTGAATATGGATAACCTTTTAAATAGGAATGATATTACTTCACACGTGTCCTCCCGCTATATAAGCCTTGGAAGGAACTTTGAGGTTGGTTACAGATTTACTTTTTAAGTTTGATAAATGGTGATTAATGTGCGTTGTTTAGTAATTGTTTTGTTAATGATGATATTTACCGGTTGTGGTATGCAGCCTCAATCCGATAATAAGCCAAATGATACTTATAGCGTTGTAGATGATTACGGCAATGTGTTGCGGTTTGACAGCAAGCCGAAAAAGATTTATGCCGGAACATTGAGTATAGAAGAGCTTTTAGTGGATTTAGTTGCTGCGGATCGTTTTGCTGCAATTTCTGAAGATGCTTTGGATGGTAATACATCGTTAATTAAGAAAAAAGCAGAGCATGTTAAAAAGGTTGTTCCCGCTTATATAGGTGTAGAAGCTATTTTAGCCATGCAACCGGACCTGGTTATTGTACAAGAAAACCATAATAAGGCCTTTATAGATGCTTTAAAGGATACCGGCTTAAAGGTTATGGTAACAAAGGTGCCGACGAATCTTGATATGGTGCAAAAGCGTATAGCTCTTATTGCTAGAGCTGTTGGCGAAGAAGAACGTGGCAAGCAAATTATAAACGATATGGATAAGAAACTTGCAGTTGTGCAAAGTAAAGTAGGAAAAATACCTGAAGAAAAGCGTAAAATTGCTATTGCCTATTCTTTGATGGGTGCTTTTGGCAGTAAAAATGGCTTGTTTCATGATATTTGCATACGTTCAGGTTTGCGCAACGGCGCTGCTATAGCCGGATTGAAGCGGGGAGAGCATCTGAGTAAAGAAAAAATTGTCAGCACTGATCCGGATTTGTTTATTTTCCCTAGGTACAGTGCCACGAAAAAAGGCGATGTAGATAAGCTGCGTGAGGATGTTTTAAATGACCAATCATTGCAGACGGTTAAGGCTGTAAAAAATAAGAGTTATTTTATTATTGCAGACAGATATCGCTACAGTGCTTCGCAGTATATGGCTGATGCTATTTTGTTCATGTCAGAACAGGCTTATCCGGAGCTTTACAGTGATGTGAATGCGGGCAAGTGATTTGATGGTATAAGAGTAAAAGGCGTTCTACCACGAAATGCGGTAGAATGCCTTTTAAATTTTTCTCTGCTTTAATTATACACTGAATTAATAAAAATAACACATGAAGCAAGAAAGTTTTCGGGTTTTAATGGTATAATATAGACGATAAAAATGAATTGTCGTGCTATGATGGTGTGGAGAGATTGGAAGAGGGATGAAGTGTGATGAAAAAATACTCTGTGTTGACAAAATATATCAATCTTTTGGAAAATGATAATGCTGGAGAATGGATTTGTGATAAGGAAAATGATGGTTCTGCGGAAAGACCGATACACGTTCCTTTCGTCAGTTATTCTATAGCGGTTAATAACTTGGCAGATGATATCTATAAATTTGCCAAAGAAAGTTATGAAATAGTACCGAGTAAATATGCAGAAATTCTTCAGGCTAATGGCATAGAATGGGGTTATGATTCCATGATGAAAGCCGATGCTTCTGAATTAGATGCTCAATGTATATTGGCTTTACTGATAGCTTCTCTGAGGGCAGAGCGCTTTTGTGATGGTGCGTTATTAGGCTTTATCGAAAGTGGCGCTGTTATAAGATGGTTGAAACGTTTGCAGGAGCTTGATGAGGCATAAAAATATATCCTTCTTTCCCCAGAATCTCCCTCGTCCTACCCGAATTCACGCTTTCGGGTGGGGCGCTTTGCTTATTTTCAAGTTAAAATATAATCAGGAAAACAACTGCCCGTAACGCAGATGGCAGGAATAGGAGGGATGGATATGCAAAAGAAATTATTCTTAAGCGCAGCGCTTGGTCTGGCAATATTTGCCAACACTGCCTTTGCCGAGGTTAATACAGATTATTTGGCCAACGAGCTCAGGTCTTATCCCGGATGGCCGCTGGAGGTATATTGCAACGCAACCGATGTTAATGTCAGAACACAGCCTAACACCGATTGTGATGTTATCACTATGCTGCAAAGGGGAGATAAATTTTATGTAAGCAGAGTTGTAGATGTAGTAAACAGTGAATACAAATGGCTTCTTGGTACTACTGAAAAGGGCCATGTTGGTTTTATGGCAAGCAAATATCTTGATGTAACACCGAGAGCTGCCAGCGCAGCAGGACGCTTTAATGCTGCCCTCGAAGCAGATTGGATTATGGATCCCGAGATTTTTGCTTCAGGTGCCTATTACCCGGGGCCTGTGGAGCAGAATACGGATGATACTATCACCTATGCCGATAAGAAGCTGCAGGTCGGACCGCGCTTGTTCTATATAGATTCGGCAAAAAACAGAGTTAGTGAGGTGAAAATCAATAAGCTTCATGGCATGATGGCAGGCTATGCTGTCGGCCAGCTGCTTAATACTGACAGCCAGATTCGTTTGGACGGTTACCTGAAAATGAACGGCTGGGAGTATGATTATATGAGCAGAAGCCGTTCTGATACGCATTATATGATCGGCTGGTTGAAATATGCCTATAACGCAAGAGGGCAAAAATTCCTGCACAAGAGCTTTTATGTGAAATTGGATTCTAAAGATGTGATTTCGGAAATTATTTACTGCGAGCATGACGTTCATTAAGCAAAGTAAAGGACAAAGCAAATTTTGCTGAAACATCTTTTGACAGGAGGTGGCGTAATGAAGCGGAAGCTGTTTAAGAGCATGTGCCTGGCAATGCTTCTGGTAGCATTTGCCGGTTACGGCACAGAGCAAAATGCCGTATTACCGCAGATGGATTTGCCTAAGGCTGAGGCCGCTGCTAAAGTAGCGCCGGCCTATGAGCAGGAATATGCAAAGGTTGTGGACAGCGTTTATGAATTTATTGCTGACGGTACGAGTGATAACCTGCCGGAGCAGGGAAGAACAGGCATCTGTGAGGTGCGGGATTTCGCCAAGCGGGAGGCGGCCCTGCAGCAGCTTGGCTACACGCTGCAGGACATCAGCGGCGACGGTGTTCCGGAGCTGCTTATCGGTTGGATTAGCCAAAAACGCGGCGCGGGGCATTACGGTAAGGAGATTTATGCGATTTACACCTTTGCGGACGACAGCGTGAAATACGTTGCGGAGGGCTGGAGCCGCAGCAGTCTGCAGCTTATGGCAAATGACAATCTGGTGACACGAGGCGGCACCGGCATTTCGCATCAGGTGCTTGCTGTGGAGCATTTGCAGTCTGACGGCAACCTCGGATGCTATGAGCTTTATTTTACCGGGCCAAAGGATGACGGCCTTGGCGTTTACCGCAACATGAGCTGCAGAAGTGAGGCAGATGCTGCGCAGGAAACAGATATGACTGTGGAAGAGTTCAATGAAATGAGGTCTGAATACGCTAATAACAGTGTTGAGATTGAATTTTTGCCGTTGAAGGACTTCAAAAAGCAGGGCTTTAAGGGTCTGATGAGGCAGTATCTTTCTGCAGGAGGGTGAATAGAAGCGCTGATGCGCAGAGTCTGAGATAATTATGGCAGTCGGAATTTAACCGGCTGCCGTTTTTTGAGGTGAAATAAGGCGAAATTTATAGTATAATATACATAATTGTGACTGATATACGCTTATACAGGCTTTATATCAAATATTTTTATGAGGTGATTTAATAATGAGCAATGAATTAACCGGACGTAATGTAGGAAAAACCTGTCGTGTACACTATAAAGGTACCTTTAATGACGGCAAGCAATTTGATTCCTCCTATGACCGTGGCGAGCCGCTGGAATTTGTTTGCGGCGCAGGCCAGATGATTAAAGGCTTTGATGCAGCTGTTGCAGACCTGGAGGTTGGCGCTGAGGTTGACATCCATCTGCTGCCGGCAGAAGCATACGGCGAGGCTGACCCGAAGGCCATCTTCACCATGCCGATTGCCCAATTGCCTGGTTCCGAAAATCTGACTGTTGGCCAGAGAGTTTACCTGCAGAACCAATTCGGTCAGCCCGTACCTGTACTGGTAACCGAAAAGGATGATACCAATATTACCTTTGATGCTAACCATGAAATGGCTGGTAAGGAACTGAACTTCCATATTGAGCTGGTAGAGGTAAAATAAAGCTTCAGTCTTGTTTGCGATAAAATATTACTTGCTCTTATAGTCTATGGAATTTGCTGTATGAATATGTTATAATAGCATATTATAGGTGCAACTAATATTTGGGAGTGTATATTTTGGAATATAAAATTGTTATGCCCAGTGGTATTGTTTTTGACTTCAGCAACATGGTTGGAGCGGGCAGACTGCAAGCGCAGGAAGTGGAGCAGGCACTGCAGCAGCAGGGAGCGGCAGCAGATAAGGCTGTGTGCGAGCTGCGCCGCAGCGGCTTTGCCAAGAAGCATTTATCTAAGGACGGCACGCCTGAGCATGTTTACTTTCCACGCATGCCATATATTGCTGACGGCAACCCCAATACGGAGCAGTCGATTATCAAGCTGATGCGCTACAGCAAGCATCTGCGCAGTAAGGATGTCGTAATCTTTTTGGGTGTAGGCGGTTCCTACTTGGGCAACAAGGTGCTGTTTGATGCCTTTGGCGGTTATCATTGGAATACCAGTGCAACACTGCGCCAAGGCCAGCCCTGCATTTATTTTTCCGGCAACAATCTTGACCCGGTGGACTGCAATTCACTGCTGTTCAAGATGCGCCGTATGGCTGGAGTAAGTGCGCAAGAAGGCAAGAAGCTAAAGATTATGCTGGTGCCGATTTCTAAATCCGGTACTACGCTGGAAACAATTTCTGCCTTTACGTATTTCTATGCTAATCTGTCTCAAAACGCAGATATCGACCTTGACTGCACGGTAGTTACTGATTTAAAGGCTCCGGTGGAAAATGCGCCGCTTTTGCAGCTGGCGGAAAAATTCGGTTGGGAGCGCTTTGACATCAAGGAGGGCATTGGCGGACGCTTCTGTATTATGACTGACCCGGGACTCGTAACGATGGCCGCTCTTGGCGGTGATATTGAGGAGTTTTTGCGCGGTGCGCGTGATATGGATATCTATTGCCAGCAGGCGGAGCTTGCGGAAAACCCGGCGCTTCTCAATGCTTTACTGAAATTCATGGCCTATGAGCGAGGACGCGATATTGAAGTGTTCATGCCGTACAGCATGCGCCTGAAATCGTTGAGCGAATGGTATGTACAGCTGTTGGCGGAATCGCTTGGCAAGCGTTGCAATCGTGAGGGTGCAACTGTTCACTACGGCAGAACGCCGATTGTTGCTGTCGGTACGACGGATATGCATGCGCAGACGCAGCAGCATCAGGACGGCCGTCTGAATAAGGTGGTACAGTTCCTGGAGGTTGCCAATCCTGAGGTTGAGGCAGTTTTGCATAATCCCTTTGCCGATGTACCGTTCTTCGATAAATACGAGGGCATGGATATGGCGAAGGCTCTTAAAGCGGCGCTGAATGCCAATGAAGCGGCGCTGACGGGTGATAACCGTTACAATGCGCGCTTTACGCTGCCGAAGCTGAATGAGTATTATCTTGGTCAGCTGATGTACTTTTTGATGCTGACGATTGCTTACGAGGGCGAGCTGGCGGATGTGGATGCATTTGACCAGCCCGGCGTTGAGGTATATAAGAAATTAATGAAGGCTCAGCTGTAAATTTTAAAAGAAAAAAATTAGACGTTGTGTGCTTGAAAAAGCACGCAACGTCTTTTTGCTTTGTATGGAATTCACCGTTTGCCGGTAAACAGCAGCTTCGCCGTACTGCATTTTTCAAATGCCTTCGTCAGCAGAATGCTGAGGGCCAGTGAGCCGAGCACCAGCAACACGTAGGAAAGGGCTACCTTTTTAACGGTCATGATAATGCCGAAATGGTTATAGGCGCTGCTGAGCCAGTCCAAGAGCAGCGGATGGACAAAGTAGATGAGCATGGAGTAGGCGGAGAGAATGCTGATAGCTTTATAGATTAAAGTGGTTATAGAACCCCTCTCAGTCACCTTGCGGTGACAGCTCCCCCCAAGGGGAGCCTCTGTATGTGCTTTTGCCTGCGCCTTGCGCTCCAGCCAATCGAGTGCCAGGCAGAAGAAGAGCAGCGAGCCTACGGTGTAGCAGAGTCCCTGCGGGCTGAGCTGGTGGTAGGTGTTGGCCAGATCAATCAGTGTGTAGCCTTTGACAGTAACTGCCTCGTAACAGCTTTGCACGTCCCAGGCCACGCTTGCAGCAAAAATTATGCATACTATGGCGCTGTATCTGCGCAGGAGGGCGATGAATTTTTCCCAATAGCAGGCTGCCAGGCCGCCGCTTATAAAAATAAGCAAATAATGCAATGGAAGATAGTTGAGGCGATAATCAAAGAAATTTTTAGCCAAGACGCTCCAACCCGCTGTGTTCAAGCCTGGATGCGTTGTCCACCAGTTGAAAGCAAGCTGGAAAATGAATAAAAGCACTAGCATAAACGGTATACTTTGATGTATAATTATACGAAGAAGCCGGCGCCAGAGCGGATAGCTTGCATAAAACCACAGCAGGATGACCATAAAATACAAATGGTAGCAGCCCAGGCCGAAGAATAAAACATAGGCCACATGCAGCGGATTCCAGCTGACGAAGCCCGGTGGCAGAATCAGCCAGAAGTAAAGCATGTAAAAAAGCGACCAGCTGAGATAGGGCAGGCCTGCTCCCCGCAGACGCTTCTTCATAAAGTCGATATAGTTCAGCCGGCTGCCGCTTAAAAGGCCTTTATCCGTACAGGCCAGGCCGTAGCCGGAGATAAAGAAAAAGGAGGGGACACTGTAACGGCTTAAAATCTCCAGTAATAAGTAAAGAGTAAAGTTGTTGGGGGCAAGTGCCAGGCTGCCGATATGAATACCGATGACGCCAAGCATGCAGATGCCACGCAGATTATCTATAATGGTGTTTCGCATAATTACCTCGCTAATTTTTAATCTTCTTTATTATACTATAAGTAAAAAAATCCTGCCAAGATTTTACCTCGAAATATTTGACGTATTCTTCATTAAGGTGTAAAATATATACAATCAATTTGCACCTTTAAATTGGTCCTGTGAGACTGCAAGGTATAAGTTATTATGAAACCTAAGGCCTTTTTGCACCATCATGGGATGAGAAGGCCTTTTATTATGCAATTTTATTATAAAAAACAGGAGGTAAAGCTAATGGCTAAATCAAATGTATCTCTGGGTGGCAGAGATATACTGGATCTGGAAAGCCTCAGCGTTGAGGAAATCGAGCTGGTTTTGAAAACCGCCGAGGAAATGAAGAAGATTATGAAGAGGGATATCAAAAAGGTGCCCTCACTGCGCGGTAAATCTATCATCAATCTGTTCTATGAGCCCAGTACACGTACCCGTACATCCTTCGAGCTGGCAGGCAAATATCTGGGTGCCGATGTAGTAAACATCACTACATCCTCTTCCAGTGTTGTCAAAGGTGAATGCCTGCGCGACACCATCCTGACTGTACAATCCATGGCTTGTGATGCGATTGTTATGCGTCACCCTATTGAAGGCGCTGCAGCATATGCTGCTAAGGTTGCAGACCCTGTAATCATCAACGCCGGCGATGGCGCACACGCACATCCTTCTCAAGGCTTCCTGGATATGTTTACTATCCGTGAGCAGGGCAAAAACCTGAAGGGCTTGAAAATGGCAATCATCGGCGATATTCTCTACAGCCGTGTTGCCCGCACCAATATTGCTGCCTGGACTAAAATGGGCGCTGAGGTACACGTTGCAGGTCCTATGACTCTGCTGCCGCACGACATCGCTTCTCTGGGCGTTACCGTACACAAACGCGTTGAAGAAGCAATCGAAGGCGCTGACGTAATCGATATCCTGCGTATTCAGCTGGAGCGTCAGCAAAAGGGTCTGTTCCCGTCTCCGCGTGAATATGCACGTATCTTCGGTATTAACGAAAACCGCCTGAAGCTGGCTAAGCCTGACGTAACCGTGCTGCATCCCGGCCCGATGAACCGTGGTCTGGAAATCTCCTGGGAGGTTGGTTACTGCGATAACGCCGCAATCCGTACTGAGGTACAAAACGGCGTAGCTGTACGTATGGCACTCTTATTCTTGACTTTGACAGGAGGTAAACACATTGAAAACATTGATTAAAAACGGCAGGGTAGTAGACCCCAGCCAAAAATTAGATGCTGTAATGGATATCCTCGTTGAGGATGGCAAAATTAAAGCTTTGGGCAAGAATATTGCCGAAGCAGCTGATGAGGTTTTTGATGCAACCGGCCTCGTAGTAACTCCTGGTCTGATTGACGTACACACTCATATGCGTGAGCCTGGCCTGGAAGCTAAAGAAGATATTATCAGCGGTACCAAGGCTGCTGCTGCCGGCGGTGTAACCACCGTTGCCTGCATGCCGAATACCAAGCCTGTTATTGATACCTCCATCGTAGTAAGCGGTATTAAAGAACGCGCTCGCGAGGAAAGCTACGCTAACGTTGAAGTTATCGGCGCAATCAGCAAGGGCGAAAAGGGCGAAGAGCTGGCAGAGATGGGCGACATGGCAGAAAAAGGCGCTATGGGCTTCTCTGATGACGGCCACTATGTAAAGAGCTCCCGCCTGATGGTGCTGGCTGCCAAATATGTAACTGCTTTTGACAAACCGCTGCTGTGCCATGCAATTGATCCTGAGCTGGATTCCGAAGGCTACATGCATGAAGGCGCTGTTTCCGCACGTATCGGCGTACCGGGCGTACCGGCAATCAGCGAGGATATCGCTGTTGCACGTGACTGCATCATCGCTGAATACACCGGCGCACATGTACACATCTGCCACGTTGCCTCCAAGGGTGCAATCGACATCATCCGCCAGGCTAAAAAACGCGGCGTAAATGTTACCAGCGAAGTAACCGTACATCATCTGACTCTGACTGATGAGGCTTGCGCAGATTACAATTCCGCAACCCGCGTTAACCCGCCGCTGCGCAGTGCAGACCACGTACAGGCTATGCGTGAGGCTGTTCTGGACGGCACTGTTGATGCAATCGTTACTGACCACTCCCCGCATGCTCCGGAAGAAAAGGATGTTGAATTCCGTTATGCTCCGAACGGCTTCTGCGGTTTGGAAACCTCTTTGGCAGTAATGCTGACTGACTTATATCACACCCATGTATTTGACCTGAATACTATCATCAGCAAAATGAGCTGCGAGCCTGCTAAGCTGTTCAAGCTTGCTGGCGGTACTCTGAAAGAGGGCAGTGTTGCTGATATCACTATTATGGACTTAAATAAAGAATGGACTGTTGACAGCTCCAAATTCTATACCCGTGGCAAATTCACCCCGTACGAAGGCAAGGCCTGCACCGGCAAGGCTGTTGCCACTATGCTGCACGGTAATTTTGTAATGAGGGATGGTGTAGTATGCACGAAAAAGTAAGAAAAGGAAAATTAGTTTTAAAAGACGGCAGCGTTTTTGAAGGCACTCTGTATGGTGCCAAACGCAATGCTGTAGGTGAGGTTGTATTCACCACTGGCATGAGCGGTTACCAGGAGACCTTGACCGACCCATCCTTCTGCGGTCAGATTGTAGTAATGACCTATCCGCTGGTAGGCAACTATGGCTGCAACCCGCTGTTTAACCAAGGCAAGAAATGCTTCTTCCAAGGCTTCGTTATCGGCGAGCTGTGCGATTGCCCCAGCAACTGGCGCAATGAGCAGAGCCTGGAGGACTTCCTGATTGAACAGGATATCCCGACCTTAGCAGGTGTAGATACACGTGCTATCACCCGTAAAATCCGTAATCACGGCGTACTGCAGGGCGTAATCGTTCCGGCAGAAATGCCTGAGGAGGAAGTACAGAAGCTGCTGGCTTTACCGGCAGTACACAACCAGGTTGAGCAGGTTACCACTTCCGAGGTTTACACCATGGGCGAGGGCAAGCTGCATGTAGCTGTTATGGACTTCGGTATTAAACGCAATATCCTGAAATCCATTGAAGCCTTTGGCTGCCGCCTGACAGTATTCCCTGCTTCCGCTACCGCAGAAGAGGTACTGGCATGCAATCCGGACGGCATCTTCCTGTCCAACGGCCCCGGCGACCCGAAGGATTTGCCCGAGGTTATTGAAAACATTAAGAAATTAATCGGCAAGAAACCGATTTTCGGTATCTGCCTCGGTCATCAGCTCATGGCTTTGGCTAACGGTGCTGATACCTATAAAATGAAATTCGGCCATCGCGGTATCAACCAACCGGTAAAATACCTGACAACCGGCCGCATCTACATCAGCGCCCAAAATCACGGCTATGCTGTAGATGAAAAATCTCTGGAAGGCAAGGGCATCAACATCAGCCACATTTCCATGAACGACGGTACTATCGAAGGCCTGGAATACACCAAGCATCCTACATTCACCGTTCAATATCATCCGGAAGCCTGCCCCGGCCCTGGTGATCATGATTATTTGTTTAAACATTTTGTTGATATGATGGAGGGTCGTTAATTATGCCGAAACTTAAAGATATTAAAAAGGTTCTCGTTATCGGCTCCGGCCCTATTATTATCGGTCAGGCAGCAGAGTTTGACTATGCAGGCACCCAGGCTTGCCGTGCTCTGAAGGAAGAAGGCCTGGAGGTTGTACTGATTAACAGTAACCCTGCAACCATTATGACTGATGTGCATGTGGCTGACCGTGTATATGTTGAACCTATCAGCGTTGAATTCATTGAAAAAATTATCAAACGTGAGCATCCTGATTCCCTGTTGGCAACACTTGGCGGTCAGGTTGGCCTGAACATGGCTATGAAACTGGAAGAGCAAGGCATTCTGAGCAAATACAACGTTCGTTTGCTGGGCACTCAGATCAGCGCTATCAAACGTGGTGAAGACCGCGAAATGTTCAAGGAAACTATGGAGAAAATCCATCAGCCGATTCCTGAAAGCACTATCGTAGAAACCATTGAAGCTGCTTGCGATTTCGGCAAGGAAATCGGCTATCCGCTGATTGTCCGTCCTGCTTATACCCTCGGCGGTACCGGCGGCGGCATTGCTGAAAACGAGGAAGAGCTGATTGACATCGTGCAAAAGGGCCTGGGCTATAGCCCCATCGGCCAATGCCTGATTGAACGCAGCATCGCCGGCTGGAAGGAAATCGAATACGAAGTAATCCGCGACGCTGCTGATAACTGCATCACCGTCTGCTCCATGGAAAACCTGGACCCCGTTGGCGTACACACCGGCGACTCCATCGTTGTGGCTCCGGCACAGACTCTGAGCGATAAAGAAGTACAGCTGCTGCGTCAGGCTTCTATCGATATCGTGCGTGAGCTGGGCGTAGTTGGTGGCTGTAACGTACAGCTGGCTCTCGACCCGTACTCCGAAAACTACTATGTAATCGAAGTTAACCCGCGTGTAAGCCGTTCTTCCGCACTGGCTTCCAAAGCAACCGGTTATCCGATTGCTAAGGTTACCAGCAAAATTGCTGTCGGCTACAACCTGGACGAAATCGAAAACGCTGTTACCAAAAAGACTAAGGCTTGCTTCGAGCCTACCATTGACTATATCGTACTGAAATTCCCGCGTTGGCCGTTCGATAAATTCGTAACCGCTGACCGCACCCTGGGCACTCAGATGAAGGCTACTGGTGAGGTTATGGCAATTGAGCGCAGCTTTGAAGCTTCTATGCTGAAAGCAGTTCGCTGCCTGGAAATCGGCCTCAATCATCTGGAAATGCCTGAGCTGAAGGCTTTGAGCGATGAAGAAATTCATGACCGCATCAAACGCATTGATGACGAGCGCTGCTTCGTTGTTGCTGAGGCTATCCGCCGCGGTATTACTTTGGAAGAGATTCACGATATCACCAAGATTGACCTGTGGTTCCTCTCCAAAATCCAAAACATCATTAAAATGGAAAAAGCTCTGGAAACTCACGAGCTGACTCCGAGCCTGCTGCGTAAGGCTAAGAGAATGGGCTTTGCCGATGCTGTTATCGGTAAACGCGTAGGCAGGACTGAGTTTGAAATCCGCGATATGCGTAAGGCTAACGGCATTCTGCCGACCTACAAAATGGTTGATACCTGCGCTGCGGAATTTGAAGCTGCAACCCCGTACTACTACTCCTGCTACGAAACCGAGGATGAGGTTGAAGTAAGCGACAGAAAGAGAGTAGTTGTACTCGGCTCCGGTCCTATTCGTATCGGTCAGGGCGTAGAATTCGACTACTGCTCCGTACACTGCGTATGGGCGTTGAAGGAAATGGGTTATGAAACCATTATCATCAACAACAACCCGGAAACCGTTTCCACTGACTTCGATATTTCCGATAAGCTGTACTTTGAGCCGCTGACTGTTGAGGATGTACTCAACGTTATCGACAAAGAAAAACCGGAAGGCGTTATTGTTCAATTCGGTGGTCAGACCGCTATCAACCTGGCAGGTCCGCTCGCCCGCGCAGGCGTGAAGATTCTGGGCTCCTCCGTTGACAGCATCGACCGCGCTGAGGACCGTGAGCGTTTCGATGAGCTGCTGACAAGCTGCGATATCCCGCGTCCGCAAGGACACACCGTATTCGATACCGAGGGTGCGCTGGTTGCTGCACACAATGTTGGCTATCCGACTATGGTTCGTCCTTCCTACGTACTGGGCGGCCGTGCTATGGAAATCGTTTATAACGATGACGAGCTGCGCAACTACATGACATATGCTGTTAAGGCTTCTCACGAGCATCCGGTACTGGTTGACCATTACCTGCAGGGCACTGAGGTAGAGGTTGACGCTATCTGCGACGGCAAGGAAGTATTAATCCCCGGCATCATGGAACACGTTGAACGTGCAGGCGTACACAGCGGTGACTCCATCGCCGTATATCCGCCGCGCAGCCTGAGCGAAAGTGTTATCCGCACCATTATCGAATACACCAATAAAATGGCTCTGGGCCTGGAAGTTAAGGGCATGATTAACATTCAGTACATCGTTCGTGACGAGCATGTCTATGTAATCGAGGTTAACCCGCGTTCCTCCAGAACCGTACCGTTCCTGAGCAAGATTACCGGCATCTCCATGGTAGACGTTGCTACCAGATGCGCAATGGGCATGAGCCTCAAAGAGCAAGGCCTGCAGGCAGGTCTGCGCTTCTTCCCGGACTACTATGCTGTAAAAGCTCCTGTATTCAGCTTCAACAAGATGAGCAACGTAGATATCACCCTTGGACCTGAAATGAAATCCACCGGTGAGGTTATGGCCTGCGACTACCAGTATAGCCGTGCGCTGTATAAGGCCTGCATTGCTTCCGGTATCAATGTACCGCACGAAGGTGCCATCCTGATTACCGTTGCTGATATGGATAAGCCTGAGGCAGTTGCTATTGCCCGCGGCTTTGAAGAGCTGGGCTACACCGTTATCGCAACCGACGGTACTGCAGAATACCTGCAGCAATATGGTGTAACCGTTGAGGTTGCTACCAAGGTAAGCGAAGGTCATCCGAACCTGATTGATGATATCAAGAGCGGCCGCATCGGTATGGTTATCAACACCACCAACCATGGCCGTGATGCTGAACGTGACGGCTTCAAGATCCGCCGTTCTACCGTAGAGCATGCAATTGCCTGCCTTACCTCTATGGATACTGCACGCGAGCTGCTGAACGTTATGAGCGCAATGCGCCGTCGCAGCGTTGTACGCGTTACCGCTCTGCAGGACCTGACCTGGGAGGATTGATTATGTCTAAAACTATTGCGAGTGCCAAGGTAATTGGTCAACGAGTTTTAAATAGTACGACAAAATTAATAAATGTTTATGCACCGGAAATCGCTGCCGAAGCTGTCCCCGGACAGTTCGTTAACGTGAAGGTGTGCAAGAATACCGCTCCGCTGCTGCGCCGTCCCTTCGGCGTAGCAGGAGTTAACAAGGCTGAGGGCAGCATCACCATGATTTATCGTATCATCGGTGAAGCTACTCATATTCTGGCTGACGTTTGCAGCGGCGACGAGCTGAGCATCGTCGGTCCGCTGGGACACGGCTTTGATATGAGCGCCAAAAAACCGCTGCTGGTTGGCGGCGGCTTGGGCCTGGCTCCGCTGCTGTTTTTGGCAGAGGGCTTCGGTGAGGGCAATACCGATATCCTGATGGGCGGCCGCAGTGCCGAGGAATTGTTCTGGACCAAGCTTTATGAAAGCCTCAGCAAAAATATTTACCTGACCACCGATGACGGCAGTGTCGGCACTAAGGGTACTGTAATGGCCCTGCTGCCGCAGCTCTTGAAAGAGGGTGGCTATGACTGCGTATACGTTTGTGGTCCTGTACCGATGATGCGCGCAGTTGCCAATGCCTGCTTAGAAGCCGGCGTAAAATGTCAGGTATCTCTGGAAAAATATATGGCCTGCGGTCTTGGTGCGTGTCTGTCCTGTGCCTGCGAAGGCATCGGCAAGCGCATCAAGGTCTGCAAGGACGGCCCGGTATTCTGGGCAGAGGAGGTAGGAGAATGGTAAAAGCATTGTATGATGGCCGTCTGGCAGTTGATATTGCCGGCGTGAAGATGGCTACGCCTGTTACTACCGGCTCCGGAACCTTCGGCTTTGGTCTGGAATTTACCGATTTTCTCGACCTGGAAAAGGTTGGCGCTGTTACTGTAAAGGGTACATCTCTGGAGCCTGCAGCAGGCAATAAGGGCCAGCGTGCGGTAGAAACCCCGTCCGGTATGCTGAACTGCATAGGTCTGGAAAACCCCGGCAGCGAGTACTTCTTGGAGCACACTCTGCCTGAGCTGAAAAAATATAACGTACCTGTGATTGTCAACATCTACGGCCATACTCCCGAGGAATACGGCGCTGTTGCCAAAAAGCTGGATGTAGACGGTGTTGATGCAGTAGAAATCAACATCTCCTGCCCGAACGTCAAAGAGGGCGGTATTGTTTTCGGCACTGTGCCGGAGGCAGCTGCTGAGGTTGTACGTGCGGTTAAGGCCAACACCAGCAAAATGGTTATCGCCAAGCTTTCTCCTAATGTAACGGATATCGTGGTAATGGCCAAGGCTGTAGAGGCAGCAGGTGCGGATGCAATTTCCATGATTAACACGCTGCTTGGTACCAAGATTGATATTGAGCGTCAGCGTCCTGTACTCGGCAACGTAACCGGCGGCCTCAGCGGTCCTGCTGTACGTCCGGTAGCAGTGCGCCTGGTTTACCAGGTGGCGCAGGCTGTGCATATCCCCATCATCGGCATGGGCGGCATCATGTGTGCCGAGGATGCAATTGAGTTCATGCTGGCAGGCGCAAGTGCGGTAGCAGTTGGCACCGCAAACTTTGTACAGCCTGATATCGCTGAAAGCATTGCCCATGGTATGCTGGCATATCTGGACAGACACAACGCGCAGAATATTTCTGAAATTGTAGGACTTGCTTTACCGAATGGTAAGAAAAGCATGCCGTTGTTTAACGAAGCTGAATAACGACGATTTATAACGTTATTCTCCGGCGTCTTGGAAAAATATATTTAATAGGGAGATTTTCTCATGCAACATGATGATAGATTAATAGTCGCACTCGACTTTCCTACCTTGGAACAGGCTAAGGCTTGCGTTGTCGAATTGGGTGACGCAGTAAGCTACTATAAGGTTGGCATGGAGCTTTATTATGCAGTAGGCAGCGAAATCATCCGCTTTTTAAAGGAACAGGGCAAGCATGTTTTCCTGGACCTCAAGCTGCAGGATATTCCTAACACTGTTGCTCATGCACTTACCGTACTCAGCGATTTGGGTGCAGACATGATGAACGTTCATGCTGTCGGCGGCAAAAAGATGATGGCAGAAGCTGTTAAGGCTGTGCATGAGGCTGCTGAGGCAGCAGGCCGTCCGGCACCGAAGCTGATTGCTGTAACCATTCTTACCAGCATGGATGATGAACAGTTTGCTGATTTGAATTATAAAAACACCATTGCCGAGCAAGTTATCAGCCTGGCTAAGCTGGCGAAGGAAGCAGGCATGGACGGCGTTGTTGCTTCTCCTAAGGAAGCTGCGGCTATCCGTGAGGCTTGTGGCCCCGAGTTCCTGATAGTTACCCCGGGCGTACGTCCTGCGGGCAGCTCTCTGGATGACCAGAAGCGCGTAGCAACACCGGCAGGCGCTCTGCAAAACGGCAGCAGTCACATCGTAGTAGGCAGACCTATTACTAAGGCTGAAGCAAGACAGGCAGCAGCATTGGCAATTGTAGAAGAGATTAAAGGAGTGTAAGCAAATGGCAGTTTTAGAAGAAAAAGATGTTATGAAAATGCTCGAGGAAACCGAAGCAGTTCTCCATGGTCACTTTTTGCTGACCAGCGGTCTGCACAGCCCTATGTATGTTGAAAAATTCAACGTACTGCAGCATCCTAAATATACCGAGCGCCTGTGCCAGGAAATCGCACGTCGTTATGAAAACGACAATGTTGAACTGGTAGTTGGCCCGATGACCGGCGGTATCCTGCTGGCTCACGAGGTTGGCAAGGCTCTGGGCACCCGTGCTATCTTCACCGAGCGTGAAAACGGCAAAATGACTCTGCGTCGTGGCTTCCAAATTCCGGCAGGCACCCGCGTACTGGTTGTTGAAGACATCGTAACCACCGGCGGCAGCGTTAAAGAGGTTATGGAAGTAGTTAAAGAGCATGGCGGCGAGCTCGTAGGCGTTGGCCTGCTGGTTGACCGCAGCGGCGGCAAGGTAGACTTCGGCGTTCGCACCGAAGCTCTGCTGCACCTGAACGTAGAAACCTTTGATCCGGCAACCTGCCCGCTGTGCGCTAAAGGCATACCGTTCACCAAACGTGGCAGAACTGGCAAGTAAGACCCGAGTTTTTATGAGCTTCGCGAATAAAAAACTCGTTGGTCGCGCTGTCCTCGCTTGCGACCGAATAGGGAGCAAGAAAGAGGATAAATGAGACACCCGATTTTTTACACACTTCGCGAATAAAAAACTCGTTGGTCACGCTATCCTCGCTTGCGACCGAATAGGGAGCAAGAAAGAGGGGAAGTAAGCCCCGACGAAAAGCTTTGTGAAGTGAGAATTTGTTGAGCGCGCTATCCTTGAAGAGGGCAAGTAAGCTAATCTAACCTAAATTTCACAGGCACCTGTTTATCAGCAAAATGATAGGCAGGTGCTTTTCCCTTACATCCCAAAGCTTTCCCTTAAAATTACCCTATTTTTAAGGGAAAAACTTATAACTTCTTTCCTCTTGACAAAATCTGAAAAATCAGATAATATATATTCGTAAGATTTTTGCACGCCTGCCTGGAGTACGGTCGTCGCAGCGTCATTGAGAACGCCTTATGTATTATTGAAGTAGTACATAGGGCGTTTTTTGTTAAGAAGGGAGCTAAAGTAATGCAAACAACCGAAGTAGGTCAAAACAGCGAAATCAAGCAGGTCATCGGCAGCCTTTGCATGATGAACAACAGGTTTATGA
>ULNQ01038471.1_pt1 | contig 23511 bp, 18 predicted proteins | sample 1951951 | NCBI WGS metagenome assembly ULNQ01 (sample SAMEA4835580, study PRJEB28245) | human gut metagenome | biome: gut microbiome; material: fecal sample | place: Denmark | collected 2008
ATTATTAACTCACCATCCATTTATGTTTAATCCAATGCTATCATTAAATTATGATAGTCCATTTGGAGTAAAAATGTTAAAAGTATTTAAAAATAAGTTAAACATCTACGCGATGCATACAAATTTTGATACCGCAGTAGATGGTATGAATGATATGCTTGCTAGAAAATTAAATTTAGCAAATATTCATGCCCAAAAAGAAGAAATAGATGGCAGTTGCTTCTTAAGAATTGGAGATACTACTCCTATGGATTTAGAAGAATATGTTCAAATAGTGTTAGAAAAACTAAATGAACCCGGCGCAAGAGTAGTTGGTAATCCTTCTAAAAAAATAAAAAAAGTCGGCATCGTTGGTGGTGCTGGTGCCAGTGAACTAATGCTTGCTAAAAATTTAGGATGCGATTGCTTGATAACAGGTGAAATTAGACATAATAATGCAATTGATGCAATTGAAAATAATTTTGCCATTATTGAGGTAAGCCACAGTATTGAAGCATTATTTAAAGAATACATAAAAAAAGAATTAGAACAAATCTTAGATGGTGTAGAAATAGTTACATCAAAAGTAGAAAAAGATCCATTTAGATGGATCGGTAAAAAATAAAAAAGCCCTTTGAGGCTTTTTTTACTACTCTTCTACGATAGCGCTAACAGGGCAGTTTTCTTCGCAAACGCCGCAATCAATACATTGATCAGCGTCGATTACATAGATGTCGCCTTCTGCTATGCATTCTACAGGGCAGTTTGCAGAACAAGTTCCACAAGCAATACAAGCATCTGTAATTTTTCTTGGCATATGTTGTTCCTCCGTATTTTAGATTAAAGATAACTAGATTATAGTAAAAAAATAAAAAAAAGCAAGGAATGTGCTAATTATTTTACTTTTCTTAAGATGGCATTTAACTTGAAATGTTGACAAACATTTGGTATAATTCTAGTAGATTCGATAGAAAGGAGACTTAAACTATGGTAAAATGGTTTTGGTTATTAATTGTTGGCGTTAGTTGTTTAATCGTTGGTTTTATTATTGGTTTCTTTGTAATTCGTTCAGTATTTACTAAGCAACTTGAAAAAAATCCACCAATTAATCGTGATATGATTCGCGCAATGTTCATGCAAATGGGAAGAAAACCTTCTGAGAAAGATATTACACGTGTAATGAATTCAATGAATCAGTATAAATAAAAACGTAGGCACTAGTTTGCCTACATTTTTTATACTTATTTTTCCTTCTTAGAGAAGTCGATTTTATTTTCTTCACCTTTTATTAATCTCATAATATTTGAGCGGTGCTTATAAACAATTAAAACAAACATCAGTGATATCATAACAAGAAGAGGAATATCTTTAATACCTAAAATAAAATAACTTACAATTAGCATAAGCGAAGCAAGCATTGAAGATATTGATACAATTTTTGTTATTAAAAAGACAATAATAAAAGTTAAAAAAGCGATAACTGATATTTGCCAACAATATAGAACCATTACCCCCGCAAAGCATGATATTCCTTTTCCACCCTTAAACTTTAAAAATACCGGAAAAAGGTGACCAATTATGGCAAGTATACCATAAATTAGGGGATGAATCAAATAAGTTGGATAATCAGCAGGCCAATTTATTATATATTTAGTAATTATAATAGGAATAGCACCTTTAGAAAAGTCTAAAATGAAAACTAAAATCCCAAGAGCTGGTCCTAATACTCTTAGAGCATTAGTTGCCCCAATATTGTGACTACCATAATTTCTAATGTCAACGCCTTTTAATTTACCTATTAAAATACCAAAAGGAATTGAACCTAGTAAATATGAAAAAAACATTAAACATATAGGTAAAAATACTTTCATGATATGCCTCCTAGTTGATGTGTCTAATTATACTATTTTTTGTTTTTTTTTTCAAATAATAGTTCTTTTTTTTATTTATCGAATAATGTAAAATTTGGTCAAATTGTTAATTTATCTATGATTTAGTTAGATTTTTTAACTATTTTTCTTGCAAAATATTTTTGGTTGTGTTATAATGAAAATAATGTTTGAAAAAAGGAGTGATGCAAATGGCTAAACAAACAAATGTTTATAATGAAGATTCCATTCAGGTTTTACAAGGGCTAGAGGCAGTTAGAAAAAGACCTGGTATGTACATTGGATCAACCGATGCAAGAGGATTACATCATTTAGTTTGGGAAATTGTTGATAATGCGATAGATGAAGCATTATCTGGCTATGGCTCACAAATAATCGTTAATATCCATAAAGATAATAGTATAGAAGTTATCGATAATGGACGTGGTATTCCTACCGGTATTCACAAAGTAGAAAAACGTCCTACCCCAGAAGTAATTTTCAACACTCTTCATGCCGGAGGTAAATTTGACGCAGAAGGGGGATATAAAGTATCAGGTGGTCTACACGGCGTTGGTTCAAGTGTTGTTAATGCTCTTAGTGAGTGGCTTACTGTAACAATTTATCGTGATGGTAAAATCTATAACCAAACTTACCGTAATGGTGGTAAAATTATAGAAAAACCACGTAATTTAGGTGATACCAAAAGAACTGGTTCAACTATTCATTTTAAACCAGATCCTAAGATTTTTTCATCAACAATCTTTGAATATAAGACTATTTCACAAAGACTTAAAGAATCGGCATATTTAATAAAAGGTTTAAGAATTGATTTAAATGACTTAAGAACTGGTAAGTCAGAAAGTTTTCATTTCCAAAATGGTATTGTTGAATTTATCAAATCACTTACGGTTGGAAAAGAAGCACTTTATGAACCAGTGTTCTTGAGTGGTAATATGTACAAGATTAATGTTGAAGCTGCCTTAGTATATTGTGAAAAAACTTACAATGAAAATATTCTTTCATTTGTTAATAACATTCGTACACGTGATGGTGGAACTCATGAAGTAGGTTTTAAATCTGCAATTACTAGAGCCTTTAACGATCATGCAAGATTAATTGGTGCGTTGAAAGATAAAGATATAAATTTAGATGGTGCTGATATTAGAGAAGGTCTTACCGCTATAATTTCTATCCGTGTTCCTGAGGATTTACTACAATTTGAAGGGCAAACTAAAAATAAATTAGGAACTCCTGAAGCTAAACCGGCGGTTGAACAAGTAGTATATGATCAAATGAAGGCATATCTTGCGGAAAACGGACAAATTTCTGCTAACCTAATAAATAAAGCTATTAGAGCATCAAAAGCAAGAGAAGCAGCTAAAAAAGCTCGTGATGAAGTTAGAATGGTAAAACAAAAAACTTCAAAACCTGCTAACTTGTTAGGTAAACTTACTCCTGCTCAATATAAAAATCCAAGTAAGAATGAATTATTCCTAGTCGAAGGTGATTCAGCTGGTGGTACCGCTAAACAAGGTAGAGACCGTTCATTCCAAGCCGTTTTGCCACTTCGTGGTAAGGTTCTTAATACCGCAAAAACTAAAATTGAAGAAGTATTAAAAAATGAAGAAATAATGTCAATAATTAATGCGGTTGGAGCTGGTTTTGGAGCAGACTTTGATTATACTAAATCTAACTATAATAAAGTTATTATTATGACCGATGCCGATACCGATGGTGCCCATATTCAAATACTACTTATGACTTTTTTCTATCGTTATATGAAAGGTCTTGTTGAAAATGGTATGGTTTATATTGCCACACCGCCACTGTATAAGATTACATACAAAAATGTAGTAGAATATGCTTGGTCTGATGAAGAACTTCGTGAAAAAATTCAAAAAAAGAATGCCCAAATTCAACGTTATAAAGGACTGGGTGAAATGAATGAAAGACAACTTTGGGAAACTACTATGGATCCTGCTAGAAGAAGTCTTATTCAAATCAACATTGGCGAAGAAGGCGATGTTGAAAATAAAATTAATATTTTAATGGGTGATGATCCTGAACCAAGAAGAGAATGGATTGAAAATAATGTTGTATTTGATTCAGATGACAATTTTATATTAGAAGGAGATGATGAAGATGAATAATCCAAAAAATGCTTCTAAAAAAATTGACAAATTTGTTGAACATTATGTAATTGAAAATTTTGAAAACATCATGGGTGATAGATTTGGAAGATATTCTAAATATATCATTCAAGATCGTGCTCTTCCCGATGTAAGAGATGGTTTAAAACCTGTTCAACGTCGTATTCTATATTCAATGTTTAAACTTGGTCTTGCTTCTAACAAGCCTACTAAAAAATCAGCTCGTATTGTTGGTGATGTTATTGGTAAATATCATCCCCATGGTGATACTGCTGTATATGATGCAATGGTCAGAATGAGTCAACAATTTAAAGTAATGCTACCACTTGTAGATATGCAAGGTAATAATGGTAGTATTGATGGTGACCCTGCTGCCGCAATGCGTTATACTGAAGCGCGTATGAGCAAGTATTCCGAACTAATGATTGAGGATTTAAATAAACATACAGTTGGATTTGTACCAAACTTTGATGATGAAGAGTTAGAACCAATCGTTTTACCTTCAAAATTTCCTAATATCTTAATCAATGGTGCAAGTGGTATTTCTGCTGGTTACGCAACTGAAATTCCACCTCATAATCCTGGGGAAGTAATTGACGCAACGATTTATCGTATAAATCATCCAAATTGTACAACTGAAGAATTGATGCAATTCGTCCAAGGTCCCGATTTCCCTAGTGGTGGTATTGTCCAAGGTATTGACGGTTTACGTGATGCCTATGAAACTGGACGCGGAAAAGTAATAATTAGTTCAAAATATACTATTGATACTACTAAAGCAAATGATCCTAGAATTGTAATTACTGAAATACCATATGATGTTAATAAAGCATTACTTGTAAAGAAAATGGGTGATGCATTACAAGCCAAAAATGTTGATGGTGTTCGTGAAATTCTTGATAACACAAGTAGTGAAGGTTTACAAATCGACATTCATTTAAGAAAAGATGTAAATCCTGAAACAATATTAAACTTCTTATTAAAACAAACCGATTTACAAACAAGTTATAACTTTAACATAGTTGCCATATCGCAAGGTCGACCAATGCAAATGGGACTTGCGGAAATACTAGATGCTTATATTGTTCACCAAAAAGAAGTTGTTACAAACAGAAGTAATTTCGAACTTGAAAAAGACTTGAAGCGTCAAGAAGTGGTTAAAGGTTTAATATCAATGGTATCAATATTAGATGCAGTAATTACAACTATCCGTAATTCGAAAAATAAAACTGATGCCAAAGAAAACATCATTTCAAAGTATGGTTTTACTGAATTACAAGCAGAAGCCATTGTTACATTGCAATTATATAGATTAACCAATACCGATATATTTGCATTAAAAACAGAAGAAAAAGAATTAGAAAATGATATTAAGCGTTTACGTCATATCTTATCTAGCGAAACTGCTTTATTAAAAACCGTAATTGCTGAATTAAGTAGAGTAAAAGAAATTATTGATTGCCCTCGTAAAACTTTAATTCAACATGAAATTACCGAAGTTGAAGTAAAAACAGAAGAGTTCATTGCAAAAGAAGATGTAATTTTAATGATTACCCATGATGGATATCTAAAACGTCTCAGCAAAAAAGCTTTCTTTGGAACCAATGAACCTACTAAATTAAAAGATGGTGACGTTATTACTGATTTATATGCAGTAGCAACAACTGATACTTTGATTCAGTTTACTGACCGTGGTAATTACATTTTCTTACCAATTCACAAGATTCCTGAATCTAAACATAAAGATCAAGGTATTCACATTAGTACTTTAATTGGTATGGAACCTAATGAAAAAGTTATTTTCTCATTCCCAGTTACTGACTTTAAAGAAGAAAAATATGTACTTCTTGCCACTAAGTCTGGTTTAATTAAACGTATTCAATTATCTAGTCTTTACGTTACAAGATATTCTAAAGCTCTAAAGGCTACTAAATTAAAAGATGATGATGCGGTAGTAAGTGCTGACGTTGTTAAGGGTAGCAATTATGAAGTTGTTATTGCAACTAAAGATGGCTTCATGAATAGATACGATGCATCAGAAGTTAGTGTTATTGAGCCTGCTTCATTTGGTGTTAAATCAATTGAGCTTAAGAATCGTCCAAACGATTACGTTGTCGGTGCTAAATATGTTAGTGAAAAAGACATTGTCTTGATCTTAACTAACCGTGGAAACATTAAACGTATGCGTCCTGAAGAAATCAATAAAGGTAAGAAGAATAATGTTGGTAAGATGTATTTGAAAGCAGTTCGTTCAAATATGCATGAGGCAATTGATTTAGAAGTAATTCATGCTAAGAATGCCAATTCAGATTTAGCATCTTATGTTTTCTGTGAAAAAGGCTTTGTTGAAATTGACTACACAGTCTTACGTACAGCTATTGCCGATAATGGTAAAAAGTTTGTAACCAACGATTTAGGTAAACCTTCTGAGATTGTAATATGCCGTAATGATGCGGATTTAGAATTGTAAAAAATATTTATCATTAATACAACTTGAAAATACAATTTATGGTATAATGTGGCAAGTGAGGTGAAATTATGTTCAAAATAGCCATTGATGGACCAGCCGGTTCAGGTAAATCAACAATTTCAAAAATACTTGCCCAAGAATTAGGATTTGAATACATAGATACTGGCGCAATGTATCGTGCTATTACACTAAAAGCAATGCGTTTAGGTATTGATATGAATGATGAAAATGCCTATGGTTTTTTGAAAAATACTGAACTTGATATTTGTAATGGTCGTTTCATAATGGATGGTGAAGATGTTAGTGAAGCTATCAGATCAGTAGACGTTACTAACCAAGTTTCAACTCCTTCCAAAATAGGTTGCGTCCGTGATTTTCTTGTCGATTATCAACGCAAAATAAGCAATTCAAAAAATTGCATTATGGATGGACGTGACATTGGAACAGTTGTGCTAAAAGATGCACCACTGAAAATCTATCTAGATGCGACAGTACTATGTCGCGCTAAACGTAGAATGCTTGAAAGAGCAGAAAAAGGAATTGTTTTACCACTTGAAGAAACAATTCAAGAAATTGAAATACGAGATTGGAAAGATTCAACTCGTAAACACAGTCCTCTACGTTGTGCAGAGGATGCGGTAGTCATTGATAGTACCGATTTATCAATTGATGAAGTAGTTAGTCGGATTATACAATTAGTTAATGAGAGGAAAAACAAAATGAGTAAAAGCGCTTACAAAGAAGGACAAATCGTAAAGGGTTGCATTATCAATGTTACTAAAGATGCAATCTATCTAATCTTAGGCGATGAAACAAAAGCTGTAATTTATAGCAATGACTTAAAAGACTATAATGAAGGGCAAAAGCTTTATAATATCTATCATGAAGGTGAAGAATTTGAAGCTACCGTTAAAAGTGTTACAAAAGACAAAAAGACAGGCGAACCACTTTGCATTTTGTCAACTAAATTAGAAGATGAAAAAGAGAAATTAAATCTATTTGAAGAAATTAAGGAAAAAGATGAAATTATTAAAGCGAAAGTTGTAAAAGTTACTGCAGCTGGTGCTGATTTAGATTATCAAGGATTTAAATTATTCTTACCTATCAAATTTATCGATTTAAAAGAAGAAGCATTAAAGAACTTAAGAGGTCAAATGCTTGATGTTATGGTATTATATGTAAATAAAGATCGTCTTCAAGTTACTGTTTCAAATGTAATGGCAATGAAAAAACAATATCGTCTTGCTAAAGAAGCTGCATATGCTGCATTAGCTGTAGATATGGTTGTAGAAGGTGAAGTTGTTAACGTTTTACCATACGGTGCTATCGTTAGTCTTGGTGAAGTAAGTGGCTTATTACATCAATCAGAAATAGATCATAAACCTGTTCGTAATGTTAGCAACAGATTAAAAGTTGGTGACAAAGTACAAGTTAAGATTATTGGTATTGACGGAAATAAAATTTCTTTATCAATGAAAGCACTTGTTAAACATCCTTGGGATGTATTAAAAGAACAATATCATGTTGGTGACGTATTTGAAGGTCACGTTGAAAAGATTATTCCTGCAGGTTTAATTATTAAACTTACTGATGATTATTCAGGCTTAATGCCAAGAAGTGAATATTCATGGTTCAGCAATGTTAAAATTGAAGATGAAGTAACTGAAGGTTCTACATTAACAGTTAAAGTTTTAAATATTGATGATGCTAAAAAACGTGTAAGTTTATCACACAAAGCTACATTAGATAATACTTGGGCAGATGTCCGTTTGCATCGTGGCGACAAGATTATGGTTACAGTTGCATCTGTTAACGATCGTGGTGCATTAGTTAACTATAAAAATGTTCAAGGTTTCTTACCAGTAAATGAAGTAACTTCAACTAAACGTATTACACGTGTTGATGAAGTTTACCCAGTTGGTACTGAAGTAGAAGTAATGGTACAAGATTGCGATCCAAGCGTAGCTAAATTACGTGTAAGTTCAAAAGCAATTGAAGTTGCTAAAGAAAGAGAAAGCTTTGATAAATATTTTGCAGAACAAGCAAAAGAAACTCCAACAAGCACAATAGGTGACCTAATCGGCAACCTTAACTTAGACGATAAGGAAGAAAAATAGTCTATGAAAAGAGGTACAGTAGCGATTATTGGGCGTCCTAATGTTGGAAAATCAAGCCTATTTAACCGACTTTCTGGCGATAAACTAGCAATCACTGATGATGCTAGTGGTATTACCCGAGATCGCTTGTACACTAAATGCGAATGGCTAAATCAAGAATTTTCAATTATTGATACTGGTGGGATTGAACTTAAAAATGTTCCATTTATGGAAGAAATAAAAGCTCAAGCTCAACTAGCAATTGATGAGGCCGATGTAATAATCTTAGTAACTGATGGCAGAGTTGGTGTTACTAATGGAGATAAAGATGTTATTAAAATTCTTCATAAAAGTAAAAAACCTGTTATCGTTGCGGCAAACAAAATAGACGACGTAAAATTCATGGATAATATCTATGAATTTTATAATTTAGGCGTAGATGATGTTATTGCCGTGAGTGCATTACATGGAATTGGTGTTGGTGATTTACTCGATAAAGTAGTAGAATTATTACCAGAAAAAAAAGAAAAAAGATACGATGATGCGGTAGAATTTTGTATCATCGGCCAACCTAACGTTGGTAAAAGTTCACTTACTAATGCAATACTAGGAACTGAAAGAGTTATTGTTAGTGATATAGCAGGAACAACTAGAGACGCAATTGACTCAAAATTTACTAGAGATGGTAAAAATTACGTTGTTATTGATACCGCTGGTATTAGAAAACAAGGTAAGATATACGAAAATGCAGAAAAATATAGTGTTCTACGTGCAATTAAAGCAATTGAACGTTCGGAAGTAGTTTTATTTGTCTTAGATGGAACTAAAGAAATAGAAGAACAAGATAAACGTATAGCTGGTTATGCGGCAGAATATAATAAAGCAGTTATTATAGTTGTCAATAAATGGGATGCTGTTGATAAAGACGAGAAATCAATGAAAGAATTTACAGAAAAAATCAGAAAGAATTTCTTATTTATCAGTTACGCACCAATTGTATTTGTTTCAGCGTTAAAGAATCAACGTATTCAAACTTTATTCGAACAAATAAAAATAGTATACGAAAACTACACTCGTCGTATTGCAACCAATGTATTAAACGATATAATACTTGACGCTTCAATAATGAATCAAGCTCCAATATTTAACGGAGATCGTATAAGAGTATATTATGGATCACAGGTTGATATTAAACCACCAACATTTGTTTTATTTGTTAATGATCCTAATTATATGCACTTTTCATATCAACGATATTTAGAAAACCGTTTTAGATCGGCATTTATGCTAGAGGGAACACCAATAAAGTTAGTTTTAAGAAAGCGAGAAAATTAATGAGTAAAGTAACTGTTATAGGAGCCGGAAGTTGGGGTAGTGCTCTAACAAGAATACTAGGTGACAATAATAATGAAGTATTATTGTATGATAGAGATGAAAAGACAGTTGATGAAATTAATAATTTTCATACTAATATAAATAAATTACCTGTTGGTAAATTACCAGAGACAGTAAAAGCTACAACTGATGTTAAAAAAGCTATTGACTTTTCTGATATTATAGTTATTAGTGTACCAACTAAAGTCTTAAGAACCGTTTTAGAACAAATTGCACACGTTATTACAACCCCTAAGCTTTTTGTCAATACTTCAAAAGGCTTAGAACCAGTTACATTCTTGAGAGTCTCAGAAGTTGTAAAACAAGTAATTGATAGTAAATACATTAAAGGGTTTGTAGCGCTTACGGGGCCATCACATGCCGAAGAAGTAATACAACAACTTCCAACAACAATTTGTTCAGTATCAGAAAAACATGATGATGCTAAACTAATTCAAAAATTATTTAATAATTCAACATACTTCAGAGTATATACTGGTCATGATCTGATTGGCTCTGAATTATGTAGTTCAATAAAAAACGTATATGCGATTGCTTCAGGAATGCTTGAAGGATTGGGATATGGAGATAATGCTAGAGCTGGCCTAATATCTAGAGCTCTTGTTGAACTGCGTAGAATAGTTGTAGCTATGGGTGGAAAAGAAGAAACAATATATGGCTTAACTGGTGTAGGCGATTTAGTTGTAACAACGACATCACATCACTCTAGAAACTACCAAGCAGGGGTAAAACTTGCAACTGGAAAAAATCTTGAAGAAACGATTGCTTCAATGGCTATGGTAGTTGAGGGTGCAAGAACTGCAGAAGCTATCTATAACGCTTCAAAAAAGATGAATTTAGAAACTCCGATTATTGATGCGGTATACCGCGTTATATATGAAAAAGAAGACGTAAATAAGGCTGTTTTAGAGCTTATGAGTCGTTCTTTAAAGGATGAATAGAGGAAAGATTGGTTAAAAAACCAGTCTTTTTTTTAGTTAAAAATTAATTTTAATACAAAATTAATTGCAAAAGCTGATAATCGGTGTTATAATAAACTGGTAAAAATAGGAAAGGAATTTAAAAAAAATGTCAAAACTTTGTAAAAGAATACTATTAATTCTTGCAGTGTTTAGTTCATTTTTGACTTTATTTGCTTGTTCTACAATTCAAATTGACACATACCACGTAGAACTTCCTCAAGATAAATATCAATTGAGAGTAGGTCAAGAAATTGAAGCTTTACCAATAGTTTCAAAAAATGGTCAAGAATGTGATTTAGAAGTATCATATCATTCATACGATGCTTCAATTGCAACTTATGTAGATGGCAAAATCGTTGCTTTAAAATCCGGAGAGGTGCGAATTAAAGTAACTTTAAAAAACAATTCAAAAGTTTATGCTACAGCTTTAGTTACTGTCGTAAATGATGATTCTTTAATTGTAGATTTCAATTATGAAAAAACAATGATTAAAGGAACTACTCAATTGTTAACTTATGAATTGTTGGTAGAAAAAAATCGAAAATTAACTTTTACATCAAGTAACGAAAATGTAGCTACTATCGATGAATTAGGAAACATCAAAGCAATCACAGTAGGTACTACAACAATCGAAACTGTTGTAAGCTCACTTTATGATGAAGGTGTTTCAAAAACTTACAAATTAGTGATTGAAGTAAAAGATTTAACATTCGCAATAAATTACGTACTAGATGGTGGTACTAATTCTGAAAATAATCCAAATGAATATGTACCTGAAAAATTACCATTGTTATTAGAAAATCCTACTAAGAGTGGATATAAATTTGTTGGCTGGTACGATAATGAAAATTTCACTGGAGAAGCTATAACTGAAATTTCAGCTGGCACAATGGGGGATGTCACTCTATATGCTAAATGGAATGCCCTTGATTATAGAATTTCTTATGAATTAAACGGTGGAACAAATGCAGAAAACCCTGATGGATATGATGTATCAGATCTTCCAGTTAGTTTACATGCTCCTAGTAGAACTGGTTACATTTTCAAAGGTTGGTATATGGGTGAAAACCGTGTACTTGCTATTCCAGTAGGAACTACTGGTAATGTAGTTGTTTCCGCAAAATGGGAACCAATAACTTATACAATTGATTTTGATACTAATGGTGGGTTACCAACTTTATCTTCAATCGATTATACAATTGAATCTGATAGCTTTACTTTACAAGAAATAACTAAAGCAGGCTATACATTTGATGGATGGTATAATGGGGAAACTAAAGTAACTGAAATAACAACTGGTACATATGGAAACATGACACTAGTTGCAAAATGGACTGCTGATTTATATACTATTAGTTATGACCTAGCTGATGGTGTAAATAGTCCAGAAAACCCAACATCTTATACAATTGAAAGTGGTTTAATTACTCTAAAAGATCCTACAAGAGAAGGTTATACTTTTGCGGGCTGGTATAATGGAGAACAATTAGTGACAACTATTGATTCTAACACGCTTGAAAACATTTCTCTTACTGCTAAATGGACAGTTAATTCATACAAATTGACATTTGATGTTGATGGAAATTTAACAGAAAGGACTTTCAAATATGGAGAATCTATTACAGCAATTGAAAACCCTACAAAAGTAGGTCATACATTTGTAGGATGGAGTGAAGAGCTTCCTGAAACTATGCCTGCAAATGACATCACTGTTGAAGCAAAATGGGCAATTAATTCATATGATATTACATATGACCTAGCTGGTGGGGTAAATAATTCAGAAAATCCAACAACTTATACAATTGAAAGTGGTTTAATCACTTTAAAAAATCCAACAAGAGAAGGCTATACTTTTTTAGGCTGGTATAACGGAGAACAATTAGTAACAATAATTGATTCTAACACACTTGAAAACATTACGCTTACTGCTAAATGGAAAATTACTACTGATCATGAAGGTACTGAAGATGATCCATATAGTGTTGATGATGCATTAAAAATAGCCGGAACTCTTAGTAGTGGTGAATATACTGAACTAGTATATATTACTGGTGTAGTTACTGATGCAGGTACTTTTGATACATATTACAGAAATGTTTATATTTGTGATAAAAATTCAAAGGAAACTATTTTAGTATATAGTTGTAATATTTCTGAAATTGTTGATGTTATTTATGTAAATGACACAGTAGTTGTAAAAGGATACATCACAAATTATCGAGGAAATACAATGGAAATATCTAGTAAAGGAAATTCATATGCTACTTTTGTAAGTAAAGAAGCAGGACTTTCAACTATTACAGTTAGCGAAACTTCAAGTGAATTTGCAATAATAAATGAACTTAGCACAATGGAAGGTTTAAATGGTTCAAGTTTTACTTTCAAAGTTTCAGTGACAGAAGGATATGAAATTGTATGTGTTAAAGTAAATGGTGTTGAAATCACTCCAAATAATGATGTATACACTGCGACAATTTCAGGAAATACTATAATTTCCGTTGAAACAAAAGTTAAAGGTGCAAAAGATCCAGAGACAATCGTATCACTTACATTCCCTGATGACAATAGTTCAAATAATGGAATAGGTTCATATACAGATGAATGGACTGCAAAAATTGGAACATATGAGTGGACAATTACTGGTTTCAATAATAATAATTGGAATAGTAGTTGGACGTATATTAAGGCAGGTAAAAAAAGCACCGCTGGTGTTGCTAAGATTACTTCAAAGTTTGCAGAAATTATTACTTCAATAACTATTACAGTTGATTCTATAAAAACTACTTATATTAATAGTATAAAACTAATTATATCTGAAAATGCGGATGGATCAAATGCACTAGAGGAAATAAGTTTAGACTTAAAAAAGGGACTAATGAAATTAAAATTTCAAAGACTACAAAAAATTGCTATTATATTCTTACTTTTGATATCAATTCTAAAACAAGTAAAAATGGTACAGCTATGCAAATAAGTAAAATAGAATACGTTGGATATAAAGCAGATAGTTCTGATCCTTCTAAAACTCATAATATTAGCTATGTAAACTTACCAGAAGGTGCAACTAATAGTAATCATACATCTTATACTGAAGGTGAAACAATTACTTTAATAGATCCTGTTTTACCTGGATATACATTTGAAGGTTGGTTTGATAACGCAGAATGCACAGGAACAAAAATTACTGAAATTTCTGGTTATACAACTGATATAACTCTATATGCTAAGTTTGCAAAAATACCAACTCATTCTATTTCTTATAGATATAATGTAGATTCTACTGATATAACAAACGATAACCCTACAGGATATGCAGAGGGTGATAGCACAGTATTGAAAAATGCAAAATTAACTAATTACGCTTTCAGTGGTTGGTATTTAGATTCAGAATATACTAATAAAATAACTGCAATAGATTCTAGTTGGAATACTGATATAGTAATATATGGTAAATTTATATTAGACACGCTCACAGAAACTATTGTAGCAACTGCTACTTTCTCTTCAAAAACAAATAGCAAGGGTGTTAATAGTTATACAGAAACTTGGTCAGTAACTTGTGATAATATAGCCTGGACTATGAAAAATTTTAATAACTATAATAATGGTTGGGATTATGTTAAAGCTGGTAGCAAGAATAATGCATCCGTTGCAGAAATTATAACAGATAGTACTATGGTTGATGCTATAACTAAAGTTGTGGTAACAGTCGATAAAGTAACTGCAAGTAGTGTAAATTCATTTAAATTAATTGTAGCATCTAATGAAAACTTTGAAAACGTAATAGAAACGGTTAATTTAACTATTAAGACAGGAGAAAATACATTCAGTTGTGCAACTCCAATGGCTAAGTGCTATTATAAAATAGTTATTGATTGTAAAAAAGCTTCATCAAATGGTATAGTGCAAATTTCAAAATTAGAATATTATACTAAGAAATAACAAAATCAGGATGGGAAATTCCCATCCTTTTTGTAACATATTTAGGTATTTGTCATATATTATACTGAGGTGTTAAAGTGAATTTAAATAAAGTTATGAATTTTATTTCTGAGAATAATATTCAACCTGATGCGGTATTTGCATTAGTTGAAAAAGTAAGGTATATGGATCTAAATGATGAAGCAAGTATTAGACAAGTAATTAAAGATGTATCAGTACTTGCAGGAAAAAATTTAGATAAAGCAGAAGAGAATAAATTAGTTCGAGACATTATGACAAATGGTGTTAATGAAAATATCTTTAATTCTTTTAATAAAAAATAAAACTTGTTAATTAATTTACAATAAACACTCCTTGTGGTAAAATCTTACTGTATATAGGAGGTGTTATTAATGAGTATCATGCATAAAGAAATGTTTGGTATTAATGAAACTTTAGCAAAAGAAATTCTTGAAGTTGCATTGTCAACTGGTGGAGATTTCGCTGAAGTATATATGGAAAAAACAACAAATGAAGTTCTTAGACTACATTCCGGTAAATTGTCTACCGCAAACGTATCAAAGGTAAAGGGTGCCGCAATTCGTATTATTAAAGGCGAATTAGAGGTTAACTCATCAATTACTGATTGTACATATGAGAATTTATTAAAAGCAGCTAAGACTTTAGCCGGAAGCTTTAATGATAAGAAACATGTTGAAGTGCAACCATTTGTTGAAAAGAAAGTAGAACTTGTTGTTAACCCTAAAAATGTTAGAGGAAACGACATAAGTCGTGAAGTTAATTTATTGAAGACCGCAAGTGATACAATTTACGCATATAGTAAAGAAATTGTTCAAGTAATTTGTAATTTAACAAAAACGGAAAAACGTATATTTGTTTTTGCCAGTGATTCAACTTGGCAAACTGATTATCGTTGCAATACTAGACTTTCTTGTCAAGCTGTTGCTAGCGATGGTAAGGAAATGGAAACTGGTTTTGATTCATTTGGTCGTAATCAAGGTATGGAAATGTTTGATGACTTTGATGTTGTTCCTTTCGCAAAACAAGTTGCCCATGATGCTGTAGAAATGCTACATGCTGAACCAATGCAAGGCGGCGAAATGCCAGTAGTTATTAACAATGGTTTTGGTGGAGTTATCTTACACGAAGCTTGCGTTCATGGATTAGAGGCAACATCAGTCGCAAAAGGCATGAGTGTATTTTGTAATAAATTAGGACAAAAAGTAGCTAGCGACATTGTTAATGCCGTAGATGATGGAACTAACTTAAATGCTTGGGGTTCAATCAATGTCGATGATGAGGGAACTCCTTCAAAGTGCAACGTCTTAATTGAAAATGGTATCTTAAAATCTTATTTAGTTGATAAACGTAATTCAAAGAAGATGAATCATCCAATCACTGGATCATCTCGTAGAGAATCTTACAAATATCAAACTACTTCAAGAATGACAAACACTTATTTCTTAAATGGTAAATCAACATTTGATGAAATCATCAAGAGCACTGAAAAAGGTTTATTCGCTGAAAAAATGGGTGGGGGAAGTGTTAATCCCGCAACCGGTGAATTTAACTTTGCCGTTCAAGTAGGTTACATGATTGAAAATGGTAAAATTACTAAACCAGTTAAAGGCGCAACTTTAGTTGGTTCAGGAAAAGACGTTTTACTTCACATTGATATGATTGGCGACAATTTATCTTGTGGGTACGGAATGTGCGGTTCAATGAGTGGATCTGTTCCAACAATTGTTGGTCAACCTACCATAAGAGTTTCAAAAATGACTGTTGGTGGAAAAGGAGGTAACAACTAATGACTTTACAAGATGTAATTAAAAGAGGATTAGAACTTGGTTTAGAAGCAGTAGAAGTGTACGCTTGCAATAGTGAAAGCAATACTTTAAAACTTGATGAAGGTAAGTTAGAATCATATAATATAAAAGAAATATTTGGTGTATCTATCCGTGGCTTATATCAAGGTAAAATGGGTTACGTTTATACTGAAACACTTGAAGAAAATGAGGTTGAACAAATCTTACACCAATTAGTTGAAAATACTAAATTACTAGATATGACAGAACCTGAATTTATGTATGAAGGTGGCGCATCATATGAAAGCGTTCCAGTTGTTGAATCAGACTATAAAGAACATTCAACTGCTGAAAAGATTGATTTGTTAAAGAAACTTGAAAAAGAAACGCTTGCAACAAGTGACAAGATCAAAAAGATTGGTTACTGTGAATATGATGAAGTATCAAAAGAAATTAATATCTTAAATTCTAAAGGATTAAATCTTAACAAAAAGTATTCTTATGTTGAAGCATTTGTTGGTGCTCTTGCTGAAGAAAACGATCAGACCGTGATGGGTTACTCAGTTGATGTTAATTTTAAATTAAATGATTTAGATACTAACAAAATCGTCAAAGAAGCATCAGAAATGGCTGTTTCACAACTTGGTGCAGGTTCTGTAAATAGTGGCAGATATCCTGTTGTATTAAAAAGAGATGTTGCAACTCCAATATTAGCTGCTTTTAGTTCAATTTTTGAAGGATCATCAGCTCTTTTAAAAACAACTATTTTAACTGATAAAATTGGTCAAAAAGTATTTGGTGACAACATCACTATTTATGATGATCCATTCTACAGTGATTCATTAATTAAAGTTGCATTTGATGATGAAGGTGTGCCTTGTAGAACTAAAAAAATTGTTGAAAAGGGTGTATTCAAAGGTTTCTTACATAATCTTAAGACCGCAAATTATTTCAACGTGGAACCTACTGGTAATGGTTTCAAAGAAGGTGTAGCTGGAAAAATTGGCACTGGTCCTACTAATATGTTTATAGAACCAGGTAATTTGACCAAAGATGAAATTATTAGTACAGTTGAAAAAGGTATTTTTGTAACCGATGTTAATGGTTTGCATGCTGGTTTAAATCCTATTTCTGGTGATTTTAATGTTCAAGCATCTGGCTTCATGATTGAAAACGGTAAAATTGCCAATCCTGTAACATTATTTGTTATCTCTGGTAACTTCTATGAAATGATGAATAATGTTGACTTAATTGGTAACGACATAGAAAAACGTTTCAATGAAATTGCATCACCTACTTTAAAGATTAAAGAACTTGCAATATCAGGAAAATAAAAAATATGCAGTGATTTATTCACTGCTTTTTATCTAATTTATTTAAATTATGGTAAAAAAGAATAAAATATGTTAAAATTACAAAGGTGAATATTGTGAATAATTATAATGAGTTACTTATAAATTTGCCTAAAATTCATACCACAGAATTAGGCTATGAACGCATAAAAAACAATTTAAATATTGGTGATAGTGATGTTGTTAATTATTGCAAAAATTTAATTAACGATAGTAATTGTGAAATAGTGCAAATTGGAAAAAATTGGTATTGCAAATTAAACAATATTTGCATTACCGTAAATGCATACTCATTCACTATTATTACTGCACATATCATTAAATAGTTGTGTCAACTAATAGTAGACAAATTAGCATTGACTTTTATTTTTATAAGAAGTAAAATAAAAATGCTTCTGTGCGCGTTTGAAAAAAAATTTAATCGGTAAATATTTAGCTCAACTTTTAAAAATGCACGTTAGGAGGTAATTTGTGAAATTATCAGAACAAATAAAAAAATATCGCAAAGAAAATAATTTGACACAAGAACAATTTGCCTCTAAACTTTTTGTTTCCAAACAGGCAGTTTCAAAATGGGAAACGAATCGAAGTTATCCGGATATTAATTTATTACCCCAAATTGCTGAAATGTTAAACATTAGTATTGATGAACTTATCGGAAAAAAAGAAACAGAAAATAGCACAAATAATCAGGAAAAAATTATTGAGAAAAAAATACCAAAAAAGAAAATATTTATATGCAGTGCTATAGTATTATTTATTGCCATATTTTGTGTTTTTTTAATATCAATATTAAATAGCAATAAATACTTAATTAAAACCAAAAAATATTTCAAAGTTAAAATGCCTGATATTGAAAGTTTCGAAATACAAAACTTTGAAAACTGGCTCAATCAAGAAACTGAATTTGGTAACTATTATCCTAAATCAATGTATTACTATATCTTTAAAGATAATCAAAAACTTGAAGATTTTTCTTTCCATTTAAATGAATCTGCTGATTGGGGTAAAGATAAAATGAAAACATCTAGTGAGTTTTTTCCAGTAGCTATAGAAAAATATCTCGCAAATAGTGATTACTATTGTTTGGTTAATGTCAAGACCAAAGAAATTAATAATTACGATTTAGAAAAAGGTATTAATCATTTTATGTTAGCCTGTTATCAAATAAATAACAAAAGATTATATATTTTTGAATTTGACAAGGAGGTAAAATAATGAAAAAAATTGTAAAGATATTTCTGTTACTTTTTATTGTGCTAGTTATTACATCATGTTCTAATAATAGAAAAGATTCAACACCTACTCTTGATGATTCAAGCAACAAAATTGTCGGCAAATATTATACTAACATTGATTGCGTTTTTTTACCAAGTTGGTCGGAAGATTCAGTTGAATATGAAACTGAAGCGCATAAAAATCGTTTTATTATTAAATTTAGTGAGAATTGTGATTATGTTTCACAACCAATTAAATATAAATTAGACGCAACAACATTTTCTTTCACATTTAATTGTAAAATTAGAGAAAGTGATTTAATTAAAAGATACGACGTATATGAAGATGGTGTTTATTTAAATTATAGTTGCTTTATTGATAAATATGATAATGTGTATATTGCGGAAATCAGTATTGATAAAGAAAAAGTATATAATATAGATATAATGTGGCGATTAGTAGAAGAAAGCCAAAAAATAAAAACAGTTATGTATGATTATTATTTGAATTTTGATTCTTCAATTGATAAAGAGATTGTTGTTGATACTAATAAAATAGCTGCGGTTGAAAAAGATAGTTCTTTAGATTCAACTAGTTTCTTAGAAGAATTTAAAGACAATTTACAATTAAATGGTTCATACAAGTATGTAGATAATTTAATTGTTTTTGCGTATAATAAATATAACAGTATTGTTGCAATCGATACAAGTGGTCCAAAGATTCAATATTATTATCTTGTAATGCAAGATGATAACAATATAGTTACTTATCAAAGTTATAATTCAATAACAGAATTACCGATAAATAAACACTCATAAGGGTGTTTATTTGCTTTTTTTAAGTAATAATGTTATAATATTGCGTAAATATCAAATTAAATCAAAATTAAGGAGTTAATATGAAAGCTAGTAAAATGTTAATTGCAACCCTAAAGGAAGCACCAAATGAAGCAATTATATCTAGTCATATTTTATTAATAAGAGCTGGTATGATTCGTAAATTAGTTGCTGGAGTATATAATTATTTACCACTCGGACTAAGAACTTTACATAAAATTGAAAACATTATTCGTGAAGAAATGGATGAAGCAGGTAGCCTTGAGATCTTGTCTTCAGCTATTCAACCTAAAGAATTATGGGTTGAATCAGGAAGATGGCAAAAATATGGACCTGAACTAATGCGTTTTAAAGATCGCCATGATCGTGAATTTTGTTTAGGACCTACTCATGAAGAAATATTTACTGATTTAGTAAGAAATGAAATTAAATCACGTAAAAATTTACCTATTAACTTGTACCAAATTCAAACAAAATATCGTGATGAATTACGTCCTAGATTTGGATTAATGCGTGGTAGAGAATTCATTATGAAGGATGCCTATAGTTTTGATTTAGATCAAACTGGTTTAGATAAGTCATATAAATTAATGTATGAAACTTATGAAAAGATCTTTACTAGACTTGGTTTAAACTATAAGATTGTGCTCGCGGATACAGGCGCAATCGGTGGAAGTGGCTCTCACCAATTTATGGCTATCTCTGAAGTTGGCGAAAGCGACATCATTTATTGTGATGAATGTGGGTATGCAGCTGACCAAGAAAAAGCTGAATCAGTAGCTGAAGATACAAATAGTACTGATGAAGAAAAGACTTTAAACAAAGTCCATACTCCAAAACATAAAACTATAGAAGAAATATGTAAATACTTAAATATTACTCCAAAGCAAGTAGTAAAATCACTTATCTATTACAATATTGCTAATAATAGCTTAGTTATGGTATTAGTAAGAGGCGATCGTGATGTAAATGAAATCAAAGTTATCAATGCTTTAGGTATTGCTGAACATGAATTAGTGTTAGCTTCTAATGAACAAATAAGTTCAATTGGTTCAGTCGAAGGCTTTGTTGGGCCAGTTAACCTAGATATTGAAACATTAGTAGACGAAGAAGTTACTAAAATGAAAAACTTTGTCGTTGGTGCTAATGAAAGTGATTATCATTTTGAAAACGTTAATTTTGGTCGTGATTTCACTGGTAAAGTACTTCAAGTTAGGGCTACAGTCGATAATGATTTATGTCCAGTTTGCCATAAACCTTTAAAAATGGAAAGAGGCATTGAAATTGGTCAAATTTTCAAACTTGGAACTAAATACTCAGATCCGTTAAAATGTACATATCAAGATGAACAAGGTATCGCAAGACCAATGGTAATGGGCTGTTATGGTATTGGTGTAACTAGAACTATGTCTAGTATCATTGAACAAAATCATGATGAACATGGTATTATCTGGCCTTTAAATGTAGCACCATATCATGTTGTAGTTGTTCCAATCAATTATAATGATGAAAATATGCGAAAAGGTGCCGAGTACATTTATGAAACTTTGAAAAAAGCCAAAGTTGAAGTTGTTTTAGATGATCGTGATGCTAAACCTGGCTTTAAATTTAAAGACTGGGAATTAATAGGTATCCCATTTGTAATTACTGTTGGCAGATTAGCTGAAAATGGCGAATGTGAATTAAAAGTAAGAAAAACTCTAGAAAAAACTGAAATGAGCTTTAATGATGCTATTAATAAAGTTATCGAAGCAGTAAAAGATATTAAATAATAGGTTTTATATGTATGAAAAAATTTATTAAGTTGTTAATAGTCATAATTACTAGTATATTCATACTAACTGGTTGCGATATTACATCAACTAATGGAGAAACCAAAAAACTTGACACTCCATATCTTGAGTATGGTACAAATAGTATTATTTGGGATTCAATTACCAATGCGGATGAATATTTAATCTATGTTGATGATGTTTATCTAACTAAAACTAATCATGCTTATTTTGATGATTTTGAATTATCTGGAAAAACAGGTATGCTTTACATTATCGCAAGTGGTGATAAATCACGCTTTGAAAATAGTGATATTAGTAATAAAATAAATCTAGCAGATTTAGCCAATGTAAAAAGTAGTTATGAATCTAAGTTTTTAATGATTAATGATACTCATGGTGCTTTTGTAGATAATCAATATCCCGGAGTAGAACGACTTGCTAGTTTGATTAAACAACTAGGTGATGAATATATTAAAATTGCTAATGGTGATATCTTGCAAGGTTCGTATATTTCTAATATCTTATGCGGATACCCAATGATTGATGCATTAAACAACATGAATTTTAATGCTTATGTTATTGGTAATCATGAATTTGATTGGGGTTTAGATAAGATTGCAGAATATAAAGATGGTAATTTAACTAATGGTGAAGCTAATTTTCCCTTTTTAGGTGCAAATATAATAGATAAAAAAACTAACGAAATTGTCGACTTTTTAGAACCATATACAATAATTGAAAAAAAAGATGTTCGAGTTGGTATAATCGGATTAATAGGCTCAAGATTAACCTCATCAATTCTTTATGAAAATGTAAAAGATTATGAATTTATTGATTGTGTTGATGTCGCCAAAAAATATGCAAAAGAGTTACGTACAACTAAAAACTGTGATGTTGTTGTAGTTGCAATTCATGATTATGATTATGAAACTAACTATCAATTAGCTCAATTAGAAAATGATGAAACAATAGATGCCATATTCTGTGGACATACTCATACTTATGAAAATGAATATCAAACTAGAAAAGATGGTGTAAATATTCCGATAGTTGAAAATAGAGACAAAAATCAAACTGCAGTATCTGTTTTACTAGAATTAAACGTTCGTAAAGATTTAGTTAAATACAATGTCAATTTCTATAATCCCGCAAATTTTAATCTAGATCCTGATATGACAAAAGTTCTAAAAGAATATCAATCATACATTGATGAAGGTAACCGATCACTTGGTATTGCAAGTTCATATTTAGATAAAAATACTCTTGGTAATATTTCGGTTGAAGCTATGCGTGATTCATTCAAAACTGATTTTGCCATTTTAAATACTGGTGGAGTACGTGCTTATATTTCTGATGGAAATGTAACAGTTTCTGACGTTTACAATGTTTTCCCATTTAATAATGAAGTATATCTTGTTGAAATTAAGGGAAGCGATTTGTTAAGATTTTATTATAATGCTGATTACTACATCTATATCAATAAAAATTTTAATGCATCAGAGATTATTTCTGACAAGACCTATAATGTTGCAATTATTGATTATGTCTTTACAAGTAGGTATTATCAATCATACTTTGGAAATGCCAAATATGTAGATACTGATGTAATAATGCGAGATTTGGTTATTGAATATATCGATAATCTTATATAAGTAGACGC
>ULNQ01039518.1_pt1 | contig 23265 bp, 19 predicted proteins | sample 1951951 | NCBI WGS metagenome assembly ULNQ01 (sample SAMEA4835580, study PRJEB28245) | human gut metagenome | biome: gut microbiome; material: fecal sample | place: Denmark | collected 2008
CCATTCCACAATCTTTGACGTAGAGCGGATTTTTGTTTGTTCGGCTGGCGAAATAGAGCAGTTCATTTCGGAAACGATGGCGGAAAGGCGGGCTCAGAACGCTCAGGAAGCGGTGAAATCCGACCCAAAATCGGAAGTTCAGCAAATTGTCTTGCCCGAAAGTAAGCTATCGGCAAAGACGAAGTCGTTAAAGTCCCGTAATTATAGATACGACAAAGCTGGCAGGCTTGTTTCCGTTGTGTGCGAAGCCTGTCCCGAATTGAATGAAAGTTATGTTTACGACAAACAGGGTAATATCCTTGAAAAACGCGTCGGCGACAAGGTATACACATACAAATACTACACCGCAAACCAGCTGGCTTTGATGAAGTCGGCAGAAGGTTTGCGCGAGTATATCTACGATATGGCGGGACGCCTAATTGAGGAAAAACTCAACGGCAAAACCGACGTAAAGTATGCCTACGGCTACTTTGACAAGGTTACGGAAGCAAACCGCAATGGCAAAATCACAAAATTCGTATACGACGGCGTCGGGAATGTTGGCGTCTAAGATATCGTCCGACGGGAAAGTCGAAAACTGGATGTGGGACGGGTTGGCTTTGATACGACGCGGCAAGGACATTCATGTCAACGAACCGCATATTTCCGGCGGCGTTCCGATTATATCGAGAACGCCGGACGGAACTCAATTCCACGAAAGCGATTTTCTGGGAACGACGCTCTGGTCTATCGATACTAAAGGCAATGTAGTATCGTTCCAAAACGACACTATTTTCGGCGACGGAAGCATAAAAACAAACCGTTGTGCGAGATTTACGGGTAAGCCCTATGACGAGGACTTGCAGGCGTTTGTGTTCCCCTACCGCAATTACGACGAGAAAGCCGCCCGTTGGCGTTCTGCCGATCCCGCAGGTTATCCCGACGGACTGAATCAACATTTTTATGCAGCCGTACCTACACTTGAAATAGATACCATGGGGTTGGAAATAATTATTTACGGGGATATTACTATAACACCATCCAACGGAAGCATATATACTATTGATAATCAACCAAGATCCTTCAAGGCTAGTTTAAAAATTAAATTCACCGAAGAGGATAAAGTTTTAGCTAAGAACGGAAGATTTGATTTCGGATTGACTTTAGATTCCATAACCATCGCATCCGCAAATCCCCGAATCATAACCGAAGAAACAACATTTTTAGATACAGCAATAAATATTGCGTACGAAGGGGATCGTGCGCTTGATGTGGGAGATCATATTCTTAGCGCTTTTATTAGGAATCGACTTACAGGAGGTAAGAGCGATCTTATAACATCAAAATTTTCAATAGAAAAATGAAAATCTTATATACAATCCTTTCTTCTGCTTTGCTTTGCGCGTGCGTTTCAGACATAGAAACACACTCAAAACAAACTGCAACCGTACCCGATACCGAAAAAACGCTATCCCTTTACGACATTTACGATGCATTCATGGGAGAAGTGGAAAGTAAGCAGTTTACAAAAACAAATGCGGAAGAAAAGCGCATAGTTGTAGGAAATTATAAAGGCGGGAAGATTCAGCAAATGTTGGTTTCCGACTTTATTTCATCTCCAATATCAATGTATACGGGAAATAACAATGTAATAACAATTTCCAAAATGACAAAAGGAGAAAAAACATTTTTAACCCTTACAAGATTAAACAACTATAACATAGATGCCCTAGGGAGTCTTTTTGTTGACGACCTTAAAGGTTTCAAAACATCAGAATTGTTGTGCACTTCTAAATGCCCAGACGGAACAACTATTTTTATGGCTGTCGTATTGTCTTCCGATGTAAAAAAATTCGGAGAACAAAAAATAAAAGAGCAAATTAAATAAATATTTTCAAAACCACAAGAGAGACGGTAGATGCCGTCTCTCTTTTTTTGCAATATATAATCACCTAATCCTCTATGAAAAGAATCCCCGTCTATTCCCAAATATTCTTTCCCTTTAACGTGCCGTCGGAATCCCACACATATTCCACGCCGCCGAGCAGTTTGTTTTTGGCGTCGAACGTCTGGATTGTTTTCAGCCGGAAATTGTCGGCGTAGGTATAGGTGGATTTGTTGCCGTTGGGGAAGATTTTGCACGCCAGCATTTGGCTTTTCTTGTCGTATAGATAGCGAATTTTACCTACGCCGTCTATTTTCGCCTCCACGGGTCTGTCGAGCGTATCGTATTTGTAGACGGCAACACTTCTTGTTTCCTCTTTCTTGTCCGCATCCTGGTAGGCGTTCAGAATCTTTTTGCGCTTGCCGGTGCTTGTGTATTCCATAACGAAAACGCTTTGCGAACCGTCTGGATGGGTCAGGGATTTGCGGATTTGCCGTCCCAGAGCGTCGTATTTAAACTCCAATTTTGTCCCTGCGGAATTTATTGAGGCAATCCTGCCGTAGTCGTCGTAGGCGATGTCCGTGATTTGGTTTTTAGCGTATTTGCGCCCCACAACCCTGTCGAACTTGTCGTACGAAATCGAAATCGTCTGCTCCTGAGTCTTCTTTTCGGTAAGGTTGCCGAACTTGTCGTATTTGTTTTCGATTGTCTGTCCGATGTGGTTTTCGTGGAAAACCATATCGCCGCGGGCGTCGTATTCGAATTTAACGTCGCTGCCGTCGGGCGCAACCCACCCCGTTAGTTCGCCGACGGGATTGTATTTGTACTGAATCGTGTCTTTGAGCGGATTTACCTCTTCGAGAAGTTTTCCGTCAAGGGAATAGGTTTTTTGCGATTGGGCGTTTTTGCTGTTTATTACCGACACATATTCCTTTTCGTCCCTGATTTCGCGTTCGACTTCAATCCACTTGCGTTTGTTGCGCGTGAGCATTTTCAGCTGTCCCGACGGATAGTAGAAGTAGTCCCAGACGATTTTGTCGTTTTCGACAACCGTTTTTATCTGCGAATATTCGTCGTATTCGTATTTGACGGAATTGCCGTTCGAATAGCTACGTTTCAAGATTCTGCCGAACTTGTCGTATTCCCACGCTATCCACATTTCCTCGGGGTAGTTGCGGCGGGTAATGCGCCCGAGCTCGTCGTAGGTGTAGATTTGGGAGGCGTTGTTTGCGTTCTTGTAGGAGGCAATCTGTTTGTCGCTTCCGTACGAGAAATTTGCGATGTTGCCGAGCGGGTCGGTAATCTTTTTGAGGCGCATCGAATCGGCGTCGTATTCATATTTCGTGGGAGGATAGTCGCCGTTTGTAATGGAAACGATTCTGTCTTGGTCGTCGTACTCGTATTTAACGGGTTTTTCTCCGCGTTTTACCATTTGCGAAATCCTGCCCTCTTCGTCGTAGTCGAGTTTTACGACGGCTTCGCCCTTGGGCGAAATCACCTCGCTTAGCTTGTTTGTGGCCTCGTTCTGGAAGCCGCGCCCCCATTGGACGGAATTCGACACGCCGCCCTTGTCGATTGTCGTAAGGCGGTTTGTCCTCGGGTTGAAAATCGTCTTATCGGCGTTTCCGAGCAGATTTGCCTTCTGCATTACGATGCCCGCCTTCTCCTGCCCGAACGTGTACATATTTTCGGAGTCGGACATTAAAACGGGCTTGAATTTCGTATTATCCAAGTAATGCCTGCCGCCCGCTTCGAAATCCTTCAAGGACGTCGTCCAGACGAAATTCTCCCTGTCGGTGTTGGGGTATGCAATCGAAGACAAAAGGCCGTCTTTGTATCGGAATTTCACTTCGCGTTCGGGAATATTAAACGGCTTCCAGCTTACTAGCATTTCGGAGTCGCCTTCGTATGCGAACTTGTGCGAAATCGGCCCGATTTTAAGCGAAACGAGTCTGTTTAGTTCGTCGTATTTTGCGGAAAGCAAATTGTATACCGCTCTGTCCGCGCGCTGTTCGATTCCCGTAATGCGGATTCCCTTGGTTTTGAAATACAATTTCCTGCCCGACGGCGCTTCGAGCGATTTCAACTCCCCTTTGTCGTAGGCATAGACGAAGCGGTCCTTCGATATTATGTAGATTCTGTCGGGCTCCTGTTTTGCGTTGCCCTTATATGCTATATACGGAGTTTTTATGCGGGTAGGTCTGTATCCGAGTATCGGATAGTTTTTGCTGTTCCATTTGAAGAAATATTCCTCTCCACCGGGGGAAAGCCAAAATATGCCGCCGTTCATCGGCGCGACATACGATGTCAGTTGCGGAACCGTCCATTGCGAGAAATATTCGAGTTCTCCGAACGGGTATTTGGAAATGTTGTGCTCCAAATATATCGGGAATTTGAATTCGGGCGAACCCGACAGCATTCCGAGCCCCATACGTTTGTATAGTTGCCCGTCCAGCCTCAACTGCCCGTTGTGCAGGACCGGAGATTCACAAGAGGGAGTCGCAAATAGATTAAAACATATTATAATTGCCGACAGTATGCAACATATCGCTCCCATATACGACATGCTACAATTATATTTTATATTATCAAGAAAACTCCTTGACACTTTTGTACAAACATAGAATATGATGATCAGTTCCGCGATTATACGGCAAGGAGTACGTTATGAAACAATACATAAAAACACATTTGGCATCCTTACAATTGCACTCGCAGCCTCCGCTACTACTGCGGGCGAAATCGAGCAGTTTATTTCGGAAACGATGGCGGAAAGACGGGCGTAGAACGCGCGGGAAGCGGTGAAGACCGAAGCCAAATCCGAGATTCAACAGATTGTTTTGCCCGAAAGCAAACTATCGGCAAAAGCCAAGTCGTTAAAGTCCCGTAATTATAGATATGACAAAGCTGGCAGGCTTGTTTCCGTCGTGTGCGAAGCCTGTCCAGAACTGAACGAGAGCTATATTTACGACAAACAGGGTAATATTCTTGAAAAACGTGTCGGAGATAAAACATATACCTACAAATATGACACAGCGAACCAATTGGCTTCGATGGAGTCGCCAGAAGGATTGCGCGAGTATGTCTACGATATGGCGGGACGCCTGATTGAAGAAAAACTCAACGGTAAAACCGACGTAAAGTATACCTACGGCTACTTGGACAAAGTTACGGAAGTAAACCGCAGGGGGAATATCACAAAGTTTGTATACGACGGCGTCGGAATGTTGGCGTCTAAGATATCGTCAGACGGGAAAGTCGAAAACTGGATGTGGGACGGCTTGGCTTTGATACGTCGCGGAAAGGACATTCATGTCAACGAACCGCATATTTCCGGCGGCGTTCCGATTATATCGAGAACGCCGGACGGAACGCAATTCCACGAAAGCGACTTTCTGGGAACGACGCTCTGGTCTATCGATACTAAAGGCAATGTTGTATCGTTCCAAAACGACACGATTTTCGGCGACGGGACGATAAAGGCAAACCGTTGCGCAAGATTTACTGGTAAGCCCTACGACGAAGATTTGCAGGCGTTTCTATTCCCATTCAGAAATTATGATGAAAAAACCGCCCGTTGGCGGTCCTCAGATCCTATCGGATTCCCAGACGGGATTAACCAACATTTTTATGCAGCAGTTCCGACAACATCATTTGATATTTTGGGGTTGAAAATTGAATACGAGGGTGGCAGAGAAGAATATATTCGTGATTTGCTGAATAAGTTGGTAGATAACGACATCTTAGGGTATGGGAGTTTAACGGCGAAGGAATTTATAGACAAATTGGAAAACTCAAAACATGTTCACAAAATTATTCTTGGCAATGAAAACAAAACTTCACCAACGGACCCCCAAAACATTTCAAATCCGGAAAAAGGAAGCGGTTCTACAATTACGATTAATCCTGGAGATGAGTGGACAAATCCAAACGGAGGAGGTTGGCAGCGACCGGTTGAGCTAGCGCTAATGCACGAATTGATTCATTCAACACAATTTAACGAAGGAAGATTTGACAATACAAGAGAAGGAGGTATCGAACGATCCGAAATAGAAGCATGTCGAGAAACAAACAGAGTATTACTGGAAGGAAAAGCAAACGGTTTTGTGGGAGTACAGGATATATCTGTTAGGACTTCGTCATCTGGAGTTCGCCTACCAGATAGTGCAATAAATCCAACACCTAGGACAAAATGAAAAAATTATTTTTAATATATATACTTACTTCGATTATCGCCAATTATGCCCTTGCAAAATTAGGCATAGATATTCCTGAAAAAATGTATACTTCGGTAGAGAATGTACCTATTTTGAAGGGAACAAAACATGTTAACAATGAAGTCGTGGAAAGAGATAAACAAGTAATAATCCATTTTCTTGATTATTTATATTCCAACAATGCATACATAAAACGCAAGATTTCAAGTATGGTTAATTCGGTAATAGATACGAATGAAAATATGATTTATAGTTTTCTTATGATATATCCGGAATCGGCTGGATATGATTATTACATTCTCACAGACAAAAAGCTAATAAACGCTGCCGTTTGCCCGTTTTTGGACGGGGAGGATGACAATTATTTTGTTGTTTTCAATTACAGGACGCACACAAAAAGAGAATTCAAGCTACTAACTTCCAAGCTTGAAGATTTGAGAACTTATAAAGGCTGGATTTCTCCGAGAGGCGCAACTGCTATACAATTTCTTTTCTTCTCCGTATACCAAAACAATATTCCCGTTAATACATTTGTACTATATGGAGATTTCGATAACGGCGCACCCAACATTGAAAAAGTATATCAAACATGCTATGATTTTACATCCATATTACAGCAATCCAGAGTGAAAGATTACTTCAAGTATAAGCTTGATAAATCCAAAGCGGTCTCCAACTAAGTCAGAATCGAATATATCATGTCTTCTTGTTTGTACAAAACGGGAATACTTTTGGTAGTGTTAACAGCTGCGGTTTGTTATGGCGCACCTCTTCGCAAATGGACGAACACCGAAGGCAAGTCGTTTTCGGGGACGATAGTCGATTGCGACGGTGAAACCGCGAAGTACAAGGTTTTCGGACGCAACAAGCTTGTTGAAATTCCGCTTTCGCAATTGTGCTCCGCAGACAGGCGCATTGCGGTGATTGAAGCATACAAGCCGAAGTACGAAGCCGCCCTCAGACATCTGAAAAGTGAGGCCGCCAAAACGTCGAAAGACGTTTTTCTAAACAGGGAACACATTCCGTATTTGAACGACATCGGAATGTATCTAAAGGAAATCGTAAAGCCCGTTGCGGAGAAGTTCAAGCCCGAGGGGGAATTCGACGAGTCGGACGACTATTGGGTTCGCGTCCATTCGGGAATGGTCTATTTTGCGACGACTTGGCTGGAGGAACTTTCAAACCAAGGTGAAATGCTAAAAACTGGCGAAGCGCGTCCGCCGAAGCTGAAGGATATCCTTCGACGGCAATAAGGGGAAAACGGCTAGGATTGGGGCTTACACAGAAGGATTTTGCCGACGCCCTCGGCATGGGAAAATTCGGCGACAGGACGCTGCGGCGTTGGGAAAACGGAGAATCCAAACCGTCGGCACTGGAATACGGCGCCCTGCTTTCGTTCGCGTCGAACACTCCGTACGCCCCGAAGTCGGAAGCAGGTAAATTCAAATTCATAGACCTTTTCGCGGGAATCGGGGGGATCCGCATACCTTTTCAGGAATTGGGCGGCAAATGCGTCTTTTCCTCGGAATGGGACACATTCGCCCAAAAGACGTATCGGGTGAATTTCGGGGAAACTCCGTCGGGCGACATTACGGAAATCGACGCCGCGCGGATTCCCGATTTCGACGTACTGCTTGCGGGATTCCCGTGCCAGCCCTTTTCGCAGGCGGGTCTGAAAAGGGGATTTTCGGATACGCGGGGAACTATGTTTTTCGAGATAGAACGCATCGTCAACGCCAAACGCCCGAAGGCGTTCCTTCTGGAAAACGTCAAACAGCTGAAGGGACACGACAAGGGAAGAACGCTCGGCGTAATTACGGAACACCTGCGGCGGACGGGATATACCGTAGACTATGCGGTTCTGAGGGCGGCGGATTTCGGGGTGCCTCAAAACCGCGAACGGATATACATTGTCGGGTTCGACAAACGCAGGTTCGGACTGTCCGACCGCTTCCGTTTCGAATACCCCGTTCCGCCCAAGACAAAAACGCGGCTGGGCGACATTCTGGAATCTTCAGTCGATCCGAAATATACGATTAGCGACAAACTGTACGAAGGGCACCTGCGGCGTAAGAGGGAACATTTGGAAAAGGGAAACGGCTTCGGATTTTCGCTTTTCGACGCGGATTCGCCCTACACAAGCACAATCAGCGCAAGATACTACAAGGACGGGAGCGAAATTCTCGTCCATCAGGGCAAATCGAAAAATCCGAGAAAGTTGACCCCGAGGGAATGCGCCAGACTTCAGGGATTCCCCGAGAACTTCATAATTCCCGTATCCGACACACAGGCCTACAAGCAGTTCGGCAATTCCGTGGCGGTTCCCGTTGTAAGAGCCGTGGCAAAACGCATTGTAGAAGCGCTAGAAATGTTGGGTCGGCAATAAAAAATACTTCCGCAAAATTAAATCAAACACCCCAAAGACCCAATGTTCTTATTATTTCATGGACATTTGTATACGGATGCTTATTCCACGTCTCCCTTTCCAAAGATTGCCTACCCGCCCATACCGAATTTTCGCACGCGTCCTTTAGTTTCCCCAAATGTACCAGTCGCTGTATGATCTGGGAGGCTTTCTCTTCCTCTTTCGAATAATGTCCGTCTGGAGGAATAATGCTTGCCCGTTTTAACTCGCGTTCAAATTTTGAAAATACGACACCCGAATCAAACGGACGTTCTCTTAGAAAATGCAGAAAAAACCAAAATTCAAAACACGGAGAGCTCAATATAATTTCTATATTTTCATTCGGAGCGATTGATTTTATGGCTTCTACAAGTCGGCTAATCCCGTTGGGCTCGTTTGCAAAATGATCCCGATCTATCAGGATGTAGGCTTTCTCGTACGGAAGCGGACTCATTAATCCCTTAGTACGTCGGGAGGCTTTTAATTCGCGGCGGGCAGTGTCTATCATCGACTCTATACCGGGATTACCCTGCGGAATAACTTTCACCAGCCCTTTTATTTTTACATAAAAACGGCATAATTCGGTAAAATATATCGGTTCTGTATTTTCCCCTTCCGCTATTATAAGAATTTTCTTCCCCGAGCGTTGGGGATAGCGCTGTTTCGTTCTCTTCTTCACTGTCTGAAGTCCATTGATTTTTCAATGCTTTCGAAAAACGGAATTGCGCCATAACGCCCGCCCAGATATCCCCTTATCAGGCTTTCGCCTTTCCTCGGACTATAATCCAGCAAAGGGTACAGATCGGTTTCCCCGAAATCGTTCTTCGCCGAAAACCAGACTTGATCACGCCGCAATAGATTGGCGTCCAGCAGAATCGGATTATGGCTTGTAAATACAATTTGAGCCCCTTTGGTATTTTTTTCGGAAAAAAATAATTTCAGAAGCTCTTTTACCATTAACGGATGAAGACTGGTGTCTATTTCGTCGATAAAAAGGGTTCCCCCTTTTGCGATTATATCAATCAAGGGACCTATTAACCTGAAAATTTTTCTGGTTCCGTCCGACTCATTCTGCAACGGGATGGTGTATTCCTTGTCTTCGTATCCCCTGTGGGCAAAATCGACATCCAAATTGAAGGGATGGTTCGGGTTGTTTTCGTCATACAACGAACTTTTCGATCCGTAAATCCCCAATATTTGTTCCTTCGACAGAGGATTTTTCTTTACCTGAATATCTCTTATCCCCAAATCGGCAGATTTTATGAAATCTTTTATTTTGGGGGAAGACGGCTCGTTATTGAAAAGCTTTAATTCCGTAGCGGATTGGAACGGTTTTACTCCGCTTATGAATTCAATCGAGGAAAGGTAGCGATATAACGGCATAAGCGCATCGACATTGCTTGCAAGCGCATAGGATAAGTACGAAACGTTATCTCTTACCTTGTAAAACAAATCGAAGTCGGCCTTAAAATAAACCGATTTTTCAAAGGAATAATTACCCGATCCTCCCGTATACTTTCTTGTAAAGAGATTTCTGGAAATGCCTTTGGGATAGGATGCCAAGGACTCATGGGTAACCCTGGTTCTATTTAGTTCCAATCTATAGGAATATCGGATTTCATCTACTATGAAATTGATCTCGAATACGGATTCTCTATTTCGAGAAGTTTCGTCCAATAAAAAAGGTTCTATCGGGATTTGTTCTTCGGGTTTTATTTCCTGAAAAGAATGCAACGCGAAATTTAAAAATGCGGCGACTCCCATTAAAAGGTTGGATTTCCCCGAAGCATTTCCTCCGTAAACAACCGCACCTTTTAATACGGAATTTTTAAATCCTCGAACCGTATAATCGATTTTGTTTTCGCAGAGGTCGTCGTTTTTACGATTATAAGCCAATAACGAAAGATTCTTCAAATCCCGTATCGATCGAAAATTTCCGACACTAAAATCAATAATCATACCTGCACTATCGCATATAACTGCAAAAAGTAAAGTATTATTTGAATATTTTTTGCAAATATTGCCATTGTTTTTTTGCATTCGACATAGGGACAAAAAAAGAACCATATTACATTTTTTCAAAAGTTTGCCCCGAAAAGTCAATCTTCCTGCAAAAAATCCGCAGACTTTTTAAGAAGATAGAAAAACAACCTATTTCCAAAGTACGGTCAATTCTCGAATGGGATACAAACATACATAGCGTCTCTCCGATATCTTTAAACGTTTAGTTAACGGATTCTTCTACGCGAGCCTTTTCAATATACGTCCTATTTGGGTCTTCGGAGATTTTTTAAGAGAACACTCCCGTATGCGAACTACCTTGTACCCCAAAAGTCCGAGTTCGCGCGTGACTTTTTTGTCGCGCTTTACATTTGTTTCGATTTTATTGCGCCAAAACGCCTTGTGGGTTTTCGGCAAGTGGCTTTTGTTGCAAATCCGGCATTCGTGCCAAAAACATCCGTCCACGAATACGGCAACCCTGTATTTCGGGAAAACGAAATCCGGATGCCCCACCAGCTTGGAGTTGCGGCGCCATCCGGTGATTCCGTATTCCCGAAACAACGCAACAAGCCTAAGTTCCGTACTTTTGTTTCCCTTCGAACGGATCTTGGACATCATTTCAGAGCGTTTCTTCTTCGACACGGTATCCATTTTACAATATCATATGAAACCCAACAATTTGCCGCAAGCAATCGCGGGTTCGACTGTTACTGGAAAATCGCCATAAATCCCCATTTTAGTGTTTTAAGCAAGATAATGGAACAATGTAAATTCCGTCGCTTCGCCTGTAGGCCATTTCTCCGACACCGACAAGAACCATCTTAAACGCCGGTGCTTTCATCTTTGTTGTATCAATGTTTGAGGAAAGTTTTTTCAACGTTTCGACGCCCTCGGAAATCAAACGGTCGCCGCCGAGTTTAATCTCCACCAGCCCGTAAACGCCGTTCCTTAAATGGACGACGGCATCGCATTCCAATCCGCTTTTGTCGCGGTAGTGGTAAACGTTTCCGTCAAGCGCCTCCGCGTAGATACGCAAATCGCGTATGCACATATTTTCGAACAGGAAGCCCATCGTATTTAGGTCGTTTACAAGATCGTTCGGCCCCAATTCCAAAGCGGCGGTACAAACGGACGGGTCGGTAAAATATCTGGTATCGGAGGTGCGTATTGCCGTTTTCGAACGCAAGTTTGGATTCCAGGCGGAGGAATCCTCCAGAACAAATATCTTTTTCAACGCATTTATGTACGAGGTTATCGTCATATCGGAAATGGAAACCGCTTCGTTTGCGGAAATATCCGCAGCTATGGAGGATATTTTTGCCGGCGTGCCTACGGAACGCGCATACGAACGGAGGATTCTTTTTGTCCGTTCCTTGTTGCGCTCCACATTGTCCACTCTTGAAATATCGACATCGACAATCGCGTCGAAGTAGTCGATTGCCTGTTGTAGGGCGACATCTTCTTCTTCGTCAATGGCTTTCGGCCAACCGCCACGACATATCAAGAACGAAAGCTTGTCTATATTCATAGACGATTCGCCGCGGATATCTCCATTCCCCGCAAACAACCCCGAAAGCGAAACTTGCCCGCTTGAATCTCCCGATTCATAGAGGCTCATCGGACGCATAAGCATCTTCGTGATTCTTCCGATTCCGGAGTGGGATATTTCCGATGTTTCGGGCGGAACGGCGGAACCCGTCAAAATAAACTGCCCGAATTCGTCGCGCCTGTCGACCTCAAAACGTATGGCATCCCACAATTTCGGGGCAAGTTGCCACTCGTCTATCAGGCGCGGAGTTTCGCCCGACAACAAACGTGCAGGATCTATTTCGGACAGTTCGAGATACTGACGTTTTCGTGCTGGATCCTGCATATAAAGGATGCTTTTTGCAATTTGACTTGCGGTGGTTGTCTTTCCGCACCATTTGGCGCCTTCAATCAATACGGCACCCTTCGCTCTTAATTTTCTATCGAGAATACCGTCTGCAATTCGATTTCTATACCTCTTCATAAAAGTCCTTTCCGTTTCTATTATGCCAAAAAGCTACATTGCATTATGTAGTTTGGCAAGTTTTTATTTTACAGTTTGGCAAATTGCTGTTATGGAATTCGGCAATTAATTAAAAAAAACCTTTGTATTATATTGATATGATTAAATTAAAAGAACAGCCTCCTCAAAAAAAACAGATAAAAACGGGAACGGATAATTGCCTAAACCTATATGTCATGTTTCCGTCGTACCCTGCATTAACTCCGACTAGCAATCAAAATACGCCGTACATTTCCGGAGAGAGAGTTTTGATACGCTAATCTAAAAGAAATTATCATTGCAAATCAGCCTAAAATCGGTATTGTCAAGAAAGAAATTTTAAATGGGAACCAGAACGCAAAAAATCGGAATAGACATATTCTCCGGAGCGGGAGGATTGAGTCTTGGCGCAATCGCGGCAGGAATAAGGGTCGTATGCGCCGTCGAAAAGGATAAGTTCGCTGCGGAAACTTTTAGGGCAAACCATGAAGATGTCTTAGTTTTGGAAAAAGACATCAAGGGAATCTCCCCAAAATCTACATGCAAACAAACTCCGTTCATAGTATTTGGCGGACCTCCGTGCCAAGGTTTCTCGCTTTCGAACACAAAGACAAGAAACGAGACAAATCAGAACAACTATCTCTTTCGGGAATTTGTCCGATTCGTATCGGACTTAAAGCCCGAATGGTTTCTGTTCGAAAATGTCGAGGGAATTGTCAGATACAGGAACGGAAATACTGTTAAAGAAATAGAAAAATGCTTTCAGTCTTTGGGGTACACGACCAATCATCAGGTCTTGCATGCATCCGACTATGGGGTGCCACAGAACAGGAGTAGATTTATAATGGTCGGAAATAAAAACGGCATCAAGTTTCAGTTCCCTCCGAAACAGAAAAAAATAGTTACCGTCAGAGAGGCAATTGGAGACTTGCCTAAATTGGAAAACGGCGAAATGAGTGTGCGTAAAAAATATGTCGGTACCCCGTCAAAATACGCTAGAGACAGACGCCAAGGGTGCAAGTTTGCGACTCAGAATTTTGTATCAAAAAATAAGGACTATGTACTGGAACGCTACAAATACATAAAACCCGGCGAAAACTGGGAAGCCATACCTGACAGTTTGATGCAAAACTATGCAAATAAGCTGAATTGCCACAGCGGAATATATAGAAGGTTGGATCCCGATAAGCCGTCAGTCGTAATTTCGAACTACAGGAAAAATATGTTGATACATCCCTTTGAAGATAGGGGATTATCGGTCCGAGAGGCGGCTAGACTGCAAAGTTTTCCGGATACATTCGAATTTAAGGGTTCAATCAACCGTATCCAACAACAAATCGGCAATGCGGTTCCGCCGCTTCTAGCCGAAGCTATATTCAAACAAATAAATATCCTTTCCTAAAATGACCGTCCCCGTTAATACATTGAAATTCAAGTTTGACATAAGTGCCTACAGACTGTTGGGGCGCGAACTTATCACAGACAGAATTACGGCGCTGTTTGAACTCGTAAAAAATTGCTACGATGCTAACGCCAGCAATGTCGATGTCGAGTTTTTCGATGTAAACCGAAAATCGCCATATTCCAAAATTATAATAAAGGATGACGGAATGGGCATGAGCTACGAGGATGTCGAGCGGAAATGGATGGTAATCGGAACAAACAACAAGAAAAAAAACAGAACGACACCTCCTCCATTTAATCGTAGAGTCGTCGGGAAAAAAGGAGTCGGAAGATTTGCCGTCGACAAACTCGGTTCAAAGCTCGTTTTGAAGACGACTCAAAAAAATTCGGATAAATTACTATGTTTGGAAACTGATTGGTCGCTCTATGAAAAAATCGAAACAAACCAAATGACATTAAACGATATTTCGTCCGAAAAATTGTTTACAGATATCGAAAATAAATATTGGTTCGAGCCCTCCGATAAAGATGAACAGGGAACAACACTTGAAATAACATATTTGAACGACATCTGGACAAAGCTCGATGTAGACCGTGCCTACAGACAACTTTCCAAACTGATAAGACCAAATAAAGATGAAAAATTCGGATTCCACATAAATATAACGGCTCCCGAATATAAAATAAATGCGAAAAAAGTTGAAAGTGAAGTTGTTGACTATGCCACGTTGCATTTGAAACTAGGATACGATAAAGACAAAAGATTGCAGCAACATTTTATTTTAAAGGATGGACAAATCGAAACCGAATATATTCCGGAACGCGCTTTCGGACTTATCTCGATGGAGATTTTTTACTACGATAAAACAGACAAGGGACGCTTTAAGAAACAATATAAAAACGATAAAATCGACGGTATCAAAATCTACCGCGACGGTGTAATAACCACCCCTTTCGCAGAATCGGCAGATTCAACAGATGACGGGAAAGATCTCCTAGGAATTGACAAGCGCAGATATTCTGGATTCTTTGAGAAGATATCATCCCGGGATATTCTGGGCTGGGTCGATATCTCTGATGACCGAAATCCCAAAATCATAGATGCGACAAATCGTCAAAATTTTGTAGACAACCAAGAATGGATTGAACTGAAAAAATTCATAATCGAACAAATTTGTGAGATCGAAAAATTCAACAAACTTAAGAATGATAGAGAAAAAGATAAAACATCATCGGAGTTGAAAACGGCAAAGACCGATTTGAGCGATATCGTCAGAGAATTCAAAAATATAAAAATACCAAATGCCACTGATGAAGAAAGAAAACAACTAGATGGTATTCATGAAAAACTAAAGAAAACCGAAATCGCCGTTAAACGCGGATTTCAAGAGCTAGTAGATTTAAATAAGGAGAAAAAAGAGCAGCAAAATCTTTTCTTTAGTCTAGTCTCTCTACAAACATATGCAGCAATGATTGCCCACATCACAAAAACCGTACTCGGTAGAATTGCAAGAGCTGCGGAATTCATCGAAGACCATATTTCCCAACAAGAAAGCCTAGATAAGTGTATATTTTATGCCTCGCAAATTCAAAGCGAAATGGGTAAATTGTCCAAAGCAATTGATTTTATGTTAAGATACTCCAAAGACGATACCTACATTGATGATGTCAACGTATACAATTCCATTTCAAAATCTTTCGAACTTTACAAAGACTCCGACGGGATTTCGGATATAAAATGGGAATTGAATTTGGATAAGGATTTGTCTATAAAATATAACTTAAAGTCGTTTGAGGATATAATAGACAATTTAATAACGAATTCGATAAAGTCGCTAAAGAAAATCGATGGAGAAAAAATCATAAAATGTACGGGCATAACATATAAAGACAGATTGGAGTTATTTTTTTCCGACAACGGCTTGGGAATTCCGGAAAGCGATAAATTCAGAATTTTCGACATTTTTTACACAACTACGGCAATGGAAGGAGGAGCGGGATTGGGATTGTACATCGTAAAAACAAGGCTCGAATCTCTTAACGGAAAAATAGAAGTTGTAGAAAGCGAATTTTCTCCGAACGGGATAACATTTAAAATAACCATACCTTTCAATTTGGGAGAATAGTCATGGGAAAGAGCGAGACAACCGTAATTTTGATTGATGACGATAAAAAGTTCAAAGAGGACGCCATAACAGACGCAATAAGAGCACATTATAGTCAATTTGTCTTTTTCGACAATCCTGTTGAAGCGTTAGAGTATATAAAGCAGCACATTAAAGAAAGAATGATTATTCTTTTAGACTTGCGCTTCGGAAATCTGCCAAACGGTTCCGAAACGTTGAAAAAAATAAGGGAAATAAGCAAAATCATTCCCGTCATAATTTTTTCGGCAACCCCCAAAACGGACATTGATTCCGTAACCTTAATAAACAACAATGCCTTTTTTTATTTGGATAAAGATGCAAAGAACAAAGATGTTCTAAAAATCTTGCATGAGGCGGATATTGCATTGCAAAACAGCCTTACCTCAGCCATAAAAGAATGGTTGGAAGCAAGGGGAGACAGTGGCACCGAAATTTATATTTATACTTTATCGGGCAAAAAATATTCGTTAAAAGAAGTCCTGAACGAAATCTTACTCAACTCCGAAATCGGACAATTTTTTGAAAAAAACATTAATAAATTGTCAATTGACTTATTGAGTCGATCCAAGGAAAAGATAGATGACTAACTTATTGTTAATGGCTGACGATGAAGATGCCGACTTGGGGGATTTTTTCAGACTTTGTGCGGAGAAAGTCAGGGAACACGCGTCTTCATTGGAGCAATGCGAATGTAAAATTTTTCCGAGCAATAAACTTCGCACAAATATAATGCTTCACTATTGCATAGACACCTTTGACTCGCAATCTTTCGTTTGCGGCGCCTTTATGCACGGGAATGAGACGTCGTTATTTTGCGGAGAACAAGATATTTTAACTGAAGAAGATGCCCTTAAATTTAAAAATTCTATAGTTTACTTTTGCGCCTGTCGCACAGGACGAAAGTTATTGAAAACTTTGGTAGAAACGGGAGGTGCATTAGCGGCTATAGGATATAAGGATGCTTTCCATGTTCAAAAATTTTTCAACATGCAACCGGTTTTCTCTGACTGTGCAACATCATTATTCAAGTACTTCTTCCAACACGATACACTGGAAGCTTCGATAAGAAAAATGAAAGAAAAATATACAGACGCGATCGATTCTGTATATTGCAAAGACCCTATAGTTGCATCATTTTTGCTTGCCAACAGAGATTCAATCGTCAGTTACGGAACAATAGATTGCAACATAAAAGAATATTTTTGACAATAAACCAACATCATGAAGATTGAAAACGAGTATATTTTAAAAAACATATTAACAAATGGAATAAATATTTTTGCAGGAGCGGGATTTTCGAGACTGTGTAAGCATAATGAGAATTGTCTACCAACTGAGAATGAACTTCTAGAAGAAGTAAAAAGAAAATTTCCGACAGTAAAGGAGTTTGATACACTTCCTGACGTTTCCGAAATTTTAAACAAGGAAAATCCAGATGAATATCAAGAATTTTTACGCGAAAGAATGACCGTTACTTGGTTCGATAAAAAGTACTTAAATTTGAAAAAAGTAAAAATAAAATCAATTATCACAACAAATATTGATGATTTATTTTACAAAATTTTTGATGGACCGGAAGCATGTATAAACGACTTGACTTATTATGGAAGACTTTTGATCAAAGAAGAAATACCGTACATACCTCTTCACGGTTCGATAAAGTCACCCAAAAATCTAATTTTCAGTAAATCTGAAATAGCAAGTGCATACTCAAATAATGTTCGTACCTTTTCAATAGCTACAGGATACATGTCAACTTACCCGATATTGATCTTGGGATATGGTATGCACGACCCAGATATAGATCAACTTTTTAGTATTATAGGCAAGAAGAATCCAGAAGATATTTGGATCCTTACAAATGAAGGAAAAAAAGAAGCATTTTACACGAGATTAGGATATCGTACCATCAACTGCGATATCGAAATGTTTTTAGATTGGGTTGGGACTAATTGTAAAGATGTTCCATTAGAAACCCCATATACTAAAATACCAAACGAATTTGACGGATATTTGGTTCCAAAGATAGAGAATCTCCAGGAAGTCGTTTCCTGCGAAGACTTTCATCAAAAAGGGATAACTAACTGGTATTCCGTTTTAAATAAAGACGCATACGAACGTGCCTTCACTACTGATATTTACAACGAAATACTAAAAAACGATCCAAAACAAAATATTGTGATTTTAGGAAGTGCATTGTCGGGCAAAACTACATTGTTGATGACTTTAGCTAGTAAGGATTACGGAAAAAAAATTAAATATTTTTTCAATTCTATAAATATCCAAACTGCACAATTGTTTCTAAAAAAGATTGGGGCACAGAATAGTATTGTATTCATCGACAATATGATGAATGACATAGAAGCAATTCAAGCTTTAGCAGACAGAGAATCGATACAGGTCGTCGGGACGTCTGATGATTACATTTACGAAATAATCAAGCATAAAACATCATGTTTTATGCAAAAGAGAATTCCTGATATTTCAGAAATTGAAAAAATTCAATTGAGAAGATCAATACCAGCACACTTATTGAAAGAAAATAGGATCAAACAAAGCCCGCAATACAAACGTAATAGTCAAGCCACATCTTTTCTTGAATTTAATAATGAAAATATAAAGAACTCGCTTACAAAAGAACATCTATTAAAATTTTACAATAAACTGAAACATGAAAGACTAGATATATTCGAGTTGTTGGAAATATCTACATACCTCGAACATAATTTTTCTATTCTTTCTTCCGATATTATATGCCTATATTTCGATGCAAAATCATATTTCGGATTAATTGATGCGACAAAAAGCTATTTACTGGAAATTGATAATCAAATAGTAAAGAGCACCCAATCGTATTTTTCGATTCGATCCTCTACATTTTTGTATCTTTCTAATCTTATTTTTAGACAGTATTTTACACATGATTATGGGAAAGCCATAAAAAAACTACTCGAAATACATCCAACTAATTTTCCCATGCTCCCCCAATTTAGGAGAAGAGCCTTTGATGCTGGCTTATTCTATGAGATATTTCGAGGTGATGCAATACCAATATACGACAAATTAGAGAATACAAATTTTGACAGTAGTAAATATATTTTACAGCAAAAGGCTCTTTGTTTTTTGAAATTGGGAAATACATCGGAGGCATTTAGTTGTATCGAAAAAGCGCTACATTTATCGCCAAAAAATCAAAGCTTGAGAAACACGCATGCTGTGATTTTATTTGAAGCCAACAAGAACTCAAAATTAAATATTGCAATTGATAGCATGAAAAAAGCAATGAATCTGCTTCAAGTTTGTTACAATACGGATACTAGAAAAAAATATCATGCTATGAAATTCGCCGAGTATTCTCTTTTTTTAGAAAAAACATATGGTATATTAGATTACAAACAAGATGCTAAAAAATGGCTTATGGAAGAAAATAAAAAGAATCCTGATAAAAAAATAGCTAATTTATTAAGTAAATTTCTATGATATATAAAAGGACTGCTTTACTATAATAAATAGAAAAAGAATCTTGGTTTTTGAGCACGAAATGCCACCCCACTTTGAATTTCTGCGCGGCGGAGGCCTTTTAAGGAAACATTCCCGCGCTTTTTTTATGACGAAAGTTGCGAATATTTTCTTGCTCTGGCTTTAATACAGCTTTGTCTGACTTTTTTTCGGTTAAAGACCAAAAGTTATGGAGTAGAAGTTTTCAAATTTTCCTTACTCTTTTTTTGATTCCATAATCCATGATGCAAGATGTTCTTATCTGGCTTTATATATTCCTTGTGCGTTTTTGATTAGAAAAAATTTATTTTTTCTTTACACGCAATCGATATATAAATAATACGCGCTGACGAAAAGTTATGAGAACTACATCATCGATATTTGCAGCATTTTTGATATTAGCAGCAAGCACTTGCGCACATGCCTATAACGGCGCTGAAAGCAAAAACTTTATGGAAAAACTCGAACTCACAAACGAATGGGATAAAGTATTCCCGCAGAGTGACAAGGTCGCGCACCGCAAGGTGACGTTTAACAACCGCTACGGAATAACGCTCGCAGCGGATATGTATATTCCTAAAAACCACGAAGGCAAGCTCCCAGCAATCGCGGTTGCAGGCCCATTCGGGGCCGTTAAAGAGCAGTCCTCTGGCCTATATGCCCAGACAATGGCTGAAAGGGGATTTCTCACCATAGCCTTCGACCCTTCATATACTGGTGAAAGCGGCGGGCACCCTCGCTATGTGGCGTCTCCCGACATAAATACGGAAGACTTTTGCGCCGCCGTGGATTTTCTATCGAATCTGCCCGAGGCCGATCCCGACAGAATCGGAATAATCGGAATATGCGGATGGGGCGGAATGGCGCTAAACGCCGCCGCAATCGACACGAGAATCAAAGCTACCGTAACGTCGACCATGTACGACATGAGCCGCGTGAGCGCCAATGGCTACTTTGATTCAATGGACGAAAACGCCCGTTATAAGCTAAAGCAAGAGCTGAATGCCCAGCGCACAAAAGACTTTAAAAACCAAAGCTACGAGCTTGCCGGCGGCCTTCCCGACGTTCTTCCTGCGGACGCCCCGCAATTTGTAAAAGACTATTACGGATACTACAAGACAAAGCGCGGATACCACAAGCGCTCGCTCAATTCAAACGGAGGCTGGAACAAGACGTCGGCGCTGTCGTTTATAAATATGCCGATTCTCTCGTACAGCGGGGAAATAAGAAACGCAGTTCTTATGATACACGGGGAAAAGGCGCACTCGTGCTATTTTAGCAAGGACGCTTTTAAGAAGCTCAAAGGCGACAATAAGCAGCTGCTTATAATTCCCGGCGCGAACCATGTCGATTTGTACGACACCCCCGCCATTCCATTTGATAAAATAGAAAATTTCTTTAAGGAAAACCTCAAATAACAACATAGGCAAATATGAAGAGCGAACTTGAAAAAATGCTGTCCGGCGAAGAATACGACAGCCGCGACCCCGTTCTATTCCAAATGCGCAAGCACACGCGCGAAGCGATAAAGGAATACAACGAAAACCCAACGCCCGAAAACCAGGAAAAGATTTTCGGATACAGGCCGGAAAATCTCGCGCTCGTGCCTCCGTTCCAGTGCGAGTACGGGCAAAACATAAAATTCGGCAAAAACGTATTTGTAAATTTTAATTTTAGCGCACTGTCGTCCGCCGAAATCGAAATAGGCGACAACTGCTACATCGGCCCGAATGTCGGTCTTTACACGGCAATGCACCCGATTGACCCTGAGAGAAGGATCAAGGGGATAAATTTTGCAAAGCCCGTTAAAATCGGCAAAAACTGCTGGCTTGGGGCAAGCGTCATAGTGCTTCCGGGCGTAGAAATCGGCGAGGGCTGCACAATTGGCGCGGGCAGCGTAGTCACAAAAAACATTCCGCCGTATTCAATTGCCGCCGGGAACCCCGCAAAAATCATAAGGAAGATAGGAGAATAACAATGCTCTACGAAACGCACTACAAAGAGGGAAAGAAAGTTTTCTTTAAAAAGTTCGATTTGAAAATAGCCGGGCTCTTATTTCTGCCGGACAATTTTGACGAAAGCAAAAAATATCCTGCGATTGTAGTGACGCACCCGGGAGGAGGAGTAAAAGAGCAGTGCTCGTCTCTATACGCATGGAATCTCGCGCGGAACGGATACGTTGCGCTTGCATTTGACGCGAGCCACCAAGGCGAGAGCGAAGGAATGCCGAGGTACTTGGAGGATCCGACATCGCGCGTGGAGGACATACGAAGCGCCGTCGACTATCTCACATCGCTAAAATATCTGGACGACGAAAGGATAGGCGCGATGGGAATTTGCGCGGGGGGTGGCTACACAATAAACGCAATTCAGACTGAATTTAGGATTAAGGCGGCCGCCGGCATAAGCACTTGGGACGTTGGAGACAGCGCAAAGAACGGCTTCCCTGGCGTTGATATTCCCGATTTTATGCATAAGCTGCTGAAGGAAGTCGCCGACGCAAGGACCTCTGAAGCAAGAGGCGGAAAGGCTGCATACTGGCATTATGTACCAGAGAGCGAAGCCGACATAAACGAAAACACTTCGACAATTCAAAAAGAGGCGTACGAGTATTACAGAACAGACCGCTGTTTCTATCCAACTTCCGTGAATAAATATTTGGTGTCGAGCAACGACAAGCTCGCAGCCTGGGACGCTTTTGCGCACATAGACACGGTTTCCCCGAGGCCGCTTCTATTTATTGTCGGCAGTAAAGCCGATACTTTGTATTTTACGCAAGACGCGTTTTCAAGAGCGAAAGAGCCAAAGGAAATTTTTACGATAGACGGCGCAACACACGTTGACCTATACGACAAGCCCCAATATGTCGGGCAAGTCGTATCAAAGCTTGTGGAGTTTTTCGGCAAATATTTACGCTAAGAGAACAGATTAATCGGCTGGTGGTAAGGTAAAGGTTACGGCAACAATGCCCCTGCAATGCGCGTATTGCGCGCGGCGCCGTAAGCAGTTTTTAAAGGCGCCGGAAAAATGCTATTGAACAGCCGCCGTATTAATAATAGTAAATTTACGAGGCATATTTTTATTTTGCCGCATAAAAAACTTTTAAAAATAAAAATCCGCAAGGTTAAAAATGAGTCCGCCCCGGCGCAAACAATGCGTCGAGGCGATTTTTTTCAGGTATAAGGAAAAGTATTATAAGTTCACAAGCTCAAAGGCCGAAGGGTTCTCATATTTATTTTCCCAACCTACGCCGAGGGACATCACAAGCGATACGTACGACCTGTACCTCGCGCCAAGAAGGCGTATTTCCTCCCTTTTAAAAGTGAGGTATTGGCGCTGGGCATCGCTTACTGCAAAGTAGTCCTGGTCGCCAAGTTCGTACTGCTTTTGCGTATACATCTGAACGTCGGCCGAATGGGCAGAGGTCTGCCTTCTGTTCTCGTACTCCCTGTTCATGTGGGATATGTCGGAAAGCAGAGTCTCGACCTCCTCAATGGCTCCAAGCACGGTTGATTTGTACTTTTCAGTCGCCTCTTTATGTGCCGCGATGTCCGCATCCTTTTGGGCGCAAAGTTTGCCCGCCTGGAATATCGGTATGTAGACTTGCGGGCTGATTCCCCAAGCGAGGGAGCCTGCCTCCAACAGATTCTCTATCCTATTCGCCTTGAATCCGACATCGCCGGTTATCGATATTGTCGGGA
>ULNQ01038906.1_pt1 | contig 22968 bp, 16 predicted proteins | sample 1951951 | NCBI WGS metagenome assembly ULNQ01 (sample SAMEA4835580, study PRJEB28245) | human gut metagenome | biome: gut microbiome; material: fecal sample | place: Denmark | collected 2008
ACTTTTCGCCGTCTTGCCAATGAAATTCTGCCCAAATTCGACTACCTTTCCAAGCAGTCGGGCATAATGGCGCTGACGGGAATTATTCAGGACGTAAAGACGCAACTTACCTGCTACACAAAAGGGGTGAACACGCCCGGTTTTGTTGCCGACATGTACGACACCATAAGCACAATGAAGTATTGCAGAATTTCCCCCGACGATTTGCTCAAAGAAAATCTGCCCAAGGGGGTCAGGGGCAAAGCGCACGACATTGCGGTGATTTACAAAGCGTACATGGATTACACCAAGGACGCTTTTGTGGATTCTGCCGACAAGTTGGATTTGTTTTGCAGTGAAATTCCCCGTTCCAAGGCGTGTGACGGCTACTTTTATCTGTACGACTTCGACAACCTGTCTGTGCAGGAACTGGCAGTGGTGGAACAACTTATGTTGTGTTCCCGTGGGGTTACGGTGGCTTGTTGCGTGGGAGAAAAACCTGCGGACGGCTACCTGTACCTGAACGACATCTACCAAGGCGTATTGGCTGTTTGCAAAAAAAACAATATTGTCCCAACAGTGGTGGAGGGCATGTCCTACGTCAACAAATACACCCGTCAGATAGGCGAAAATCTTTTTCGTTACCTGCAGGTTTCCCCCGTCGAGGCGGACGATTTTGTGGAAATTTTCCGTGGCGAAACACGTGTGCAGGAAGTGTACGCTTTGGCGTGCCGTATTCAGAGATACGTGCGCCGAGGGGGACGTTTCAAGGACGTGTACGTTGTAACCAGCGACGTCAACAAGTACTACAACGCCGTAGCCACGGTGTTTGACGAGTTGCAGATTCCCTACTTTTGCGACAGGCAGTTTGTGTTGGGCAATCACCCCTACGCCACTTTCATCACCGACTACATTGCGCTGTGCAAAAGCAACGGAAGGCTGGATTTTGTACTACCGTTTGTTAAAAATCATCTCTTTTGCGGCAGTTTCGACGTCAACGGAAACGTGGACGAAAACGTTTTTCACTTTGAAAATTATTGTCTGAAATACAACGTTTCCCACAACTACAACACTTTCACTTTGGGCAAAACGGAAACGTATTTCGCCAACGCCGAGGCATTTCGTCAAAAGTTTTTCCAACTGTTTCAAAAGGTAAAGTTTCCCTCTTCCGCCACTGCCGAACAGTTTGTTGCGACGGTGCGCACATTGGTGGAAACAACACAACTCAACGAAAGAAACGTGGCTTTTGCCCAACAGCAGCAGGCTTTCGGGCTTTCGTTTGAAAGCAAGGTTACTTTGCAGGCGCAGGAAAAGTTTGAAGAGGTGCTGGCGCAGGCGGAAAGGGTGCTTCACGGCAGATATTTGCAGTTGGAAGACTTTTTGCGCATTTTGACGGCGGCGCTTGCTTCCGTCAAAATTTCCGTACTTCCCGTAACCAACGACTGCGTTGTGTTTGCCAACATGGCAAAGGCACGCAAGCACGACATTGTGTTTTTGGCTCTTTTGGGGGCAAACTACGGCGCAATGCCCATCGTTAAAAGCGACTGCAAGTTGCTTTCCGACAGAAACATTCAGGATTTGGCGGCGTCGGGAATATTTGTCGAACCGCAGATTTTTGTGGAAAACAAGCGGGAACGTTTCAGTCTGTTTCAACTTTTGTTGGAACCGTCCAAACACCTTTACGTTTCCTATGCCGAGGCGGACGGGGCAAATGCCCTCACACCGTCGCCCTTTGTGGGTGAATTGCAAAACATGTTCACTCAAAAAGGACAGCCCCTTTGCCTCGTACAGCAGGCGGATGAGGAAGTGTACACCAAAAAACAGGCAATTTCCAAAATTGTTTCGGGCAAACGCCGTCTTCAGGACAATCAGCAGGTGAAAACGCCCTCTTTTTCCGTTCTTCAAAAGCACCTTGGGGCGCAGGCGGAAAAATTTGCATTTTTCAAAACATGTCATGTGCGTGTGGAAAACGGAAAGCAGTTCTACCTGGACAACAGCGAAACCAGCGTTTCCAAACTGACGGATTTCTACAAATGTCCCTACCGTTTCTATCTGGAATACGGTTTGCGTGTCAAACCCCGTTCGGTGGCGGAGTTGCAGGCGTCCGATTTGGGCAACATTCTGCACGAAGTTTTGGAAAATTACGTGCGAAAGGCAAATCTCGACGAATCGGACGCACAAACAAATGACGTTGCAAGTAAGTGTTTTGCCGATGCAATTTCCGACGATTACTACAAGGCAATGAAAACCAACGCACAGTTGGTGGGAATGTTGGAACAACTCAAAGCCGAAGCGTTGAGAATGTGCAGGGTGGTGAAAAAACAACTCAAAGAATCATGCTTTTACAACATGGCGACGGAACTTGCTTTCGGCACCAAGGAAGATTTACCCCCTGTGGAAGTGGACTACGGCGACGGCAAGTTTTTGCTGATAGGAAAAATAGACCGTGTGGACGTGGACGACGGCAAATTTATCGTAATAGATTACAAAAGCGGTGCAACTGCCGCTTCCTACACCGAAAAGGACTTGTATCTGGGGCACAAACTGCAACTTTTGGTGTACGTAAAGGCGGTGCAGACGGTGTACGGCTATCAGCCGGCGGGTTTTTACTACTTCAACATGCACAACAATTTCACCGAAGCGGACAACAGCAAGGTGTATGTGTACAACGGGCGTACATTAGACGACGCCGAGGTGGCGTGCAGGCTGGACGTAAATCTTTCGCAAAGTCAAAAAAGCGAAAAACTGGGGTTGTCCCTCAATGCCGACGGCAGTCTTAGCAGGCGTGGAAACAAGTTGCTTTCGGCAAATCAATTTGAAAATCAGGTGCGGTACGCCATAGAAATGATAGAGCAAGCGGGCAAACTGATGTTGCAGGGCTTTGCCGACGTTTCTCCCTACAAGCACTGTTGCGATTACTGCGACTACAAGGACGTGTGCGATTTCGGCGACGTGCTTACCGAAGGGGAAAGAGAAGTGGAAGTTTCCGTTAGTGCGGAAGACATAGACGATACGGTGGAAAAATGTCAAAAAATTTCACAACAACGCAACAAAACATAATAAATTACGACGGCAAAAACATGCTTGTTTCGGCGTCTGCCGGCACGGGAAAAACCACCGTGATGATAGCACGCATCGCCAGGCTTATTGCCGACGGCGCCGACGTTTCACAGTTGGTGGTGGTAACATTCACCAATCTTGCCGCTGCGGAAATGAAAACACGTCTTGCCGACAAACTGCGCTCGATGGGCAACGACCCACGCATGGTGCAGCAACTGGAAAAGTTGGACACGGCAAGCATCAGCACCATTCATTCCTTTTGCAGCGACTTGCTTCGCAACTATTTTTACGTGGTGGACATCGACCCGTCTTTTTCCGTGCTGGACACGGTAACGGTAAACGCTTTGCGCACAGCGGCAATGGACGACGTGTTCAAAGAGTATTTTCAAAGCGACGACGACATTTTCCGCCGAGTGTACAAAATTTTTGCCACAGGCAGAAAAGAGGAAAATTTCAAAAAAATTCTCAAAAAACTGTACGATTTTTCCCGCAGTATAGACGACTTTGACGGTTGGTATGCACAAAAGAGGCAAAATTTTCTTACCTTTGACGAGGCAAACCCCGTACTGCAACGTATTTTTGAGGACATTTTTGGCAACGCAACATTTTTTGGTAACGCTTTTGCCGACTTGCAAAAACAATTTGACGCTCTTGCCATGGAAGATTTTGCCAAAGCGTGCGCAGAAAACGCACGCCTGCTTCTTGACGGATGGGAAAACCTGCAACAGGCGTTGTGGAACATTTCCAAAATCAAACTCTTGTCCCTGCCCAAACGCAATGCAAAGAAAACCTTCGGAATGGCGGACAAGGAATCGGAGGAAAAACTTCGCAGCGATTTTGATTACCTCAAAAAACAGGTTGACAACATTTCCGCAAAGTACAGGACGCTGTGCGCCGGCAAAGATTTGCAAACGCTGTGTGGCGAAACGGCGGAAGCGGTGGCGTACACCGACAAACTTGTGGAAATTTTGCAACGTTTCGAGCAAAAATTTTTCAACGCAAAAAAACAGCGTGGCGGGGTGGACTTCAACGACCTGGAACATCTTGCTTTGAAAATTTTGCGCAACGATGAAGCGTTGCAATCGGTGCGTGAAAGGTACAGCATGGTGTTTGTGGACGAGTATCAGGACACAAACCTGGTGCAGGAAGCGATAATTTCCCAACTTGCGGAAAACGCCCGTTTCTTCATGGTGGGCGACATCAAACAAAGCATCTACGGTTTCCGTGGGTGCGAGCCTTCCATTTTCATGAACAAGTACCGCCGTTACAAACAAAGCAACACGGGGCAGGTGGAAGAAATGAAGGACAACTTCCGCAGCAACAACGATATTCTTGACTTTGTCAACGACGTTTTTTCCGTAATAATGACGGAAAGTTTCGGAAAGGTGGACTACTCGGGCAACGCCCGCTTCAACGGACATCAGACGGCGCAACTGAAAACGCTTCCCGTGCAGATAGATTTTGTGGTAAAACCGCCCAAAATGCAGCAACGTGTACAGGGACTGTACGACATAACGGAAACACGCCCCAAAGATTATTCCCAATCGCAGGGGGAACTTATTGCAAACAAAATAAAGCGTTTTGTGGGCATGGCGTACAAGACGCAAGACGGTGCAAAATACATTTCCTACGATGACATTGTAATTCTCGTGCGGGGAATGAAAGACAAGGCAATGGACATCTACGACGCTTTGGTGCGCAACAACATTCCCGTTGTGGCATCTCTCAAAACCACCGGTTACGCCAACAAAGAGGTGAGGGACATTGTCAATTTGCTGCGAGCGGTGGACAACCCCTTCAACGACGTGTACTTTGTTGCCGCCTGCCTTGCGCCCTTTGGGGGCTTTTCCGAAAATCAGTTGGCGCAAATAAAAATCGCCTCACGGGATTTGCGTATTCCCTTCTACACCCGAATGCAAATGTATCTTGCAAGCGGCAAAAACGACGAAATATGCAACCTCGCCGACAGGTTTTTGCAACTTTTGCAACAAATGCGATTTGTTTCCTACAGCGCAACGGTGGACGAAGTGGTGCTGACGCTGTTGGAAAAGACTTCCTATCAACTGTATGTGCAGGGGTTTCCCAACGGCGCAATGCGACTTCGCAAACTGTACGCATTTGTAGACCAACTGAAAGAGTCGGCATGTTCTCAAAGCGTGGACAAATTTCTTTCCTATCTTGACGCAACGGAGGAAGAGGGCAGGGAGGAAGGCATGAGCAATGCCAATGCCGTCCGTCTCATGACAATGCACGCCTCCAAAGGATTGGAATTTCCCGTGGTGTTTCTTGCAGGGCTGGAAAGCAGGTTTGTGTTTGACGCCAACAACCTCGAATGTAACACCGATTTGGGACTGTCCATGAAGTACTACAACTTCGACACGATGAAGGTTTTTCCCACTTTGGGGGCAACGGCTTGCGGAATGTTCAACGCCACCCGACAAAGAGAGGAGGAAATGCGCTTGCTGTACGTTGCCATGACAAGGGCGAAATTCGTACTCAACATTGTGGCTACCCTTTCTCAAAAAGATTTGGACGGCATGCCCAAGCAGGCGCAAAACGCAGGCAGTCATCTGGATTGGCTGTTGACGGCGTTGAAAACAAAGTACGGTACGCAGTTTCTCAACTGCGGTTTCGTGAATGTGGCTCAGGAACAGCAGTTGCAATCACAGGAAGAGGCACAACGACAACTTTTGTGCGAGCAGTACACCGACGAACAAAGCGTGTTGCAAAAATTAAACTACGTCTATCCTTTCAAAGACCAAACGGCGATGCCCTTGAAGATCGTCAGTTCCGCCCTCGACAGGGACTACATCGACATGTCGGAGGGCAACGAATTTGTGCTGGAAGAAAACAACGACAGAAATTTTGTGGGTACGGCGTATCACAAGGTGTATCAGTACGTAGACTACAACGCCGACAAAGAGGAAATTGCTCAAACTGTGGACAGCCTTGTGAAAGAGGGAAAAATTGACCAACAGTACGCACGTCAGTTGGACGTGGACCTCATCTACGCCACGCTCAACAATCCCGATTTGCGCAAATTGCTTTCCCAAGGCAAGGTGTATCACGAAATGTCCTTCATGCTTTCCGCCCCCTACAACACTGTGGCAAAGGACGCACGTTTCAGCGACGAAGTGATGCTTCAAGGGGTAATAGATTTGCTTGTTTTGTCGGAAAATCACGCAACGGTAGTAGATTTTAAGTACACAACACACAGCAACCTTGTCAAAAAAAGTTACTCGGCGCAGTTGGCAAGTTACCGTCTTGCCGTGCAGAAAATTTGTAAAATTGCACACGTGGATTGCTTTGTGCTGTCCATTGCCGACAACAAACTCATCTCTATGGATTGACCTCGACATTTTGCCTTAGTAAACCTGCAAGGCAATGTCTGCCCAAAAATATCACAGTGTGAAAAAACAAAAACCGTCCTTGCGACGGTTTTTTTGTGTGTTTGAATTTCTCTTTTTCAACAGTCAAAATTTGCTTTGACAAAATTTTCAAAAACTTCCGTCAAAAACGTTAAAAGTGGCATTTGCTGTCAACACTTGTACAAAACGGAGGTAGTTATGTCTTTGGAAAAAATTTTGCAATTTCTTGTGAACTACGATATTTTTGTGTTTATCGGCGTTTTCGGCTGTCTTTTTGTCTTTTGTCTTGTAAATTGGTGCAAAAATCCCTATCGCAGGCAAAACAGAAAGTTGGAAATGTGCCGTCAGCGCATTGCGTCAAATCCCCGTCTTGCGGGTCTGTTTGCCGTAATGCTTCCCGACGAGTACCGCAGACAATGGCGTGCGTACGTCAACGGAGGAGCGCAACGCCCTTCCCTTGTGTTTGAGTTTGTGCCCAAGAAAAGACATGTGGCTTTCTGGCACCTGTTTGCGCTGGATGCGGCAGTTTGCTCGTCCTATCTTTGGGCGTTTGCCAACGATGTTTCCGCAAGGGAATACGTCGTCGTGCAGGTAGTTTTCTGGCTGGCTTTTGCCCTCTTTTGCGTTGTGGACAGCGTTTTGTTCGGCAAAAAGGAAAAGAAGGCAAGACGTGTGTTCGGTAAATTTGTGGCGCAACTCAACGCTTTGCAAAAGGCGGATTCCAAGCAACTTGCTTCTCAGATAGAGGGTATTCGCAAAGAAAACGCTCCCGTCGAGGAAACTTTGCAGCGTGCTTCGGAGTTGTTGCGAAAAAACGGGCTGGAAGGCAACCGCACCGTGCAGGAACAGCAACAGATAAACAAAGCGCTCAATTCCCTTTTGCAGTCCTACGCTCGCAAGGCATGCAGTAAAACTTAAACAAAAAGTAATCGGCAAACAAAACGCCGACGGCGTCTGCAGTGCAAAAGGTAAAAACGAAAACTGCGCCTTTGTGGAAAGTGCCTCACGGGTCTGCAACAAAGAAAAATGCCGTAAACAACCCTTTTGCTTGTACGCAAAATGTGCGTAAAACGTTTGTGTTGCCTACGGCAGAAAACAACGTCAACGGCAAACAAAGAATAAAAAGGAAAAGTGCAGTGCAAAAACGGCGGAGTTCAACACCGCCGTTTTTGTTAATGTTGTTTTACAAGCCTTTTTGCCGAGCAAATATTTGTAAAACTGACGTTTTCGACTTTTTTATAAATCAACGTTTTGAAAGAAACTTTTTGCCGTTTGTAGCAAATCAACGTTTTAGAAATTGGCGTTTTTGCCGTTTTTCGTGTGTGTGGCAACGCAATTTTCAAGGCAAACATTTTTTTGCCCGTGGTATTGTCTTTCGAAACTTGCAGAGGCAAGGCTTTTCAATACAAATTTGACAAAGCCACTGCGTGGCGTCAAGCGTTTCAGGCATTTTCGAGTTTATGGCAAATCAACGCTTGAAAATTTACGTTTTTGCCGTTTTTCGTGCGTGTAGTAACGTAATTTCAATGGCAAACATTTTTTGTTGAGGGTTTGTCTTTCAAAACTTGCAGTCCTACATGTTTGCAATGCAATTTTTGCGTGAAAGTTGTTTTTTTGCGGTAAAAATTGTGCTATACTGTTTGTATGGAACAGGTAAGTTTGCAAACAAAACTTAAAAATTTGCCAAATGAACCGGGCGTGTACATCATGTACGACGCCGACGGCAACATTTTGTATGTAGGCAAAGCGAAAATTCTCAAAAACCGTGTCAGGCAGTACTTTCACGCTTCCACCAACAAAACGGAAAAGGTGTTGGCAATGCTGTCGCACGTTGCCGATTTTCGCTACATCATCACGGCAAGCGAGGCGGATGCGTTAAGTCTGGAAAACACGCTCATCAAAAAGCACACCCCGCCCTACAACATTTTGTTGAAGGACGACAAACAGTATCCCTACATCAAGGTGGATTTGCACAGCGATTTTCCCAAGTTTGTGTCCACACGCAAGTTGTCCAAGGACAGGTGCAAGTACTTCGGTCCACTTACACAGGGCGGTTCCAAAGCGTTTTTGGACATTTTGTCCACCGTTTTCCCCACAATAACCTGCAACTACAACTTCAAAAAACTGCCCAAAAATTTTCGTCCCTGCCTCAACTACCACATCGGCAAATGTTGCGCCCCCTGCGTAGGGAAAATTTCCAAGCAGGACTACCGCAAAATAGTGGACGGCGCCGTCAGATTTTTGGAGGGGGACGACGACACCGTCAAACAGGTGTTGCGGGAAAAAATGATGCAGGCTTCGGACAAGATGCAGTACGAGCAGGCACTCACCTACAAACGTTACCTGCAACTGATAGAAAAACTAAACAGTCAGCAAATTGTGGTATTGCCCAAATTTGTCAACTACGACATGTTTGCCGTGGCGTCCAACGGCAAAAACTGCGTTGTCAATCACACCATGATTCGTGGCGGCAAGGTGGTGTTTTCCAACAACATTGCCGTCAGCGATGCAGGGTTGGACGAGGCGCAGACGCTTTCAAGTTTTCTTGCCGAGTACTGCGACATGGTGCAGTTGAGCAAGGAATGGTACACCAATCTGCCATTGCCCGACGCCGAGGAGTTGCAACAACTTGTTGAACGCAAAACTTCACAACGGGTAAAGATTTTGTGTCCCAAACGTCAGGAAAAAAAGAAACTTGTGGACATGTCCTACCGCAACGCCGTGGAGTACCTCACCAAAAGTCAGACGGCAATCGACAAAAAATTCAACACAACACAGGGGGCGGTGTTGCAACTCAAACAGTTGCTCAACCTCAAACAAATGCCAACCCGTGTGGAATGTTACGACATTTCCAACGTTCAGGGCGTGGACAAAGTTGCCAGCATGGTGGTGTTCACCAACGGACAGAAGGACGCATCGCAGTACCGCCGTTTCAAAATAAAAACGGTGGAGGGGGCAAACGACTTTGCCAGCATGAAAGAGGTGCTTGTCCGCCGTTTTGAAAGAATGAAAGCCGACGACGGCGTTTTCGGGAAAACGCCCGACCTAATTGTTGTGGACGGCGGATTGGGACAGTTGCAGTACGCACGGCAGGCAATGGAAGAGTGCGGCGTGGAGGTGCAGATTGTTTCTCTTGCCAAAAGGGAAGAACTGGTGTACACCCTGCAAAGCGACCGGCCCGTGTATTTGCCACGCAACAGTTACGCCCTCAATCTGCTCATCAACGTCAGGGACGAATCGCACCGTTTCGCAATCACCTACTTCCGCAAACTGCACAACAAAAACAGCATAAAATCCGTTTTGCAGGACGTGTACGGAATAGGGGAAAAACGGCGTGTGGAATTGCACCGAAAATTCCGTTCCATGGACAATCTCAAAAACGCCACGGTAGAGGAAATCGCCTCCGTCAAGGGAATGACTCGCCCCGTAGCGGAAAAACTTTACGAATTTTTGCACGGTAAATCATGAAAAAACTGTACATCATTTCCGGCACAATGGGTGTCGGCAAATCCACGGTAGGCAAACTTCTGACGGAAAAATTGCCCGACAGCGTGTTGTTGGAGGGCGACTGGTGCTGGAATTATGCCGTAAACAACGCCGAAACAAGGCAAATCGCCGTAGACAACGCTTGCGACATCGTCAACCGCTATCTTAAAAGCCAAAGTTACCGCAACATTGTGTTTTGCTGGGTGTTTCCCTTTCAAAGCGTGTGGGAGCAGTTTTTGTCCCGTTTGCAAACGCCCTGCGACATTGTGAAAGTTTGTCTTACATGTCAGCAAAACCAACTTGTAAACCGTCTGCAACAGGACGTGAAGCAAGGTTTGCGTCTTCCCGATGTGGTGCAACGCAGTATCGAAAGACAAAAACAGTGTCTTCTTACCCAAACGGTCAAGGTGGACACAACCTTTCTTTCCCCCGAAGAGACGGCGGAAAAGATACTTGCAATGTAATAACTTTCACAACGCGCGGTAACAGTGCGCATTTGGCGCGGCAAATCGTTTCAGCAGGCAAAATTGTCGGCGCATCGCAGTTTTCTGGTTAAAAAAAGCGAAAAAAACTTGTCGCACGGCGTATAAGCCGAGGGGCGCGTTGAGTGAAAATTGAAGTCGCACGGAAAACTTTTTTGCTTGAACAGACGAATTGACGGCAAAAACGGTAAAGTAGAGCCGTTACTTTTCACAAATTGCTTAAAAGCAACAAAGCCCAAACAAAGCAACCGGAATATTTGAGTTGCGGTGGCTGAACAGACAAAAAAACAAACCGTAAACGGAACATAAAAATTAAAAAACATTGCGAAGCGTTATTAAAGTTGTGCTGAAAAGCAAAAAACCAAATTGACAAAATTTTAAACTAAAAGCCTCTGTCAAACGACAGGGGCTTTTGCAAATGTTATCGTATCTCTATTCCGTCCGTCAACTCTTCAAAAGTGATGTTGTACAACCGCAAAATTTTCAAAATATTGTACAACGAAGGTTCCACCTTGTTACATTCCCACTCGCTCACTCTTTGTTGAGTGGTGTGCATTTTCAAGGCAAATTCCTTTTGGCTGATTTTATTTATTTTCCGCAGATATTTTAAGTTTTCTCCAAGAGTATTCATATTGCAACTATACACCCTTTTTAGTGTGTAACACTTGACGTACACTAAATATAGTGTTAAAATGTTGCCATTCAAACAGCGTTTTTTCGTGTTTGAAAAATGCAAAGGAGGAAACACTATGGCAAGAGAAACAAAAACAATACAGATGTATCCCGATGACGATGCAATAAACCAGGCAATATCTCTGTGGGAAAATTTCGGTTGGGAAGTAATCGGCAACCAACGTTGCCAGGAATTCAAAAAGCAGGATTCCGACGGCACTCAACACTTTGAAACTTTCAACAAAATAACTTTTTCGCGAGATAAATCTGCTTCCTGGTATGGCAAGGTGGCGGAATTGGAACAAGAGTACATTGCTACGGAAAACGAATTGCAGTCCAAGTCCAAACAGGGCAATCCCTACAAAAAACCCGGCATAATTGCGCCGTTGATTGCCGCAGTTGTTTTGGCTTTTGCAGGCTACAAATTTTTAAGCGGTGTTCTTCGTTACATAATAATGGGCGTGGGATTTTTGCTGCCCATTGTAATTTACATAATACGAATTGCCTCGTACAACAAGCACAAGGATGAGATAGAAAGAAAGGAATCGGAGTGGTATGCCAAAGTATCCGACATGCGACAACGTCTTAAAGATATACTGGAAGAAGCGGAGGCGTTGATTAACGGATAGTTTACTTGCGGCGTTTTTTTGTTGAAAAGTTCATTTTCGGGCGCACGTTTGATTTGTGCGCAGTTAGCGCGCAAGCCAGCGGGTTTGCAAAACGTTTATAATGAGCGAAGCATAGCGGCAGATTTCGCGCAGAATTGTCTTGCGAGATGTTTTCCGCGGACAAGTTGAGAAACGCCGCAGAAAAAAACATCCGCTGTCCAAAAATATTTTGTTCTGCAACATAACTTTGAGTGTTTTTTCAAGCACAAAAAATTTGCATGCAATTTGCGGCGCAAATTTAACAGGCGGTACATATATTGTACTGTTATGAAAAAAGAGTTTTCGGGCAGGGTACATTTTGTGGGAATCGGCGGTATTGGTATGAGTGCGCTGGCGCAACATCTTGTACACTGCGGTTACGCCGTCAGCGGCAGTGACAGACAGGTCAACGAACAAACGGAAAAATTGCAAAAACTTGGCGTGAAAGTGCATTACGGACACAGCGAACAAAACGTAAAAGGCGCATGTCTTGTCGTGCGTACTTCCGCCGTAACGCCGGACAACTGCGAAGTGGCGTTTGCCAAGAAAAACAACATTCCCGTACTTTTGCGAGAGCAACTTTTGGGTGAAATTTTCGACGCTTTTAAGCAACGAATTGCCGTTTGCGGTACGCACGGAAAAACTACCGTTACGGCGATGATTCACCATGTGTTGGAAAGGTGCGGAGTGTCGCACACGGCGTTTATCGGCGGCGAGTACAACAAAAGCAACTATTTTTTCGGCGAAAACATTGTTGTAGCCGAAGCCTGCGAGTACAATCGCAGTTTTCTCAACCTGCATCCTACAATTTGTCTGTGTCTTAACGTGGAGTACGACCATCCCGATTGCTACAAAAATTTTGCCGACGTACAAAAGGCATTTTCGGCACTGTTTTCGCAAAGTCAAAAGGTAATTTTGCCGTCGGAACTGCAAAAAATGTGCAATAAGGCTGTACTTTTCGGGAAAAACGGCAGTGTACAGGCAAAAAACGTTCATGTAGGAAGGGAAACAACCTTTTCTTTGTACAGCGACGGCGTTTTTGCCTGCAAGTGTCGTCTGAAAGTGTGCGGAAGACACAACGTGCACAACGCTCTTGCCGTGTTTGCCGTGGCAAAGTTGCTGCAATTGCCATTGTTGCAGGTTTCGCAGGCTTTGGCAAGTTTTTGCGGAGTGGACAGACGCTGGACGTGGCATCCCGAGTGTAAATTCAACGTGGTGTGCGATTACGCCCACCATCCGACGGAAATTGCCGAAGCGGTGCAAACGGCACTTTCCATGTGCAAAGGGCGTGTGTTTTGCGTGTTTCAACCGCACACCTATTCCCGTACAAAGGCGTTTTGGCAACAGTTCGTAACCTGTTTCGACGGGGCGCAGGAAGTAATTTATCTGCCGATTTTCGCCGCACGGGAAAAACCGCAAAAAGGCGTGTCCTCCTTCCGTCTGGCGCAACTTGCAAGGCAAACGGGTCTAAACGCCAAGTACTTTTCCACCTTCGGAAAAACGGCGCAACACCTTTCAAAAACCGTCAAAGCCAACGACGCAATTCTGCTGATAGGTGCAGGCGATGTAAACAATTTGACAAAGTTTTTGTAAACGTATTGTCTTTTTTGTGTCGAGGACAATGTCAACAGAGCAGTACGTCTGCAAACAAAAAAAGCACGGCTTTTTCGCCGTGCTTTTTGAAGAAAAACAAGAATTTTGAAACGTCAGGTAACTTTTTTCCGTGTCGTCGAAATTTGCAAAATACGGGTTTTGTACAACGCAGTTACATTGTTCAGGGCAAATCTTCCGTCAGACTTTTTTCCAGAGTGAAACCTTCCTGCATTTGCAATAGAGCCGTTCGCAACCTTTTCAGGTATTGCACGGGTAGTTTGTTGTCGTGGCACAGTTGCAACAGTTTTTGCTGTTTTGGGGTAAATTGGGTGTGGCGGTTTTGCAATACAAAGTAGGTGGCAAAAAGCCAAATTGTGTTTTTTATACACATTTTTTCGTTGAAAGCGTTTGTCGCAAACGGGGGCGACAGCGTTTTGTCCATCACATTCAGAAGGCATGACACCGTTTTTGTGCGATAGTTCCACCAGTTGTACCGTGGAAAAGGATTTTGTCCGAAAACAAGGTTTTCACCATTGGCAAACAACATTATTACCGAGTGCATATTGAAAAAATCTTCCATCTGAAATGTCAGCATTTTTTCAAAGCAATCCTTTGTGTAGCAAAAAACGCAATCTCCGTTTATTCGCAAATGTATGTAGTCGACATCGGATTTTTCAAATACTGCAACGTAGTCGTTGTCTTTTTGGCTGTCGCAAAACAGTTTGCTTCCCGTTCTGCACACAAAAAGCGGGTCTGCGCCACACTTTTTACGCATTTTGTCAAATAGTGGAATCATTTTTGTAGATGACATAATAGGTCATAAACAATCCTGCGCTGTCGTGCGACGAAACGCAAATACGTATGGGTTCACGGAAAGATATTGTGCCGAACAATTCGACGTTTTCGCCCGTTTTTACATTATCGGAGTCAAAAAATGTTCCTCTTATGCTCGTTGCAAGATGATCCTTATAAATACTTGCACAGAAGTTCATTGCGTTTGAAGGAACGGGAACTCGGTATTCACGGTCTACGCCCTGTGATTTTATGGTAATTACCAATTCGGAAGAATACGTGATGTCCAATTGTATGCGCATAAAAATTACGGCAGGATAGATGGGGGCAATGGCGTAGTTGGAGTTGGGAGCAATAATATTGCTGAAATATGTCCCGGAAATAAGGGTTTCCGCCTTGTTGTCGTCGTTAAAGTAAAATCCGTCGCCAAGTACTATGTCGCCAGTTGCGTTGCCCCACGATGTAACGCCCCCTCCGCCGGCAGGTTTGTCCGTCAGGTCGTTGTAACTACCGCTGAAATTGCTTGTACCTGCGCCAATGTTTTCTCGTGCCTGTGCCTTTTGGTCGTCGTTTAGTGTTTGCTGATTGTACAGCACTGCACCTTGCGGAACAGTGGGCTTGTTGGAAAGGTCGTCGTAGTTTCCGCTGAAATTACTTGTACCTGCGCCGATGTTTTGCCTTGCCTGTTGTTTTTCCGCATCCGACAGGCTTTGCGCTTGGAAACTTACCGTATTTTGCGGAATGTCGGGTTTGTCTTCAAGGTCGTCGTAGTTTCCGCTGAAATTGCTAGTGCCTGCGCCGATGTTTTCCCGTGCCTGTGCCTTTTGGGTGTCGTTTAGCGTTTGCTGATTGTACAGCACTGCACCTTGCGGAACAGTGGGTTTGTTGGAAAGGTCGTCGTAGTTTCCGCTGAAATTGCTTGTGCCTGCCCCGATGTTTTCCCGTGCCTGTGCCTTTTGGTCGTCGTTCAGTGTTTGCTGATTGTACAGCACTGCGCCTTGCGGAACGGTGGGTTTGTCTTCAAGGTCGTTGTAACTACCGCTGAAATTGCTTGTACCGGCACCGATGTTTTGCCTTGCCTGTTGTTTTTCTGTTTCCGAAAGGCTTTGCTTTTTGAAGGAAACTTTGTTTGATATGTTCAGTTGCGCTGTGTTAAGTTGTTCTTCGAAACCGTCCACTTTTTCCTGCATAGAAGCAAAGTAGTCGTCAATGCGCAACGTTTTTTCGGTGGCATTTACCGACGGGCGCACGAAAAAGGACGTTTTTCTGCTGAAATTGGACTTCAAAACAACCGATTTGTCCATGTCGCTTCTTGCCACCAACTGAAACATTACCAATCCTTCTTCCCCAAGCACGCAGGCGGGAATAAGGCAATCGTAGACAACGCCCGTTTCTGTTTCCTCGTACTTTGAAAGGACGGGCGACAGGTATTTTTTGTTTGACGGACACAAAAATTCCAGATAGAACTCGTAGCCGCTCACAAGGGAATGCGGCACAGTTACCAAAATGCAACTTGTTTCGTTTTCACCCTGATTTTGCGGGGCAGTTTTCGTAATTGTCAAATCCTTGTTTTCTTCAAGAGTGGCAGAAATTGTAAAGTTTGTCAACCGTACCTCCTCGTCTAACCTTCGCACGGCTAGATTGTAGACAAAAAGTACGGCAAAAAGCAATGTTTGCTGTCAGCATCTGCCAAAATCAAGTGGAAATCAGGAAAGATAGGCAATATCTCCGCCACATTGCGAACACACAAAACTGTTTTTTGCGGCACATTGCGGACACATTGTCTTTCTGCACTTGGTACAAATACAGTAGTCGTTGTTGTCTATTTCTCTGTTACAGCCAAAACATTTCATAAAAACACCTCCTGCCAAAGTGTTGCCAATTTGCACGGCAACTACACGCTTTTGCCTTCTTGGAAAATTTGTGTTTTTGCATTTAGCACAACTTTTTTGCAACAAAAAAAGTTCCAAAGCATGTTTGGAACTTTGAAAGTTTTTTGTAAACAAAAAGCGTTGTCTAAAAGTGTCCGGCGTTTTGTTTGTAAACTCTGCCTGTCTTGCAAAGTTTAGGCAGTAACAGTTTTTTTAATACGGTAGTGCAAATTTTGTCAAATTTGTTTTTTAGTTACTATTTCGCAGGCATTTTCGTAGCCTTTGTCAAGCACTAATTCGCCAATGCTGTCGGCGGTAATTTTTCCTTTCAACGGGTTTTTGACGGACATCACGGAACCGTTTATCTGTGCGACAACTTCGGATTTTTCAAATGCCAGGTCGCATCCGTGCATGGTGCAGTTTTTCAGCGTAAGGTTTTTGCAGTAGCACAACGGTTGCGTGCCGTAGATGTCGCAGTTTTCCAGCGTCAGTCCGTCGGAGTACCAGCCGAGGTATTCTCCCACGACACGGCAGTTTTTCACCGTAACGTTGTGCGCATGCCAAAAAGCGTCCTTTGTTACCAGCACGCTGTTTTGCACGACGCTGTCGGCAACGTACTGAAAGGAATATTTCCCCTCGAAGTTGACATTGTCAAGGTGCAGTTTGTCGCTTTTCAAAAACAGGTACTCTGCCTGCACGGTGCAACTGTCCAGCGTCATGTTGTGGCAAAACCAGCCAAATTCCGGCGAATCCACCTTGCAGTCGGAAAGGTGAATGTCGGAGCATTCCCTGAATGCTTTTATGCCTTGCAAGGTGCAACGGCGAAAGATTCCTCCCTCGTCGTACCACATTGCCGCCCGTGCCGTCGAGGAAAATTCACAATCGTCAAGGGTGAAATTGTGGCAGTGCCACAGCGGATAACGCAAATGAAACACACAGTTTGTCAAGGTGAGGTCGGCTGTTTCTTTCAGCGCCGATTCGCCGTCGGCAGGCCCGTCAAAGATGCAGTTTTCCAGCGTAGCGTTTTTCAAAGCGTACAAAGCACGTTCTTCGTCAAATTTTTTGTTTTGTATTTTCAACATAAATTACCTGTACTGTCAACAGCAGTTATTTCAATAAAATATGTCCTGATTATACACCAAAACGCAATTTTTCGCAACAAACAAGCAAATCGCCTTTTTGCGCCACAAAAAATTTCGTCCTGCAGTTGCAAAAAAAAGCGGCAGGTGGTAAAATGTAACTACAAGGAGAAAACTTATGGGAAAAATTTTCGACAGAAACATGGTTATTGCAAATGACGCACAAAAGGTGTATTCCACCCTTTGCACGCAGTTGGACAATATGAAATGGAAGTACTCCCGCAACGACGAAACACGCACGATAAACACTACCGCCGTGGGCAAAGACCTCACCGTCAATTTGCGTTTTTACGTAAACGAGCAAAGGAAATTGTTTTACGTCAAATCGCCTCTTCCTTTCATTGTGCCGGAAGCCACCCGAGACGTGGTGGGCAAAGCCTTGCACATTGCAAACTTTTCCATGCTCAACGGTTGTTTCGAATACAACGTCGACACCGGCTACGTCGGTTTCAAAATGCTTATGCCCATCGAGGGGTGCGAAGTAAGCCTTGCCGCCTGCAAGTACATGATTTTGCTCACCTGCCAGATGGTGGACAAGTTCAACGACAAGTTGCTTGCCGTGGCAAAGGAACTGATGACTTTGCAACAATTCAAGGATTTTGTGCAAAAAGCGTAAAGGTAATTTTCAAGACTCCTGTAAAATCAAGAAGGGGTCTTTTTTTTACACCCGATTTTCTCTGTGCCGAATTTTCGCATTGCTTTCCGTTTTGAGACTTTTGCCCCGCAACGGGCAATGTCGAATGCGGGAAACGTGCGTTCCAAAATATTTGCCGTGGCAGTAAAAACGGTTTTTGCGTTGTTGAAATGTCCCTCATTACTTCATTTTTGGTCGAAGCCAAAACGTGTTGTTCCTGCCTCGCAGGAATACGGGCAACCGTACGCCCTGTTTTTCTCCGTACAAAGGGCGTAAACAGGGCTTTTTTCAGGGGCAAAAAACCACAAAACGGCAAAATATCCTTGTTCTCGTCACTACCTATGACAGACAAAGCGTTATGTCTATCATACCATATATTGTGGGAAAAATAAAAAAATACCACAATATATTGTGTTTCAAATGTTGACAAGGGCGGTATCGGTGTACTACAATAGAACATACATCGGCGGACCCGAGATTTTTTTCTGCGGTACGCCACACGCAACAGGAGGAAGCACATGTATCAGGTTAAAAAGAGAAACGGTCAGGTAATTGACTTCAATCTTTCCAAAATAAGCAACGCAATCACCAAGGCATTTGAAGCAAAGCAAAAGCCCTACAATCAGGACATCATCGACATGCTTGCACTGAAAGTTACGGCGGACTTTATGGACAAGGTTGCCGACGGCATCATTTCCGTGGAAGACATTCAGGACAGCGTGGAAACGGTACTTATTCAGGCAGGTTACGCCGACGTTGCCAAAGCGTACATTTTGTACCGCAAGCAGCACGAAAACGTGCGTAAAGCCAAGGAAACCATTTTGGACTACAAAACGGTGGTGGACAACTACCTCAAAATTGCTGACTGGCGTGTTAAGGAGAATTCCACGGTAACCTACTCCGTGGGAGGACTCATCCTTTCCAACAGCGGTGCAATCACCGCCAACTACTGGTTGTCGGAAGTGTACGATGAGGAAATTGCCGAAGCGCACCGCACGGCAGCCATTCACCTGCACGACCTTTCCATGCTCAGCGGATACTGCGCAGGTTGGTCGCTTAAACAACTTATTCAGGAAGGTTTGGGCGGAGTTCCCGGAAAAATAACCTCTGCGCCTGCAAAGCACCTTGCTTCGCTGTGCAACCAGATGGTAAACTTTTTGGGAATCATGCAAAACGAATGGGCGGGAGCGCAGGCGTTCAGTTCCTTCGACACCTATCTTGCCCCCTTTGTCAAGGCGGACAACCTCACCTACGACCAGGTGAAAAAGTGTGTGGAATCCTTTGTGTACGGCGTAAACACGCCCAGCCGTTGGGGTACGCAGGCACCATTTTCCAACATAACGCTTGACTGGACCGTTCCCGACGACCTTGCGGAACTCAACTGCATTGTGGGCGGAAAGGAAATGGACTTCAAGTACAAAGACTGCAAGAAGGAAATGGACATGATAAACAAAGCCTTCATCGAAACGATGATTGAAGGCGACTACAACGGTCGTGGTTTCCAATATCCCATTCCCACCTATTCCATAACAAAAGATTTCGATTGGAGCGAAACGGAAAACAACAAGTTGCTGTTTGAAATGACGGCTAAGTACGGCACGCCTTACTTCTCCAACTACATCAACAGCGACATGCAACCCAGCGACGTACGCAGTATGTGCTGCCGTCTGCGTTTGGATTTGCGTGAACTGCGCAAAAAATCCGGCGGATTTTTCGGAAGCGGCGAAAGCACCGGTTCTGTGGGCGTAGTAACCATCAACATGCCCCGTATTGCCTACCTTTCCAAAAACGAAGAGGAATTCTACCAACGTCTGGACAAACTGATGGACATTTCCGCACGTTCTTTGAAAATAAAGCGCAACACCATTACGCAACTTATGGAAGCGGGATTGTATCCCTACACAAAGCGTTACCTCGGCACTTTCAGCAACCACTTTTCCACAATCGGACTTGTGGGAATGAACGAAGCCTGCCTCAACGCAAAGTGGATTGGCAAAAGCCTTGTGGACAAAAAGGCGCAGGAATTCACCAAAAACGTCCTCAACCACATGCGTGAACGTCTTTCCGACTATCAGGAAAAGTACGGCGATTTGTACAACTTGGAAGCGACTCCCGCCGAAAGCACCGCCTACCGTCTTGCAAAGCACGACAAGAAGTTGTATCCCGACATGATTTTTGCCAGCAAAGAGGGAGAAACACCCTACTACACCAACAGTTCGCACCTTCCCGTGGGATTCACGTCGGATGTGTTTGACGCATTGGACATTCAGGACCAGTTGCAGACGTTGTATACGTCGGGTACCGTGTTCCACGCTTTCCTCGGCGAAAGATTGCCCAACTGGCAGGCTGCAATGAAACTTGTGCGCACAATTGCGGAAAACTACAAACTTCCCTACTACACAATGTCGCCCACCTATTCCGTCTGCACGGAACACGGCTACATTTCCGGCGAAGTGTACGAATGTCCCAAATGCCACAAGAAAACGGAAGTTTACAGCCGTATTACAGGCTACTACCGTCCCGTTCAAAACTGGAACGACGGCAAGGCGCAGGAATTCAAGGAAAGAAAAACCTATCAGCCGGAAAAGAGCGAACTGAAAAAATGTTTGTTCACCTACGGAACGGCGGAAGATAAAACAAAGGTTTGCGTTACAAAGCCCATGCTGTTTGTTCAGGACAACTGCCCCAACTGCAAAATGGCGGAACTGATGATGGACAAGGCGCACCTTTCCTACGATGCCGTTAACGCTGCGGAAAATGCCGAACTTGCAAAAACTTTCAAAATCAAACTCACTCCCACGCTGGTAGTTGCCGACGGCGACAGTTATCAGGTGATAGAAAACGCATCCAACGTGCGCAAGTACATCGAAACTCACAAATAAAGTTATGTACGACATAGTAGTAATCGGAGGCGGCCCTGCCGGAATGACGGCAGCGCTGTACGCCTCTAGGGCAGGCAAAAAGGTCATGCTGTTGGAGGAAAACGCCTTCGGCGGACAAATTGCCACCGCACCCCGAGTGGAAAATTTTCCTTCGGTGGAGGAAATAGCGGGGGCGCAACTTGCCGAAAAAATGTTCAATCAGGTCGTTTCGCAGGGCGTGGACTTCGACATGGGCAAAGGCGTTGTGGAAAAAACTTCCGACGGCTTTTGCGTAAAGACGGAGTACGGCGAATTTCCCTGCAAAGCGGTGGTGCTGGCAACGGGCGTTTCCCACAAAACACTTGGGTTGGAAAACGAAAAAAGACTTGCCGAAAACGGCGTTTGCTACTGCGCAGTGTGCGACGGAGCCTTCTACAAGGGCAAAAACGTGTGCGTAGTGGGGGACGGAAACAGCGCCGCTCAATATGCGCTGTATCTTGCGGAAATTTGCAATCAGGTTCATCTGCTCACATTGTTTGACAGGCTGTTTTGCGACAGTACTCTTACGCAACGCATTGTTGCAAAGCAAAATATCGTCTGGGTGAAAAACGTGTCCGTCTGCGATATCGTGGGGGATGAAAGGGTGCAGGGCGTGGCATACCGTGACAACGACGGAGCCATTACCTACGCCGACACCGACGCTGTTTTTGTGGCGATAGGACAACAGCCCCACAACGGTGATTTTGCTCACCTTGTGCAACTGGACGAAAAAGGCTACATTGTGGCGTCGGAAGACTGCAAAACTTCCTGCGAAGGCATTTTTGCCGCAGGCGATTGCCGTCAGAAGGGCGTCAGACAGTGCGCCACAGCGGTGGGCGACGGCGCAGTAGCGGGATTCAGTGCGGCAATGTACGTCGATTCTCTCAAAAACTAACAAAAACGCATCCCTGAACAGGGGTGCGTTTGTTGCATAAAGTACGTTTGCGCAAAATTTTGCCACAACGTTGGGCGTACAACTGCTACCCCGTGTTGTTTCGTTGCCCTCTAACGGTGCAAAAATTAACGGTTGCGGGCGCATCAAAGGCTATGTCTGACAAAAGACAACCAATGTTGCGGAAATCCTTGCCTAAAAAGGCGGTAACAATGCGTGAATCGGGTTTTTGCGTCGGTTTGCGTAAAAAGGTTTAACTTTGCTTTGCACAAAAAACAACAACTGAAAACTTGCAAAGTGGGCAAAGTCGCTTTTGGACGGTGAATTTCAAAAAAAGTGCTTGCGTGCAGTTTACAACGCAAACGATTGCAATTTTCAAAAAAGTTGTCGTTTTTTGTATTGTAACCACATTTTTTTGTACCGTTTTGAAAAAACGTGTTTATTTTGTTCAAACAGGTGTACAATGTAAGTAAAACAGCCAATGGCAAAAGGAGAAGGAAAATGAAGGTAAAAGTAACGGAAGAATGTATCGGATGCGGATTGTGTGCAAGTATTTGTCCGCAGGTTTTTGAAATGGACGGCGACCGTTCCACAGTAGTGGGCGACGGCGACTGTTGTGTGGACGCAGTGCAGGAGGCGGCTGCCTCTTGTCCCGTAAACGCCATAGAAACGAAGTAATTTTACGACGTTTTGGACACAAAAAAATGCAAAATCGGTATTGACATTGACGGGTTGAAGTGATATACTTTTCTTACAAAGGCACACAGTGTCCGATGTTAATCATTTCAAATATTCGGCAATGTGCCGAAGTCTTTACTCCATCCAAAAAAAGAAGAATGTCATTGAAACATTCTTCTTTTTTTTTGTAATTTTGCTTTTGCCGTCAACAATTTGACGGGTAATGTTTCTTGGGGTTTGCCCCAACTTTGCAAATTGCCTTGCATCAACATGCAACAAAACGCAAGCGGACAAAGCAACAAGATAAATGCAAAGGTTAAAATTTCAATTGCAAACACCTTTCTCACGCATTGTTTTTTTGTGGTATGCACGGCAACCAGACAAAAAACAGAAACAATTTGAGAACACGTGTTTGTGTCAAAAACTAAAACGCCTTCAATTTTGCCTCACAGCCAAACATGCGCACGACAGCGTTGCTTTCTTGCGTTTAACGTTGGCGGCAAAGGGGTTCAACAAAACTTGTCCTTAAGTAACAGTTTTGCCACTTCACGGAAGTTGCCGTCGGCAACGGTGTACTTTGCGGGGAAACGAGGTTCTTCCTTGCCCGTCAGGTCGGATTTTATCCACAGACAGTCAATTTTTGCGTTTCTTGCGCCGTCAACGTCGGAAATGGCATCGTTGCCGATGTACACCGTTTCTTTTTTGTTGAGGTCGTACTTTTTGAACAGTACGTCAAAAAATTTGGGGTCGGGTTTTGCGCAACCGTAATCGGAAG
>ULNQ01019745.1_pt1 | contig 22188 bp, 20 predicted proteins | sample 1951951 | NCBI WGS metagenome assembly ULNQ01 (sample SAMEA4835580, study PRJEB28245) | human gut metagenome | biome: gut microbiome; material: fecal sample | place: Denmark | collected 2008
GGAAAATTTCCGTTGACAATTCAAAGTGTAACTACTGCGGTAGATGCTTCAAGGCTTGCCCGACAGATGCGTGGGACACAATTCACGGCTACATTGTTTCATTCGGCGGACTTTTCGGCAACTCAATCAACAAGGGCGAAACAATTATTCCATTTATCGAAAATAAAGAAAAACTTATGGAAATCTGTGATGCCGCTCTTAACTTCTTTGCAGAAAACGCAAAGCCGAGCGAACGATTTAAGTTTACGATCGACAGAGTAGGCAGAGAGAAATTTGAACAGAGAATTTTGGAGGTTTACAATGGCTGATTTTGTAATTGACGATACAGTAGATATTACCGATGTGGTATGCCCGACAACTTTTGTAAAGGCAAAGGTTGCCCTTGAAGAACTTGACGAAGGTCAGATCCTTTCAATCAAAATGAATGACGGCGAGCCTGTTCAGAATGTTCCGAGAAGTATCAAGGAAGAGGGACACAAAATTCTCAAGCTCATTGACAACGAGGACGGCACATATGACCTGATTGTTGAAAAGGTTGGTGATTAAATGCCGCAGAGAGTAAGCAAAGACAATTTTCAGAACGAAGTTCTTTTAGCCGATACACTCGTGCTTGCGGATTTTTATTCCGACAGCTGTATCCCTTGCAAAAGACTTTCACCCGTACTCTTTGAGCTTGAAAAAGAGTATGAGGGCAAGCTGAAAATTGCAAAGATAAATGTTAATTTTGATTCCGAGCTTGCATCGGAATATGAAGTACAGGCGGCACCCACACTCGTTTTCTTCAAAAACGGTGAAGAGAAAGAAAGGCTCAGAGGTGCGGTCAAAAAATCAGAAATAATCGAAGTGACAGAAAAACTTATTAAGGAGTAATCGTTATGACAATCACAGTTGCAGGAAACAAAAAGGAAGTTGCAGACAATCTTACGGTAGCACAGCTCATTATTGACGAGAATGTTGAAACCCCCGAGTATGTAACCGTTACAATCAATGACGAATTTGTTAAGAGCGGTACATTTGAAGAAACAACCTTAAAGGACGGCGATGTTGTAGAGTTCCTTTACTTTATGGGAGGCGGTCAGTAATGGCATTTTCAAACGAACAGCTTGAAAGATATTCAAGACACATTATTCTTAAAGAGGTCGGCGCAAAGGGACAGAAAAAGCTCCTTAATGCAAAGGTTCTCATTATCGGTGCAGGCGGACTCGGCGCTCCTGCCGCAATGTATCTTGCCGCCGCAGGTGTAGGAACAATAGGAATTGCAGATGCAGACGAGGTTGATCTCTCAAATCTTCAAAGACAGATTATCCACTCAACACAGGATATCGGCAAGCCTAAGGTTGAGTCGGCAAAGGAAACAATGGAGGCTATCAACCCCGATGTTACCGTAAAGACATACCACATATTTGTTACAAGCGAAAACATACTTGACCTTGTAAAGGAGTATGACTTCATCATTGACGGTACTGATAACTTTCCGGCAAAGTTCCTTATCAACGATGCCTGTGTAATGGCTAAAAAGCCTTTCTCACACGCCGGAATCATCAGATTTAAAGGTCAGCTTATGACCTATGTGCCGGGTGAAGGCCCTTGTTACCGTTGTGTATTCAAGAACCCTCCGCCAAAGGACGCAGTTCCAACCTGTAAGCAGGCAGGTGTTATCGGTGCAATGGGCGGTGTAATCGGCAGCCTACAGGCAATGGAAGCAATTAAGTACATCATCGGTCAGGGCGAGTTGCTCACGGGCTATCTTCTTACATATGACGCACTCAAAATGGAATTTCGCAAGGTAAAACTTCCGAGTGACACACACAATTGTGCAGTCTGCGGTGACAATCCGACAATCACAGAGCTTATCGACTACGAACAGGCAGAATGTGACGGTGTTCATTTATGATAAAACTTACAAAAAGTGACTTTGAAAAAATACTTGCTCACGCTGTAAAGGAGCTTCCCGATGAGGCTTGCGGTCTTATTGCAGGAACGGTTGAGGGCGGTGACAAGGAGATTAAAAAGGTTTATCTCCTTACAAATATCGACCACTCAAACGAACATTTTTCGCTTGATCCAAAGGAACAGCTTGAGGCAATCAAAGATATGAGAAAGAACGGATTTGTTCCTCTCGGCAACTGGCATTCACATCCCGAATCGCCGTCAAGACCGTCTGAAGAGGACAAAAGACTTGCCTTTGACAGCAAGGCAAGCTATATGATTCTTTCGCTTATGGACAGAGAAAATCCCGTTCTCAATTCATTCAAAATTACTGGAGATACAGCAGAAAAGGAAGAACTTGTTATAGAGTAAAGGAGGGAGATTATGTACGACATCGTGATTATCGGCAGCGGTCCCGCAGGACTTTCAGCCGCAATTTATGCACAGCGTGAAAACCTTAAAGCGGTTGTGGTTGAAAAAGAATTTATGGGTACGGGACAGATTGCCGAGAGCGAGAGAGTAGATAATTACCCCGGACTTTACGGTGAAACGGGCTTTGACCTCGGAGAAAAGTTCAGAACTCACGCCGAAAAACTCGGTGCTGAATTTGTTGAGGGAGAGGTTACCGAGGTTGAAAGAGTTAACGGTAACCTCTCCGTAAACATTGACGGAGGTGAAAGCCTTGAAACAAAAACCGTAATCTATGCGGCAGGAACACAGCGCAGAAAGCTTGGTGTAAAAGGCGAAAAGGAATTTTCGGGTAACGGAGTTTCTTATTGTGCGGTGTGTGATGCGGCTTTCTATAAGGATAAAATTACCGTGGTAACAGGCGGCGGTGACACTGCTTTGGGTGACGCACTTCTGCTTTCAAGATTCTGCAAAAAGGTTTATCTCGTTCACAGAAGGGATTCCTTCAGAGCAGGCAGAGCCTTGCAGAACAGGGTGTTTGCCACGGAAAATATTGAAGCTCTTACAAATGCAACGGTATCTGAAATTAACGGAGATACAAAGGTGACTTCGGTCACGCTTTTACAAAACGGAGAAGAAAAACAGCTTGATTGCAACGGCGTTTTCGTTGCAGTCGGAAGTGTTCCCGATACAAAACCTCTTGCAAATCTTGTCAAAACCGACAAGGACGGTTACATTATTGCCGATGAAAGCGGAAAAACCTCTGCAGACGGTATTTTTGCAGGCGGTGACATCAGAACAAAAGCACTTCGTCAGGTCGTTACAGCCGTTTCGGACGGTGCAAACTGTGTGATTTCGGCAGAAAAATATCTTGACGAAAAACAATAACGGCAAGGGAGTGAAATCCTATGAAAACAGAAAAAATAAGCACCGATGTCCTCATTATAGGCGGCGGAACGGCAGGCTGTTATGCGGCTCTGACCATTTCCGAAAATTCGGACAAAAAGGTTCTTATCTGTGAAAAAGCACACATCAAAAGAAGCGGTTGTCTTGCCGCAGGTGTAAACGCTCTTAACGCATACATTGTTGAGGGCAGAAAACCGCAGGACTATGTTGACTACGCTAAAAAGGACGCCGACGGGATTGTCAGAGAGGATTTGCTCCTTACCATGTCCGAAAAGCTCAACGAAGTAACCGACAGGCTTGAAAAACTCGGTCTTGTAATTTTAAAGGACGAGAACGGAAAGTATGTTACACGAGGCAACCGAAACCTTAAAATCAACGGTGAAAACATAAAGCCGATTCTTGCGGACGCAGTCGAAAAGGCAAAGAATGTAACGGTTCTCAACCGTGTCAATATTTTTGATTACTCGGTAAAGGACAACAAAATCAACGGTGCATTCGGATTCGGCATTGAAAGCGGAATTTTCTACACAATCGAAGCAAAGGCTGTCATAATTGCCACAGGCGGTGCGGCAGGACTTTACAAGCCGAACAACCCCGGATTTTCCCGCCATAAGATGTGGTATCCGCCCTTTAATACAGGTGCAGGCTACGCAATGGGAATCAGAGCCGGTGCAGAGATGACAACCTTTGAAATGCGTTTTATCGCACTCAGATGCAAGGACACAATCGCTCCTACGGGAACACTTGCACAGGGTGTAGGCGCAAAGCAGATTAATTCACTCGGCGAGGTTTATGAAACAAAGTACGGACTTACAACTTCCGAAAGAGTTTACGGTACGGTAAATGAAAATCAGGAGGGCAGAGGTCCCTGCTATCTCAGAACAGAGGGAATCACAGTCGAGCAGGACGAATCACTTTTAAAAGCCTATCTTAATATGGCGCCTTCTCAGACAATCAAGTGGATTGAAAGCGGAAGAAATCCTTCACGGCAGAATGTTGAAATTGAGGGAACAGAGCCGTACATCGTAGGCGGTCACACGGCAAGCGGTTACTGGGTTGACACAGACCGTGCAACCACAATTGAAGGACTTTTTGCAGGTGGTGATGTTGCAGGCGGTTGTCCGCAGAAGTATGTTACGGGCGCTCTTGCAGAGGGTGAAATTGCAGGACTTTCGGCAGTTAAGTACATTGACAGCAAAGAAAGCTTTGAGAATATCAGCGATGAAGATACAAATTATCACCTCAGGGAAACCGAGAAATATCTCACAGACCGCCATTCACTCTACACCACGGAACAGCTTGAAGAGGCAATGCAGACGGTTATGGACAGCTACGCAGGCGGTATAAAAACAAACTACCGTTTCAACGAAAAACAGCTTGACATTGCCGACTGCAAAATCAGACAGCTTGAAACGCTCACAGATGACCTCTATGCAGAAGATTTTCAGGAGCTAATGTATATCTGTGAGCTTAAAGAAAGGCTTACGGTCTGCAAAAGCGTAATTGCTCACCTCAGAGCGAGAAAGGAAACACGCTGGCACAGCTTTGCCGAAAACCTTGACTATCCCGAAAAGGACGACAGGAACTTTAACAAGTATGTTAATTCCCGTCTTGAAAACGGCGAGATAAAAATTATTATTCGTGACCTTGTAACGGGAGGTGAAAAGTATGAGCATAGTAATTGACAAGTCCAAGTGCATAGGCTGCAAAAGGTGTCGCAATGTCTGCCCCGGAAGTCTTATCAAGACCGACGAAAACGGCAAAGCGTACATCAAATATCCCAAGGATTGCTGGGGCTGCACCTCCTGCATAAAAGAATGTCCCGCATATGCAATCAGCTTTTTCCTCGGTTCCGATATTGGCGGTATGGGCAGTAAGGTTCACACCGAAAAGAACGGAGATATCCTCTCGTGGTTAATTGAAAAACCGCATGGCGAGGTCATTAAGATTGATATAAATCAAAAAGAATCAAACAAATACTAAGGAAACACTTTGTAAGTATTTCCGTGAAAAGGAGATAAGGTATGAGTCAGCTTTCACATTTAGATGAGCTTGAAACAGAAGCTATATACATAATCAGAGAAGTTGCGGCAGAGTGCGAAAAGCCTGTTATGCTCTACTCAATAGGCAAGGACAGCTCGGTTATGCTCCACCTTGCAATGAAGGCGTTTTATCCCGAAAAACCGCCGTTCCCGTTCCTCCACATTGACACAACATGGAAGTTCAGGGATATGATAAAATTCCGTGATGACACAGCAAAAAAGCTCGGAATTGAAATGCTCGTTTACACCAATGAAGAAGGTGTTAAAAAAGGCATCAACCCGTTTGATCACGGTGCGGCTTACACAGATATTATGAAAACACAGGCTCTCAAACAGGCTCTCAACAAATACGGATTTACTGCGGCATTCGGCGGCGGCAGACGAGATGAGGAAAAGTCAAGAGCCAAGGAAAGAATTTTCTCTTTCAGAAATAAAGCACAGGCATGGGATCCTAAGAACCAGCGCCCCGAGATGTGGAAGCTTTACAACACAAAAATCAATAAGGGCGAAAGCATTCGTGTGTTCCCAATTTCCAACTGGACAGAAAAGGACATATGGCAGTATATTCAGAGAGAAAAAATTGACATCGTTCCGCTTTACTTTGCGGCAAAAAGACCTGTTGTTTACCGTGATGGTAACATTATTATGGTTGATGACGATCGTTTTCCGCTCAAAGAGGGCGAAGTACCCGAATTGAAATCGGTTCGTTTCAGAACACTCGGCTGTTATCCTCTTACAGGCGGCATAGAGTCAACTGCAACAACTCTTGATGAAATTATTGACGAAACCCTCAGCTCCGTTTCTTCGGAGCGTACCTCCAGAGTAATCGACAACGAGGCACAGGGCAGTATGGAACGCAGAAAAAGGGAGGGGTACTTCTGATGAAAGGTTTACTTAAATTTATTACCTGCGGCAGTGTTGATGACGGTAAATCAACACTCATAGGTCACATACTTTATGACGCAAAGCTTATTTATGCCGATCAGGAAAAGGCTCTTGAGCTTGACAGTAAGGTCGGCAGTCGCAGCGGTGACATTGACTATTCGCTTTTGCTTGACGGTCTTATGGCTGAGCGTGAGCAGGGCATCACAATTGATGTTGCTTATCGCTACTTCACAACCGACAACCGCAGTTTTATCGTTGCCGACACACCCGGTCACGAGGAATATACAAGAAACATGGCTGTAGGCGCATCCTTTGCAGACCTCGCAGTTATCCTCATTGACGCATCACAGGGCGTTCTTGTTCAGACAAGACGGCACGCAAGAATCTGTAAGCTTATGGGTATAAGACATTTTGTCTTTGCCGTTAATAAGATGGATTTGGTAAAGTACAGCAAGTCACGCTTTGACGAAATCGTAAAGCAGATTGAAGAACTAAAAAACGAGCTTTTACTTGACGATATCTACATCATTCCGCTTTCCGCAACAGAGGGCGACAATGTTACCGTAAAGTCCGAAAACATTCCGTGGTACAACGGTGTTCCTCTGCTTCAGTATCTCGAAACTGTTGATGTTGATTCCTCGGAGGAGGAAGAAGGATTCTATCTTCCTGTTCAGCGAGTTTGCCGTCCCGACCACACATTCAGAGGCTTTCAGGGACAGATTGAGTCAGGCAGTATCAGCATAGGCGATGAAATCGTAACACTCCCGAGCAATGAAAAGGCTCATGTAAAGCAGATTCTTATGACAGATAAGGATGTTAAAACTGCTTTCAAGGGACAACCCGTTACAATCACACTTGACAAGGAAGTTGATGTATCCCGTGGCTGTGTAATAACAAAGGATACAAATCTTGCGTCCTATCAGGAGCTTACAGCGTCAATTCTCTGGATGGATGACGAACAGCTTACAGCCGGCAAGGATTACCTTGTAAAGCTCGGCACAAAGACTATTTCGGGTATCGTTTCCGAAATCAAGTACGCTGTTGATGTGAACACAGGCGAGCATATTCCTGCCGATTCACTCACAAAGAACGGAATCGCAGTCTGCACAATTCTGCTTGCAGAGCCGATTGCGGTTGACCTTTTCTCAAAGCATAAAACACTCGGCGAGCTTATTTTGATTGACCGTGTGTCAAATATGACATCAGCCTGCGGTGTTGTTGATTCGGTTGAAGAAAAAGCCGATGATGCAAAAAAGGCGTCATTCGTACTCGGCTCACTTGAGGCAAGAGGCGACATATTTGAAGAGTTTTTCTACGACACTTCAAGCCTTAATGTTCTCAAATATCAGCCTGTTAAGGAAACCTATACAAAGGGGGACACAATCCCTGTTGAGGGCGAAAGCTACAGGTATCCCGACAGCTTTGATATTATAGTTCTTCGTGACAGCGTTGCCGTAAAGGTTCGTGACCGCAAGATTACCGATATCGTTCCGACATCGGAGTACAGATACGGCGGTGTTCCTGTTGTAAACGGCAGAGGCTTTGAGGTTCTTGCCGACAGCAACGAAAAAATTCAGCAGTTTCTTTCCGAGTATTCAAATCTTAAAAGCATCAACGATGCGGATTTCTTTGCAAAGTGGGTTAAGTTCGATACCTACAGAAAAATTGCAATTCAAAACAGATAACAGGTTTATTCATTTTAACTCATTCGCAGAGGGCATTGTCATTTGGCAATGTCCTTTGTGATTTTATGACTTTCTTGCCGAAAAACTGACATTACTGCCAAATTGTTGCATTTATAATTTTTATTCTGTATAGTGTACTCAACAAATAAATTTAAAGGAGTGCTTACAAATGAGCAAAACAGCGGCGGTACTAATCACATTTTTTCTCGGTGAACTCGGTGTTCACAGATTTATGACAGGCAAAATCGGAACAGGTATCATCTGGCTTTTAACTTGCGGTGTTTTCGGTATCGGTTGGCTTGTTGATTTTATTATGGTTCTTACAGGCAAATTCACGGACAAAAACGGAAATGTCTGGGGTGCTAACTAATCTGAAAGGAAGTTACTATGGCATTCGGAGTTAAAACCAAAAACATTAAGACAAAAAATTCTTATACGATTGAGAGCTTTTTTGATGCAATCAAAGACAAAGAGTTTACGGCAGGAACTCCGTCACTTACAAAGCATGGAATGGCTACCGTAATAACATTTCCCGCTCTCGACAGTCAGAATCAGGTGTGGATTATGAAGAGCGGTTTCGGCAAGGAAACGCAGAAATTCTCAATTCAAAAGTCCACTCAGGCGGGTATGGACAATGTAGCCAAAAATGCGGCATTGGATTCAATCACAGGTGGGCTTTTCAGCGTTGGCGGAATGATCAGCGAAAACACAAAAAAGTGTGAAAAACTTGTTGATGCAACCGCAAAAGAACTTTCAGAAATGAATCTGTAACCAAAGTCGGCACGATTTTCGTGTCGATTTTTTCTTGCCAAAAACTGCCTTTAACGGTACAATTAGGTGGGGTGAGATTATGTTTTTTAACGATTATTACAATTCTCCGATTGGCAATATAACTATGGCATCTGACGGTGAGAGCCTTTGCGGTTTGTGGTTTGATGGACAAAAGTACTTTGCGTCAACCGTAAAAGGTGAAACTGAGGATAAAACCCTGCCTGTTTTTGAACAGACAAAAAAGTGGCTTGACATATATTTTTCGGGCAACGAACCCGATTTTATGCCCACACTTTCGCTTAACGGCTCAGAATTTCGCAAGGCTGTGTGGGATATTCTCCTGACAATTCCCTACGGCTCAGTTATGACCTACGGCGAAATTGCAAAAATTTTGGCAAAACAGCGTGGCGTTGCCAAGATGTCCGCACAGGCGGTCGGTGGTGCTGTGGGTCACAATCCGATTTCGATAATCGTGCCGTGTCACCGTGTTGTCGGGACAAACGGAAACCTTACGGGTTATGCGGGCGGCATAGACAAAAAAATCAGTCTTCTCAAAATTGAAAAGACTGATGTTAAAAAGCTTATTCAAAAAATTCCCGAAAAGAATTAACTAAAATTATTAATTACCCAACCCGTAGTTATTGCCAGTCTGTCATCCGACAGGCTTGTTTCAATTTTACCGCCGTTTTTTTCGGCAAGATTTTTCAAAGTTTTATACGCAAAGCTGTGGTACAGAACATTGTTCTGTGCCTTTTTTATTTCATTTTCAATCGGAAAGCTTATGCAGCAAAAGAGAAATCCGGCCCTTGTTTCTGCTTTTAAGGCGATAATTTGTTTTCCGTTTCCGCAAAATTCCTTTACATTTTCAAACGCAATGTCAATCATATTGTTAAACAAAACGCAGATTTCAAGGTTGTCGGCAGGCACATTTGCAAGCGAACCCTCAAAAGTGATTTTAATATTTTCATCTGCATTTTTCTGCTTATCGCTTAAAATCGCATCGGTCAGATCATTGCCCGTGTTGTACAAAATCTGAAATGAGCTTATAATCTCGCTGTCATATTTTTGCAGGAGAGGAAGAACCTCATCATATTTCCGACTGTTGATAAGCGATTTTAATCCGATAGAAAGATCGTTATAATCATGCCTGATTTTTCTCAGTTCATATCCCGAAGTCGTAATGCTCTTGTAATAATTAATCTGTGCGTTAAGCTGTCTTTCGTAGATATCGTTTTCATGCATATATCGGCTCTTTTTTATCTGATTGTACAAAAGAATCGGTATTGAAAACGAGAATACAATCGACACAATCAAGGTTAGAATTTTGAGCACAATCGTTCTGTAATCAGATGACGGAATTATGTAGTATGTGCCGAAAGTTGCCATACTTCCGCCGAGATACAGAAAAATCAATATCATAATTATTGTAGGTTTGGTAATTGACTCAACCACAAGCTTTGTTTTGATTTTCAGCGGACTTGACAGGATTATAAACATTCCGAAAACAATCAAATTAGAAATAAGTTCAAAGGCGGCAGAGCTTTGAGAGTTTAACTCTATATGTAAAATTGAACATACTAATTGATTTATGGAATAAATAAAAAATGTCAATCCTGAAAAAAAACAAGGAAGAGAATATTAGCATTATCTTTCTGTTATGTCCGAGTGAAAGAGGAAGAAATGTTAATGCAATAAAATGCAAAACCGGCAGAATCACATATTGTTGTTCATCTTTTAAAAAACAAGCAACCGAAGCGGTTAATATTATAAAAATTAAAGACAGGGCAAAATACATTTTATACTTGATAATTGAAAATACTTTTGAAGTAAAGAAAAAAACTGCAATCAGTCCCACTACAAGCTCCGCATAGCTGTAAAATAGCATAAATTATAACCTCACATAATTTTTTTTAAGAAAATTCATATATGATGTCCGAAAGGATTTTTGATAATTTTTACTGAGATAAGCCGATTCGCCGTTACTCAGATACACCGTATCTGATGAGTATGATTTTACATAGTGAAGATTTACCACGAAAGAACGATGAGTTTTTACAAAACAATACTTTGGGAGAAGGTTTGTAACTCCCGAAAGAGTTTTTGAACAGTGCATGACCTTGGTGTTTAAATGAATGTTTGAGTACTTTCCGTCTGCCTCAATAAAGCAGATTTCATTTGAGTTAATTTTTTTCAATTCCTTATTTTGAATAAGAGTTATCGGATAATTTGCATCTACAATTTTTACATAGTCGTCAATTGCCTTGAAAAATTTTGATTTGTCAATCGGTTTCAGAAGAAATCTGAATGTGTTTACTTCAAACGCATCAATCATAAAGTGGGGATAAGATGTCAGAAAAATTATGCAGGAAAGCACATTGCGTTTTCTAAGCTCCTTTGCAACAGTCAGTCCGTCTGTACTGCCAAGCTGAAAATCAAGCACGATTATATCGTAATTATTCTCGGAATTCAAAAGCTTTTCACCGCTTTCAAATTCATCAATATCAATAATTATACGATTTTCCTTTGCATATGTCAAAAGCAGCTTTTTTAGCTCTTCAATTATGTATTTATCGTCATCACACAAAGCCGCAAACATATTTTCACCCTCTTGCTCCCAAAACAGAGTATCTTGCTCCAAACTGTATTTATGTTGCCTTTTTTGTTTGCTATTGTAATCCCATACAATAGAATAAAGGGGGAGCAAAAAGTGTTTGGTACAATTTTCAAATGGCTTTTCGGTTGGCTCTGATGCCTGAAAAATAAAAGGCAATCGTTTGATTGCTTTTTATTTGCAAAGTAATTTCACTCCCGAAAACCGCACTTTTGCTCCTATCGGTTCACTTCTCCTACACAATAAATTATAGTGTTTAAGCACCATATTGTCAATAACACAGTGCGTAGTTGCATTGCTTCTGCGTGGTATTTAATCGAGTAAGAAAAATTGACAATATTTTTAAATTATGATATAATCGTCCATATTCTTATAAGCGAAAAAGGAGAGGTGTCAGTGATAGATAAGGAATTTGCTATAATGTTTGGAATCATAGCAATAATTTTTGCAATTGTAATCTGCATTTTTTTAAAAAAAGGTGTTAAAAAGACGGCTTTGGTTTGTATCTTCATAGCTTACATAACAGCTGTTGTGTGCATAGTTTTCTTCCCGATACTGTATGATGAACCTGTTGTGTACGGTAACGGCTATACCTGGTACAATCTTGTGCCGTTTGCTACAATTGTTGAAACAGTTAGCGATGGTTTCGGTGAAACGGCATTTTTACAGATTTTCGGCAATATATTCTTATCTGTTCCGTTCGGATTTTTTGTTATGATGTGGATGAAAAAGCCTAAGCTTTGGAAGATGTTTGTATTTGCATTCGCATTTACAATTACAATTGAGCTTTCTCAGATGTTTATCGGTTTTGCAATCAACAATATGTACCGCAATGTTGATATTGATGATGTAATACTCAATGCAATGGGTGCATTTATCGGTTTCGGTATTTATAAGATTTTGCCGAAGTCATTTAAGAAAATGCTCACCGCATAATTAAATACATAACTACGGCTCTGTTTTATTTGGACAGAGCCGTTATTTTTTGCTGATTTTATTCTAAAACCCCTTTCACTCCCAAAAACCGCTCTTTTACTCCAAGGTATATTTATTTTCGACTTTGAATATTTAAAATGTAGACAGAGATTATTATTGAAATCTTGTTTATTAATTTGACAGTAAGTGCATAATTTGACAAGCATTTAACTTTACCGTCCTTGTTCTGTTTTTTGCAGAGCAGGGGCGGTACTTTTTATGCTTGCCATTATTATAAAATATAAAAACAGCGGACAATCAATTGATTCGGAATGTCCGCTGTTTTGCCTTTTATTATGACTTGATGTTGTATTATTAATCGAAGAAACCAAGACCTCTTAATGCGTTGATAAATCGTTTCATATAGTCAAGCGAGGTAACGGGCCACACAAATCCCATTCTGTAAAGAACCTGCATTGTGTATGTGTTGCTCTTGCCGACTGTAAATGTTTTTTGACCGTGAGCCATGTTCTGATATGCAATCATACTTGAAAGAATCTTTGCTTTTTCGGGATCCTGCTCGGCTCTGTCAAGTGCAATCATATATTCCTCATACTCTGCACCCTGTGAATGAAGTCCGATTTTGTTCATCTCGGTGTAGAGGTCGCCCATAATGAGAGTATGGTTGTTGAACGGGTGGAACACGGTGCAATCCTTCGGAGCCTGTGCAAGCAGAAGAATTGCCTTTGCCACAAAATCAATCGGAGAAAGCTCAAACGGCATTTCCATTGCTTCGTACGGATATTTGCCGATAAGGAGTGTAGATTTGAGTCTGCCCATAAATGTGTTGGTGGTAAAATTAATCTGATATTCACCGTCGCTGTTTCTTGCGGCAAGTGTGCCTACACGCATAATCTTTGCGTTAAAGCCCTTTGAAACCTCTTCAAGAATCGCCCTTTCCGCAAGGAACTTTGACAGGGTGTACTTTGAACCCTCATGCTGACCAAAGTAAAGTTGATTTTCTTTGAGCTTGTCAACAGAACCTTGTTCTCCCACAAACATACCGCCTACGCTCATTGTTGACACATGAACAAGCCTTGCATTAGTCTTTTTGCAGAAGTCAAGTACATTGAGAGTACCGTAAAGGTTTACATCTTCAATGTCTGTACCCTTTGAGAAGTGCTTAACATTTGCGGCACAGTTGATGACCGTGTTAATGTCCTTGTCAATAAATTTATCGAATGATTCACGGTTTGTAACATCACCGCTGATAACGGTAACTCTGTCGGGATATCTTTCTTTCAGACTTTCTTCAAAGTAGTAATAGTAGATTGAGTTCATTCTGTTTTCGGCAGGATTATTGTTTTTGTCACGAATCATGCAGTAAACCTTGCCGTTATACTTGTGAAGAAGTTCGTAGAGAATGTGTACTCCGAGGAAGCCGGCAGAGCCTGTCAGAAGAACATTGCCGAGTTTTTGAAGCTCACCGTTTTTGAATGTGTCAATATTATTCTTTTCAAGAACTTTATTGATATTTGTATAATCGTAGTCCGAAAGATTTTCAAGGTCGTCTTCGGCTGAATCATCCTTGCTCACAAATTTTGCAAGAGTCTGCGGAGTAGGATTTGCAAAAATGTCGCTGTATGCAACCTCAATGTTTTTCTTTGATGCGGAGATTACAATTCTTGTTGCTGTAAGCGATGTTCCGCCGAGGTCAAAGAAGTTATCGTCTGCAAAAACATTGTCAAGTTCAAGAATTTCTGCAAAGATGTCGCAGAATGTTTTTTCAAGTTCATTCTTCGGCAACTGACCGCTTTCGGATTTGTTGCTTTTAGGTTCGGGAAGAACCTTTGTGTTGACCTTGCCGTTTGGTGTGAGAGGCATTTTGTCAAGCTGAACATACGCACTCGGAACCATATAATCCGTGAGAGTTTTTGCAAGCTCAGACTTAATTTCATTTGGCCCAATCTGTCTGTCGGCTGTATAGTAAACGCAGATTGCGTCAGCCTTGCCGACCTTTCTGATGAGAGCAATTCCGCTCTTGATTCCGTCAACTGCGGTCAGACACTTTTCAATTTCGCCGAGTTCAATTCTTAATCCTCTCAGCTTAACCTGATTGTCAGTTCTGCCGAGAATAATAACATCGCCGTCTGTTGTCCATTTTGCGTAGTCACCCGATCGGTAGGTGCGTTCACCGTTAAATTCGATGAATGCCTTTGCAGTTTGTTCGGGAAGTTTATTGTATCCGAGTGCAACACCGCATCCCTGAATGAGAAGCTCACCCACAACTCCGATTGGAAGGAGATTGTTGTCTGAGTCAACGATATATTCCGTGTAGTTGCGTAACGGTCTGCCGATTGAAATTTCGTCTGCATTCGTAAGATTTTTTGCGTTTGAAGAAACCGTGATTTCAGTCGGACCGTAGGTATTGATTATTGTTGCGTTCGTCTTTTCACGCAGTATCCTTAATAGCTTGTCGGGATATTTTTCTCCGCCCGATAGTATAACCTTGCAGTTTGCCATTGCTTCTGCAAATTCGTCAAGCTCCATATATTGCAAAAGTCTTGACGGTGTAGAGTTGAACGCATCTACATTGTTTTCTTTAAAGAATTCTGCAAGTAACATCGGGTTTACCGTCTGTTCATTACTTGCAAAAACGAGGGTAAGACCGTTGCAGAGCGACACCATGGTTTCCTTTAGCGACATATCAAAGCTGATTGTAGTTACAGAGCCGTATGCGTGACAGTTGTCAACAACCTCTTTAACCTGAATGTTTGAGTCGCTGTATACAAGGTAGTTTGCAATGCCGATGTGGCGCAGCATAACGCCCTTTGGCTTGCCTGTTGAACCCGAGGTGTAGATGAGGTACGCAAGGTCGTCAGGCTGTACATCAACATTCGGATTTTCTTCATTATTGCCCGAAAGAAGTTTTGAAACATCAACCGTGCGGTCATATTTATTGAGCAGTTCGCCGTCCGTAATTACAAAGTCTGCTTCACTGTCCTCAATAATACTGTTGATTCGCTCCTTCGGATAGTCGGGACATGACGGAATAAACGCACCGCCGGCCTTGAGAATACCGAAAAGTGATATGAAGAATTTTGAGGTTCTTTCAAGCAGAATAAGAACCTTTCCGCCCTTTTCAAGACCTTTTTCAATGAGTGAGTTTGCCGTGATATTTGCAAGACGGTCAAGCTCTTTATAGGTCAGTTTGCCGTCACAAGCCGAAAGTGCAATTCTGTCGGGAGTTTTTGCAACCTGTTCTTCAAACATTTTGTGAAGAAGTTTTGTCTTAATGGGAGCAATTTCTGTTGACTTAAAGCTTTCAAGCTGAGCAATTGCGGCGTTGTCAAGGAGTGAAACCTTTCTGATTTTGCCGTTTGGATTTTCGATAATATGTTCAACAGCGCAGAGAACGGATTTTGCAAGCGTTCTCATAAGTTCACCGCTGTAAAGTGCGTCATTGTACTGAACCACAACGCTCGGCTTGCCCTTGTAATCCTCAATGTGAACGGCTGTTTTGAACTTTGCAGTATTCATTTCAAGGTAATCACGGACAACGGCTTTGCCGTCAATTTCAAGGTTATCAACAACACCAAGCTGATATTCGTACATAATGTTCGGTGCATAGCCGTATTTTGCACAAAGCTGTGCATAGGGGTAAATTTCATTTTCAATTGAATCCGTGAAAACAGCCTTGCTTTTTTCAACAAATTCAATTGAGGTGATGTCCTCAATTTCAATGCCGAGCGCAAGAGTTTTCACAAACATACCAAAGCAGTTTGTAAGCCGCATATCGCTTCTGCCGTTGCTGATTGTGCTGATGTAAACATTTCTGCTGTTCACAAATCTTGAAACAGCGTAGAATGTGCCGGCAAGGAAAAGGTGGGCGGGAGTGATTCCGTGCTGTGAACAGAAGTTTTCAACACTTGCCATATCAACGGGGACTGCCTGAGATGCAAGAGCACCGTCCTCTGCATGACCTCTGAGGTCAGCCGTAATTTCGCTTGCAGATTCAAAATTTTTCATCATATTGTCGAAGAATTTTTCAGCATTTCTAAATTCATCACTGCTTTCAGCCTTAATTTCATTCTCTGCATAATCAAAGTAGGTGTAGCTTTCAGGCTCAATATTACCGCCCTCGTACAGCGTTTTAAGCTGTTCAAAGAAGAGTGCAACGGACGCACCGTCAAAGATAAGGTGGTGGAAATCCGAAAGCAGATATACCGCCTTTTCGGTTTCTGCAACCGAGATTCTGAACAGCGGTGCTTTCATAAGATTGTGCGGTTTTACAAAATCCTTTTTGTAGGCTTCAAGCTGTTCTTCCGTAAGCTTTTCAACGGGAACATTCGGTTTTGCAGAGTCAACATATGCCTGCTCAATATCATCGTTTTCAAGTGAAAGGTGAGTCATAATATATGGGTGAGCCTTGATTACCTTTACAACGCAGTCGGCAAGCTTTTGTGCATCGACTGATTTTGAAAATGTGAGAATTGACGGAATATTGTAAAGTGTGCTGTACGGATTTTTCATACAGTCAATATACACGCCGAGCTGAGTTTTTGAAAGGGGATAGAGAGCCTTGTGTTCTTTCTTTTCTTCTTTTTTGACAGTTTGCGGATTTGCCGTACCGCTGAACATAAACTCCTGAAGTTCGTCCTCAATCGAAAGAACCGAACAGCCCTTCATCATCTTTTTAACCTGTGCCTCAAAGCCGAATGCCTTGTTGAGCTCAACTGCAAGCTTGATAACCGAAAGCGAGGTCATACCTGCGTTGATGAGATTTTCGGAAATATCAAAATCGCTGTGTCCGATAATCTTTTCGATAATTGCGGAAATTTTCTTTTCAAGGAATGTTAGTTCCCTCGGAGCGGAATTTTTCTTTTTTGAAGATTCTGCCTTGATTTCGGGAAGCTTGCGCTTGTCAACCTTGCCGTTTACATTGAGCGGAATTTTGTCAATCTGCATCGTAGCGGCGGGTACCATATACGGCGGCTTGTGTTCAAGAATAAATTCGTTGAGCTTTTGAATGTCAATTTTTCTGTCGGCAACAATGTATGCGTTAATGCATTGTCCGCCGCCATCAAGCTTTCTTGCGATTACAGCTGTGTTTGTAATGCCGTCATATTTGCGGATAATCTTGTCAACCTCGGAAAGCTCAATGCGGAATCCTCTGATTTTAACCTGACCGTCATTTCGTCCGATAAAATCAACCTTGCCCTCATCTGTAAGGCGAACAATGTCGCCTGTGTGATAAAGCCTTTCGTAACCGTTTTCATTGCAATACGGGTTCTTTTCGTATGCTTTTGCAGTCTGTTCGGGACGGTTAAGATAACCTCTTGAAACCTGCTGACCTGATACACAGAGCTCTCCCAAAGCCCCTGTCGGAAGCCGTCTGCCGTATTTGTCTGTTACATAAAGCTTGATATTGTCAAGCGCCTTGCCGACAGGAATTCTGTGGTAGAGTTTGTCAACGGGCTGTGTTGTGATGTAGACCGTACATTCTGTCGGACCGTAACCGTTTATGAGTTCAAAATTCTTTGGCGGTTCAAGGGGAACAAGCCGTTCACCGCCCGTAAGAAGATATTTGAGCGAGTGGTTGTCAATTTCGGTTGCAAACTGTCTTGCAACCTGTGTTGTCATAAATGCGTGGGTGATTCCGTTATCTTCAAAATATCTGTTCAGCCTTACAAGGTCAAGTCTGATGTCCTCCTCAATAATGTGAAGCTCGGCACCGCCGATAAGCGCAGGATACATTTCACTGAGGCAGGCGTCAAAACCGTAGCTTGCATATGCCGAAACAACGCTGTGTTCGTCAATGTCAGAGTTTCTGATATGAAAATCGCAGAATGAACGAACATTTTTATGTTCAAGCATAGCACCCTTTGGAGTGCCTGTTGAACCCGATGTATAGATAAGTATAAACAAATCATCGGGGGACGGTTTTGTAAAAACTGCGTCCGATTTCGGAAGATTCGGAATATCCTTTGTAAGAAGAATATCACCGCTGTAATCGGGCAAAAGCTCAAGCAGATTTTCGTCCGCAATAAGAAGCTTTGCGTTTGCGTCCTTAATCATAAACTGAAGTCTTTCGGGCGGATATGACGGATCAAGCGGTTGATATGCCGCACCCGATTTCAGCACACCGATTGAAGCAATCGGCATATATTCGCATCTCGGAATCAGAATTGAAACAACCTCTTCTTTACCGATACCCTTTGAGTGAACATAACCTGCAATTCGGTTTGTAATCTCATCAATTTCAGCGTAGGTGAACTTCTTTTCTTTATATACAACCGCTGTTTTGTCGGGAGTTTTTTTGCATTGCTCCTCAAACAAATCAACAACGGTTTTGCTGTCGTCAAACGGAAATTCCGTTTTGTTGAAGTTATCAAGCTCTGCAAGCTGATTTTCGTTTACAAGCTCAACTTTGCAGAGCTTGGATTTTTTAAGAAACTGCTCAACAATCTTTAAAAAGCTGTCGGCAAACGAACGAATCGTTTCCTCTTTGAATAAATCGTTTCTGTACTCAAAACGCAATTCAAAATCTGTTTCTGATTCAAATACCATAACATTCAATTTTGAAATGGCACTTTTTAGCGGAACAAGTTTTAATTTTAGAGCCTGACCGCCTATTTTAAAGGTGTTGAATATGTCAGCCTGATAGGCAAGCATAATGTCGGCAGAGAGGTCATAGTCAGACGCAAGTTTCATAAACGGAAACCAATCGTTTGCAACTGTTTCCTTTATGCTTCTGCGTATTTTTTTGAGATAGTCCGAAACTGTATCTTCTTCGTCGATATTTGCGTGGATAGGAAGTGTGCGAACCATCATGCCGACCGTATTTTTAAGCTGTTTGTCAAATCTTCCGTGAGTAACCGTGCAAACCGTTGTTTCGCTCTGATTTGTAAACTTTGCAACTGCGTATTCATATGCACCGAGGAAAACTGTGTACGGCGTAATTTGGTTTGCTAAGGCAAAATTGCGAACATCCTCAACGGAGAATTTTCCGTTCGTGGATAATTCAAAAGAACCGTTTGGTTTATCCTCAACCTCTGAATTCTCTGCAAAATCTTCCGTTATTTCCGTTTTTGATTCAACTGCAGAAAAGATGTTATCGTAATATTCCCTTGACTTTTTATAATCTTCGGTTTCTTCAAGCTTTTCCTCAAAAACAGAAAGATCAAGCTGAGAAAACTTTTCGGGTTCAAGCTCTTTTCCGTCATATGCAAGCGCAATGTCATTGCAGATAACCGAAACAGATGTGCCGTCAGATATTATGTGGTGAAGGTCCATTGCAAACATAGATTTGTCACCGCATTCAAAAATTGCAAATCTGAACAGAACATCTTTTTCAAGGTCAAACGGCTTAACAAAATCTTTGCCTGCCTGTTCAAGGTTATCAACCTGTACAACAGGAATGTCAAAATCAACGCTGTCACGAAGTTTCATCATCGGACTTCCTGTTGAATTGTCAATGAAAATTTTCATAACAGGGTGATTGTCAACAGCTTTTCTTACGGCATTTATCAGCCTGTCGGTATCAAGACTTCCACTGTCAAAAACATAGGTGCAGGGAATGTTGTACATTGTGCCTTTTGGGTTGTGCATACACGAAAGATAAACACCCATCTGGCTCGGTGTAAGCGGATAAAGCTCTCGCTTTTCACCTTTATATGTATCAAGCAAGTTGATTAAATTACTCATAATATTCAACTCCGTTTGTTAAAGCTTAATTATTGTGCGGTTGAAACCAAGCACCCTTGAATATTCAACCTTATCCGAAATCGCCTTCACAACTGTGAGAGGACTCATCTCAAATTCCTTATCGTCATTGAGCGGATCAAATTCATCACCGTTGTCACGAACGGAAATTATTGTTTCGTTTTTATCGGCAAAAATTCTGATGTCGATGTCTGCAAACTTCTTTTTGCCTTCCATTCTTTCAGCGCAGTTTGCCGCCATTTCTTCAACGGCAACTGCAATCCTGTTTGCACGGCTTTCTTCAATTCCGTTTTTTGAAAGGAAAGAGGAGAGGTAGAGCGAAACGCCTGCCGCATTTTCTTTTGTTCCTTTGAACGAAAGGGCAAGAAGCTCGTTGTCCTCGGTTTCTTCAAGAAGGTAAAAATTTTTATACTTTCCGCCTGGTTTTCTCTTTTCGGCAAGGTCAATAAAATACACAACTACAAGTGTTCCCACCTGTGCAACCACGAGTGAATACCATACGCCCGTGATGCCGAAAAATTTGCCGAGAATTAAAGCTGACGGAATGAGTATGACGATTCCGTTGATGATTGAAATTGCAGTAGAAATAGCTCTTTTCTGCGTTGCCATATAGTAGTAAAGCAACAAAAACGAGAATGAAAGTCCGGGGAATGACAATGCGTTGATTCTCATTGCCGGAACTGTGTTTGCAATGTCTGTGGGTGAAGTAATTCCGAAAAATTTAATTATCGGTTCAGGCTCGATACAGATGAAAAGCATAATTACAACGCTTGAAACAGCAAGCACCCTTGCGGCTCTGCGGAATGCATAGCGCACACCGTCATAGTCCTTTTCACCAAGACAAACTCCGATAATCGGAATCATTGTCTGACTTGCACCCGTGATGAACATTGACATAAAAATTTGGCTTGACGAGCATACCGAATATGAAACCATACCCGCACTTCCGCCTATACTCTGAATAATTGTGTTTAAAAACAGCATTTTAACTGTTATCAGCATTGTACCCAATGCTCCCGAAAGTCCGATTGTAACCATTTTTCCGAGAAATTTAAAGAATTGAACGGGATTTCTGAGAATTGAAAAGTCAAAGTGCAATGTGCTTTTCTTCATGATGAAGTGTGTTGACATCATCACAAACCCTACCGCATAGCCTGTTACGGTCGCAATTGACGAGCCTGCAATGCCCATTTTGAAAGCACCCATAAACAGGAAGTCAAGCCCGAGATTTACGGCATTTGCCACAATTACAATGTTTGATGCAAACGCAGGTCTTGCGTCTGCTCTTACAAAGTGAATTGAACACATGAGCAAAAGGTAAATCGGTGTGCCGATTATGAACGGAACATAGTATTGAAACAACAGCGATTTAAGCTCTGCGTCCTTTGTAAGCAACGAGCTTATCGAGTCGGCAAGCGGCAGCTGAATTGCAATAAAAATTATGCTGAGTGCGATAAGTACAATAAATGTAGAAGTGAAAACACGGTTAGCCTGCTTTTCGTCACGCCTGCCCTTTGCAAATGAAATTATCGAGGACGCACCGAGTCCGAAAAGTATGGTAATCGAAAAATATAACTGCGAAATAGGGGACATAAGGTTGATTGCCGCAAGTGAGTTTTGTCCCAGAAGATTGCCTGCAATAATTGAGTCCACAATCATCGCAATGTTTGTTGCCATAGCCGTCAGAACTGTCGGAAGAAAATATTCCGTGTATTTTTTGTTGACGGTAACGGCATTTCTGCCAAGTACGGTACTGCTCATTTTAACTCCTTATCCCTGCTCAATGTCAAGGTAGTCAGACATTCCCGTCATTGAGAACAGCTCCATAATTGTGTTGCTTACATTGACAATTTTAAGATTTCCGCCTTTGCTTTTTAGGTTTTTATAAAGTGCAAGAATAACCCTCAGTCCCGAGCTTGAAATGTACTCAAGGTCTTTAAGGTTGAGAGTTACGGTTTCAACCTCGTCAAAATCAATGCTCTTTGCCTCGTCATCAAGCTGCGGTGCTGTCATTGTGTCAAGACGGCCCTTGAGTGTGATAATAACATTCTGATTGCTTATAGCCTTATTGATTTCCATAGTTAGTTCCTCCAATAAATTTTATTCTTAATTTCAATCGTTCAACATTTCCATTATAGTGTCAATACTGTGACAAAATACTGACAATCGGATTATTATAACCTGATTTTGGAAACATTGTATTATTCGGTTTTGAATTTTGAGTGATGAATAATTGATTTTTTAAATTAGAAATTCTTTGTAATTGTAAAAATGTTTTTGCCGTTAGATCTTTCATAGGAAAGAGCGTCGG
>ULNQ01033422.1_pt1 | contig 19762 bp, 15 predicted proteins | sample 1951951 | NCBI WGS metagenome assembly ULNQ01 (sample SAMEA4835580, study PRJEB28245) | human gut metagenome | biome: gut microbiome; material: fecal sample | place: Denmark | collected 2008
GCTTTAAACGGAATTTCAAAAGATAATTAGCAGGATAAAAAAAATTGTAAAAAAGGCTTGACTATGTGCGACAAAAATAGTACAATTAATTATGTAAGAAGTTATTTAAAGGTAATTTAAAAATATATGTCGAAAGAAGAGGTAAAAGATATGTCAAATGTACTAAAAAAGACTTTATTAGTTTTAGGTGTAATAATATTAATAAGTGCGGTAGCATTACCATTAATTAGCAAGGTAAAAGCAACAAACGAAGACTTGGACTTGAATTCACTAATTGATGATGGTGACGACAACAATACAGCAAACAATAATACTGAAAATTCTTCTAATAATACAACCGATGGAAATACGGAAAATACAAATGTAACATTAAATGATAAAGACAACAAAAATACTAGTGAAAATACAATACCAAAAACAGGTGTTACAGAAGATATTACAGTAATAGGTTTTATTGTTGTATGTGTTGGTTCTGCTGTATATGCATATAGAAAAGTAAGAAGTTATAATGTATAAAATTAAAGATAATAAAAGATAAAAAGATGATTTTTGTATAATGCAGAAATCATCTTTTTTATGTTGCAGGTGAATCTTGATTGAACGTCATGTGAAATTAAAAAATAATATTTTTTTCAAAAAAGGATGCAAAAATATATTAATGTATGATACAATGTAACAAGTAAATTTTAAATAAAGGAGAGTGCAAATATGTCCGAAATAAAATACAAAAGAGTATTGTTAAAACTAAGTGGAGAAATGCTTGGAGGACAAGAAAAAAGGGGAATTGACATATCTGTTTTGGATGAGATAAGTAATCAGATAAAAAGAATGTTAGAAGCAAAAGCAGAAGTGGCAATTGTAATAGGCGCAGGAAACTTTTGGAGAGGTAAAAAAGAAGATGAAATAGAAAGAACAACATCAGATTATATAGGAATGTTGGGAACAACAATGAATGGATTAGCTTTACAAAGTCGATTGCAAAAAAATGGTATTGACGCAATATTACAAACTGCAATAAAAATGGAACCAGTAGCTGAGCAATTTTCTAGAAGAAGAGCTGTAGAATATTTAGAGCAAGGGAAGGTTGTTATTTTTGGAAGTGGAACAGGTAATCCTTATTTTACAACAGATACTGCAGCAGCTTTAAGAGCAGCAGAAATAAATGCTGATGCAATATTAGTTGGAAAAACAATAGATGGTGTATATTCAGATGATCCTAAAATTAATTCGGCAGCTATAAAATATGATAATATAACATATCAAGATATTTTAAATAAAGATTTAAAAGTAATGGATTTAACAGCAATATCTCTTTGCAAGGAAAACAATATACCATTAGTAGTATTTGCATTGCAAGAACCAGAAAACATTATTAAAGCCATTAAAGGCGAAAAAATAGGAACATTAGTAAATTAAGAAAGGAAAATGAATTTATGGAATTTAATGAATTTGAAGAAAGAATGGAAAAAACAATAAGTGTATTTGAGGAAAATTTATCAGAAATTAGAGCAGGAAGAGCAAATCCAGCAATCTTGAATAAGATAACAGTAAACTATTATGGAACAGCAACACCAATAAACCAAGTGGCAGGAATTTCTGTGCCAGAGGCAAGATTAATTGTTATACAACCATGGGATGTTAGCTTATTAAAAGAAATAGAAAAGGAAATTTTGAAAGCAGATATAGGAATTAACCCAAATAATGATGGAAAAGTAATAAGACTAGCATTTCCAGAATTAAATGAAGAAAGAAGAAAAGAAATTGTAAAAGATATAAGAAAATTAGCTGAGGAAGCTAAAATATCTATTAGAGCAATAAGAAGAGATGGCATAGATTCTGCAAAAATAAAACAAAAAAATTCTGAAATAACAGAAGATGATTTAAAAAATGCAGAGACACAAATGCAAAAATTAACTGATAAAAAAATAGAAGAAATAGAAAAAATATTAGAAAATAAAGAAAAAGAAGTAATGAGCATATAAAACAATTGGGAGGCAATTAATAATATGGAAAAAAATTTACCTAAACATATTGCACTTATAATGGACGGAAATAGAAGGTGGGCAAAAGAAAGAAACTTAGATATTAAGCAAGGACATTATGCAGGTGCGGAAAATTTAGAGAAGATTGCATTATATGCAAATAAAATTGGAATTAAATATATGACAGTATATGCTTTTTCTACAGAAAATTGGAAAAGGTCAGAGACGGAAGTAAAAGGTTTAATGCTATTGCTAAAAGCATATGTAGAAAAAATGCTTGCAAAAACCAATTCGAATAACATAAAAATAAACATATTGGGAGATATTTCTAAATTGGATATATCACTTCAAAAAAGCATAAATAGAATATTAGACAAAACAAAAGAGAATACAGGGCTAACATTAAATATTGCTTTTAACTATGGTGGTAGAGATGAGATAGTTAAGGCTACACAAAAAATATCAGAAGAAGTAAAAAAAGGCAATATAAATGTAGAAGACATAGATGAGAAAATGGTTGGAGATTACTTATATACTAAGGGGCAACCAGATCCAGATATAATGATACGAACAAGTGGAGAATTAAGATTAAGTAATTTCTTACTTTGGCAACTAGCATATACAGAATTTGTATTTTTAAATAAGTACTGGCCAGATTTTAATGAAAAAGACTTGGACAATGCTGTAGAAGATTTTCAAAAAAGACATAGGAATTTTGGAGCAAACTAAAAAAGAAAGGTAAAATAATTATGAATTATAAAAGAGTTTTATCAGGAGTAATACTTTTTCCAATAATGGCAATTATTTTTATTTTTGGAAATACATATTTTGTAGATACTTTAATAAGTATTATAGCAATTATGGGATTATATGAATATTATAATGCATTTAAAACAAAAAATAAGCCTGTTGCAGTTATTGGATATATAGCAGCAGCAATGTTAGCAATTATTCATGTAATTCCTATTGACATAGCGTTAAAAGTAATTGCAGCAATAATACCAATATCTATATTAATATTATTTTTAAAAGTAATATTTAGTAATATGAAAACAAATATTAGTGATATATCAATTACTTTTTTTGGAATCTGTTATATAGTAATTTTTATAATGTTTATTCCGTTGATAAGAGAAAACCTAGCAAATGGTAAAATATTAATATGGTACGTTTTTCTTACTGCTTGGGGAACAGATATATTTGCATATGTAGTTGGAAAAAGAATAGGAAAACATAAATTTACCGAGGTAAGTCCCAATAAAACCATTGAAGGATGTATTGGTGGAGTGATAGGAGCAGTCCTTTTATCTATGGTATATACTATTGTATGTAATAAAATATGGAATTTACAAATAAATTATATTTTTATAACCGTAATAAGTGTTATACTTAGCATAATAGGTCAATTAGGAGATTTGGCGGAATCAAGTATAAAAAGATATACAGAAATAAAAGATACAAGTAACTTAATACCAGGACATGGAGGAATGTTGGATAGAATAGATAGTGTATTATTTATAGCACCTATTGCATACTTTTTATTATCATTTATTTAATTTTGGAGGTACGCTTTGATTAGTTTTTTAATAAATGCAATTAAAATAGTCTTTATCCTTGGCTTTCTTGTTTTTATTCATGAAGGTGGACATTTTATAATAGCAAAACTATGTAAGGTAAAAGTGAATGAATTTGCAATAGGCTTTGGACCAACAATATGGAGTAAGCAAGGTAAAGAAACAAAATATGCTTTAAGACTTATACCACTTGGTGGTTTTGTAAGTATGGAGGGAGAAGAAGAACGTTCTGAAGAAGAAGGTTCTTTTAGTAATGCCTCTATACCAAGACGTATAGCAATTGTTATGGCAGGAGGAACAGTAAATATAATTTTTGCACTAATTGTATATTTTAGTTTGATGTCTTTTACAGGTAATAATATATCTAATATTGTAGATACAACTATACCAGGTTATAGTGCAGAAATTTATGGAATAAAAAGTGGGGATAAGATTTTAAAAATAAATAATCATAAAATAAGAACAAAAAATGATTTAGATGAAGAAATTAGAAATTGCAATGGAAATGAACTAATAGTTGAGGTAGAAAGAAACGAAAATAAAATTGAATATAAAATTGTACCAACAGAAGAAAAATACAATTACACAGGTATTGCATTAAAATATATTGAAAACAGCCCTTCAACGGAAATACTAGCGGTACAAAAAGATAGTCCAGCGGAAAAAGGAGGACTAACAAGCGGAGATGTAGTTTTAAAAATAAATTCTATAGATGTAGAAAACGATGCAGAAAAGTTAGTAGAAAATATAAGCAAATCAGAAACAAACATAATACAATTTACTGTGCAAAGAAATAATGAAATTAAGGATTTTAATATAGAGGCAGAAGAAAAATTTAACTATTATTTAGGAATCAATTTAAGAATGGCAGAAAATAACTTTACTAACAATATTTATTATGCATTTTGGAATACAGGTGATTTCTTATTTTCTATAATAGATAATTTAAAAATGCTATTTACAGGTAATGTAGCAGTAAATCAACTAATGGGTCCTGTTGGAATAGGAGAAGTAGTTGTTGAAACAAAGGGTATAAGCGAATTTGTAAACATATTGGCTTTAATATCTATTTCTTTAGGAGTAACTAATTTATTACCATTCCCACCGCTAGACGGTGGAAAGGTGGTGATTTTATTAATAGAAGGAATTAGAAAAAAACCATTAAAAGAAAATGTTGAACTAAAAATACAAATGATAGGCTTTTGCATTTTGATAGGCCTAAGTATTGTAGTAACATATAATGACATTTTAAGAATTTTTTAGACGAATTGATTTTTTAAAGACTATTAGAACAAGGTGAAAATAATGGAAAAAACGATTAAAGAAGTATTTAAGGACTATAATTCAAATAGTTTTGAGTTAAACGAAGCAAAAATAAAAACAGTTAATGTATTAAAAAAAACTGGAAGGATAGAGCTGATATTAATAGCAGAAAAACAAATAAAAATTTTGGATCTAATAGCATTTGAAAGATATATAGAAAAAAGGTTTGGATTCAAAGAAACCATAATAAAAATAGAATATATTAAACTTCCACCTTTTACAATAATAGAAGAATGGAAAAATATAATTGAATATATTGCATATAAGTATCCATTAACAAAAGCATTGCTAAAAGGCAGTATAGTAAATGTAGATAGTAATAATGTAAATATCAATTTAGCTCTAAAAGGAAAAGACATATTAGAAACTAGACGATTTGATCAAATAATTGCAGAAACTATGATGAATTTATATAATCAAAAATGTAATGTGAAATTTGTAGAAAAGCCACTTGAAGATATAATGTTACATCTACAAGAACAGAACAAAAAATTAGAGGAAGAATATATCTTAACAATTAAAAATCAAGAAAAGGAAAGCAAGAAAGAAAAAATAGAGGAGAAAAAAGAAGAAATAAAAGAATTTCCTAAACAAGTTATAGAAGAGAAACAAGAAGAGAATAGCCCATTAATATATGGAAGAAGTGTAAAACTAAAGGAAACTTTAGTAAAAGTTGCAGATTTATCTGTTGATAGTGGACGTGTATTGTTAGATGGTGAAATACTAAATATAGATTCCAGAGAGCTTAAATCTGGCAAACTTTTAGCAATGTTTGATTTGTATGATGGAACAAGCACAATTACGTGCAAGGCTTTTTTGGAAAAAGAGAAAGCAAAGGAAATATTGGGAAAACTAAGTGGAGTCAGAGGTGTGAAAGTAGAAGGTACAGCACAATTTGACCCATTTGCAAAAGAACTTGGTGTTATTGCAAACACTATAATAGAAGGTAATGGAATTAAGCGTGAAAAAAGGGAAGACAATGCTCCTATAAAAAGAGTAGAATTACATATGCATACACAAATGAGCCAAATGGATGGAATGACTTCGGCAAAGGATTTGATAAAAAGAGCTGTAAAATGGGGAATGAAATCTATAGCGATAACAGATCATGGTGTTGTACAAGCCTTTCCAGAGGCACATAAATATTTGGAAAAAGACCATCCAGATATTAAAATTTTATATGGAGTTGAAGCATATTTAGCACCAGATAAAGTATCTCCAGTATCTTTTTCTAAAAATCAAAGTTTAGATAATACCACGTATTGTGTGTTAGACTTAGAAACTACTGGAATTTCTTTCAGAACAGAAAAAATAACAGAAGTCGGAATAATGAAAATAAGAAATGGAGAATTGCTTGATAGTTTTTCTTGTTTTGTTAATCCAGAAAAGCCAATACCCCAAAAAGTCGTTGAGGTAACTAACATTACAGATGATATGGTAAAAGATGCAGATACAATAGATAAAGTTTTACCTAAAGTGATTGAATTTATAGGAGATAGTGTTTTAGTAGCTCATAATGCAGACTTTGATATTGGATTTCTAAAATACAATGCAACAGCATTAGGATTAAAATTAAATAATACATACATGGACACTTTGAAGTTAGCAAAAGAATTATTTCCTCAGTATAAGAAATATAAGCTAGGTATTATTGCAGAAAATCTTGGTATAAAAGTTGATGTGGCACATAGAGCCTTAGACGATGTGGATACTACAGTAAAAGTTTTCAATATAATGTTAGATATGTTAAAAGAACAAGGAGTAAAAACATTAGATGACATTGACAAAAAAGAATCGGGAAAAGCAGATTATAAATCATTACAGACATATCATGCTATAATTATTGCGAAAGACTATGTAGGACTTAGGAACTTATATAAATTAGTTTCGTATTCACATTTAGATTACTTCTACAAAAAACCAAGAATATTAAAGTCTTTGTTTAAGAAATATTCTGAAGGATTAATATTAGGAAGTGCCTGTGAACAGGGAGAAATATACAGGGCAATTGTTGCAGGCAAGACAGATGAAGAAGTAGAAGAAATTGCAAATGATTATGATTATTTAGAAATTCAACCAAATGGCAATAATATGTTTATGGTTAGAAATGGAACTGTGGCAAACGTAGAAGCTCTACAAGAAATTAATAAAAAGATTGTAGAGATAGGAGAAAAACTACAAAAACCTGTTGTAGCAACATGTGATGTTCACTTTATGGATCCGCAAGATGAAATATACAGAAGAATATTAATGGCAGGACAAGGGTATGATGATGCAGATGAACAAGCTCCTTTATATTTAAGAACAACAGAGGAAATGCTTAAGGAATTTGAATATCTTGGCGAAGAAAAAGCATACGAAGTAGTAGTAACAAATACAAATAAAATTGCAGATATGTGTGAAAATATAAGTCCAATATCTCCAGAAAAATGTCCACCGCATATTGAAGGTTGTGAGCAAACTATTAAAGATATAGCTTATAAAAAGGCACATGAATTATATGGAAATCCATTACCAGATATTGTAGAAGAAAGATTAACTAAGGAATTGGATTCTATCATAAAAAATGGTTTTTCTGTTATGTATATTATTGCCCAAAAGTTAGTTTGGAAGTCAAATGAAGATGGATATATAGTAGGTTCAAGAGGTTCTGTTGGTTCATCATTTGCGGCATATGCAACAGGAATAACAGAGGTAAATTCTTTACCACCACATTATAGATGCCCAAAATGTAAACATTCTGATTTTACAGATTATGGATATGCATGTGGATATGATTTGCCAGATAAAGATTGTCCGGAATGTGGCACTAAAATGGTAAAAGATGGAATAGACATACCATTTGAAACCTTCTTGGGATTTAATGGGGATAAGGAACCAGATATAGACTTAAATTTTTCAGGCGAATATCAAGCTAAGGCACATAGATATACAGAAGTAATATTTGGCAAAGGAACAACATTTAAAGCGGGAACAGTAGGTACAGTAGCAGATAAAACTGCATATGGATATGTAAAAAAATATTATGAAGAAAGAGGAATACCTGTTAATAATGCAGAAGTATTAAGGATAGCACAGGGATGTACAGGAATAAAAAGAACAACTGGACAACATCCAGGAGGAATCATAGTTGTTCCAAAAGGAAGAGAAATATATGAATTTACACCTGTTCAACATCCAGCTGATGATCCAAATTCGGATATAATAACAACACATTTTGACTATCACTCAATAGATCAAAACCTTTTAAAACTGGATATATTAGGCCATGATGATCCAACAATGATAAGAATGTTGTATGATTTAACAGGAATTGATCCAACTAAGGTTCCGCTTGACGATAAGGAAACAATGAGCATATTCAGTTCTACAAAGGCATTAGGAGTAACACCAGAGCAAATACATAGTGAAGTAGGTAGTTATGGTGTACCAGAATTTGGAACTAAATTTGTAAGAGGAATGCTTGTAGATACTAAGCCTACAACATTTGACGAGTTGATACGTATATCTGGATTGTCTCATGGTACAGATGTATGGCTTGGAAATGCACAAAGCCTTATAGAAGAAGGAACCGTAACACTGAATGAAGCTATATGTTGTCGTGATGATATAATGATATATCTAATAAAAAAAGGAGTACCTCCAAATCATGCATTTAAAATAATGGAAACAGTGCGTAAAGGAAAGGCATTAAAAGACCCAGCTAAATGGGCAGAATATGTTGCAATGATGAAAGAAAACAAAGTGCCAGAATGGTATATAAAATCATGTGAGAAAATTAAATATATGTTTCCTAAAGCACACGCAGCAGCTTATGTAACAAATGCCTTTAGGATAGCATGGTTTAAAGTGCATGAGCCAAAAGCTTATTACACAGCATTTTTCACAATAAGAGCAGACGAATTTGATAGTGATGTTATGTGTTATGGCAAAGAAAAAGTAAAGAATAAAATGAAAGAAATAGATTTACAGGGGAATGCGGCAACTACGAAAGATAAAAATATGTATGCAATACTAGAATTGGTACTTGAAATGTATGAAAGAGGAATAAACTTTTTACCAATTGACTTATACAAATCACATGCTACAAAATTTCAAATAGAGGATGAGGGAATTAGGCCTCCATTAAATAGTGTACCTGGATTGGGAACTGTAGCAGCTCAAGGTATAGAAACAGCTAAAAGAGATGGCAAGTTTATGTCTATAGATGATATGAAAATACGTTCTAAAATAGGTAATTCTGTTGTGGAATTATTAACTAAAATGGGATGCTTAAAGGGAATGAGTCAAAGTAACCAAATGAGTTTGTTTGGATAAAATAAGGAGAAGAAGATGCTAAATATAGAAGAAATATTTACAGTTAAGAATATAGTAATATATTTAATAAGCATTAATATAGTTACTTTTTTAGCAATGTTTATAGATAAAAAAAGGGCAGAAAAAGGAGAATGGAGAATAAAAGAATCAACCTTATTGGGATTGGCAATGTTGGGAGGCTCAATAGGTGGAATTACGGGAATGTATGTTTTTAGACACAAAACAAAAAAACTAAGATTCTCAGTGGGATTTCCTGTAATATTAATAACAGAAATTGTACTGGCAATTTATTTTGTGATTAATATGTAAACTCAACTTAATTCTACGGTTTTCATAAACAAACGACAAAAATCGACTGTGAATAAATAATGAAAATAAAGTGCCTATTTGTAGTTATTCACAGACTTATCCACATTATCCACAGTATTACAAAAGTCATATTTTGTAAACCAATTTGTAATAATAGTGTAACATAAGACAAAAAATGTAATAAAATGGAAATAAGAATGTAAAATTATTGTTGACTTTTGACTGATAAATTGGTAGAATTTATTAAGTTATATAAAGAGAGGAAGTATGCAAGATGGCTGATTTAACAATGGATAAGATAGTTAGTTTATGTAAAAATAGAGGATTCATTTTTCAAGGGTCAGAAATATATGGTGGATTAGCAAACACATGGGATTATGGACCTCTGGGAGCTAGATTAAAGAATTCAATTAAAGATACTTGGAGAAAAAGATTTGTTCAAGAAAGAAAAAGCAGTTATGAAATAGATGCGGACATACTAATGCATCCAAGAGTATGGGAGGCTAGTGGACATGTTGCAGGCTTTTCAGATCCACTATTAGACTGTAAAGAATGTAAAACAAGACATAGAGCAGATAATTTAATAAGCGACTTTAATCCAGATGCACATGCAGGGGGAATGACACAGGAAGAAATGCTAGCATATATTAATGAAAATAAAATTCCATGCCCCAAATGTGGTAAATGCAATTTTACAGATATAAGACAATTTAATTTAATGTTTCAAACATATAGAGGTGTAACAAACGACAGCAAAAGTACTATATACTTAAGACCGGAGAATGCACAGGGAGAATATGTTAATTTCTTAAATGTTCAAAGATCAACAAGAGCTAAACTACCATTTAGTATTGCTCAAATAGGTAAAGCATTTAGAAATGAAATTACACCCGGAAACTTTATATTTAGAACAATTGAGTTTGAACAAATGGAATTCCAAACATTCTGTAAAGAAGGTTCAGATGAAGAAATATACAACTATTTTAAAGAATATGGAAAAAAATACTACATGGATTTGGGCTTACCAGAAGAAAAACTAAGATTCCATGATCACGAGAAACTAGTTTTTTATGCTAAAGCAGCTTGTGATATTGAATATTTATTTCCTTCAATTGGTTGGGGCGAAATAAATGGAACTCATAATAGAACAAATTATGATTTATCAAGACACCAAGAGTTTTCTGGAATAAAACAAGAATATCTGGATCCAGAAACAAACGAGAAATTTATTCCATACATAATAGAGTCTACATATGGTTTAGATAGAACTGTATTAGCAGTATTATGCCAAGCATATGAAGAGGAAGAAATTGCAGAAGGAGATGTAAGAACTGTTCTGCATTTGCACCCAGCAATTGCTCCATATAAAATGGCAATATTACCATTATCTAAAAAATTAAGTGATAAAGCAAATGATTTATATACAAAACTTTCTAAGAAATTTATGTGCGACTATGACGAAGCAGGAAGTATAGGAAAAAGATATAGAAGACAAGACGAAGTTGGAACACCTTATTGTATAACGGTTGACTTTGATACATTGGAAGACAATACTGTAACAATAAGAGATAGAGATACAATGGAGCAAATAAGAATAAACATAAATGAAATAGAAAATTGGATGAAAGATAAATTCGAATTTTAATAACATTCTAAAGAAAAGTGAGGAAATTATATTGGAAGAGAAAGATACAGCAAATGCAAAACCTAAAATATCTTTTATGAAAAATGTTTTAATACTTATGTTTTCAGAAGTAGCCGTAAAAGTTATGGGACTTATTTATAAATTAGTAATAACTAATATTGAAGGATTTGGAGACACAGGGTTAGGCTATTATTCATCTGGTTACCAAATATACTCTTTATTATTAGCATTGTGCTCTATTGGAATTCCATCTGTAGTAAGCAAACTAGTATCGGAAAGACTGGCAATAAATGATAATGCAGGAGCGCAAAGAATTTTTAAAATAACTATGAAATTGTTTGCTGGAATAGGTTTATTCTTTTCTGTGACATTATTTTTATTTGCAGATTTAATAGCAACTAAAATACTAAATGTTCCGGATGTTAGTTATGTTTTAAAAGTACTTGCACCAGCAATAGTATTTGTTGCCGCATCTTCAGTATTTAGAGGTTATTTCAATGCACAAAGCAATATGAAACCAGCTAGTGTTTCCTACACATTGGAACAGTTTTTAAACTGTGTTTTAAGCATTACATTTGTGTATGCACTTATAGGCAAAGACGCATATATAATGGCTGCAGGAGGAAATCTATCAACGACGATATCTGTTATATTAACTTTTGTTTACATCTTTATATATTATAAAAGACATAAAATTAAGTATGCAGAAGAAGAATTAAAGAATTCTCCAGAATATAACAAAACAAGTAAACAATTGTTAAAAGCAGTATTAGCCTTTTCAATTCCTATTACAATAGGCTCTATAATATCAGTTATAACTTCTGTAATAGATACAACAACTGTTAGTAACTGTATACAAATAGCTTATTCGGGAATAATAAATAGTAAAGAGGCATTAGAACAATTGGCGATGCAGAAAGCGGGAATACTTTCAAAAGTAGACACATTAGTAAATTTACCAATTGCAATAAATATAGCGCTTTCTACGGCGTTATTACCGGCAATTTCACATTCAGTGGCGCAAAAAGATTTTGATACTACAAATAAAAGATTATCTTTTTCTGTATTTATATCAATTCTAATTATAATACCATGTGCAATTGGCTTTATAGTTTTAGCAGAGCCAATATTAAAATTGATATACCCATCTGCTTCTGATGGAGCTTGGGTTTTAAGACTTGCATCTATTTCTATGATATTTATAGCATTAAGCCAAACTATAAATAGTGGACTGCAAGGACTTAGCAAAGTTTACATACCAGCAATTGCCTTGGCTGTTGGAGCTACGGTTAAACTTATTTTGAACGTTATTTTAATAAGTAATCCTTCAATAAATATATATGGAGCTCCAATAAGCTCTATAACATGCCAAATAATAGCATTTTGCATATCATATACATCATTAAAAAAATCTATAAAATTAAATATGGATTTTAAAAGAAATGTACTTAAACCAATCCTGGCTGGCCTAATTATGGGACTTGTAGTGTCTTTAAGTAATTATGGATTAAACCTAATTACTGGTAAAACAATTTCTACATTAATATCTATATTAATAGGCGTTGCTGTATATATAATATCGGTATTATTATTAAAAATATTAACAAAAGAAGATATATTTATGCTTCCTTTTGGAGCAAAGATATACAATATATTAGAAAAAAAGAAAATATATATGTAAATTAAACTAAAAGAGGAAAAATATAATGGAGAAGATTAAATATTTGTTTAAAAGAATATTAAAATTAGACTATTCAAATATGATAAAAATAGCAAAGGCCGTTTCAAAAAAGACTAATAAAAATCTTTTGTTTGTCTTATTTGATATGACAAAATGTGGACTAAAATATCAAGCAGGATATTACGACTATCAAGAATTTGAATTTTATAACCTAAATAAAGAACAAAGGGAAACATATTTAACAAGAGGAAAAAATAATGAAATAATTAAGAAATTCAATGATAAATCAAAATTTTATATATTTGACAATAAAGAAGAAATGTATAAGATTTATAACAAATTTCTAAAAAGACAATGGATGGTTTTAAATGAAAATAATTATAATGATTTTCTTGACTTTTTTAAACAAAATAAAGTAATTATAGTTAAACCGATAGACGGCGAAGGTGGCAAGGGAATTGAAAAATATGAATATATAAATGATGAAGAATCTAAAATAGTATATAGTAGTTTATTATTTAAGAAACAATTATTGGTGGAGCAATGTATAAAACAACATCCAGATATGAATAAACTTTATAACAAATCTGTAAACACATTAAGGATGTTTACATTTTATAAGGATGGACAAGCGTACTTTTTACAAGCAATACTAAAAGTTGGAAATGGTGGTGTAGTAGATAATTTTTCAAGTGGTGGAATGTACACTTATGTAGATGACGAGGGAACTGTTTATGCAGAAGCAATTGACCAAATGGATAATAAGTATTATAAACATCCAATATCAAATGAAACTATAGTAGGCTTTAAAGTACCTATGTTCAAAGAGGCTGTGAGCATGGTAAAAGAAGCAGCTAAGGTGGTACCAGAAATGGGATATATTGGATGGGATGTGGCAATTTCAGAGGATGGACCTGTATTAGTAGAGGGAAATTGCTATCCTGGAGTTTTCCAAGTAAAACCAAGTTTAGTAGAAAAAAAAGAAGGAATAATACCAAAATATAATAAAGTTATGCAAATTTTTGGAAACTGTTATAATGCTAATAACTCAACCATACAAAGGGACAATTTTAATTGACCATCCTATGAGGGATAAACTATATTTAATGAAATTTAAAAAAAATATTTACTTTTTTTACATTTTTGGATATAATATTGATGTTTCAAATTATTTGAGACATCAATTTTATTTATGATTTTATTTTTTCAATAAAATATAAAAATTTAATAGGAGGTTTTTTATGAGTCACAAGTATGTTTACTTATTTAAAGAAGGAAATGCAGGCATGAGAGAACTACTAGGTGGAAAAGGTGCAAATTTAGCAGAAATGACAAACTTAGGATTACCAATACCACAAGGATTTACAGTTTCAACAGAAGCTTGTACAAAATATTATGAAGATGGAGAAAAAATTTCTAAAGAAATTGAAGAAGAAATCTTTGAAAATCTAAAAAAATTAGAAGAAATTACGGGAAAAACATTAGGAGATGTAGAAAATCCTTTATTAGTATCTGTACGTTCAGGAGCTAGAGCATCTATGCCTGGAATGATGGATACAATATTAAACTTAGGTTTAAATGATAATGTTTTAAAGGGAATGGCAGAAAAAAATGAAAGATTTGCATATGACAGCTACAGAAGATTTATTCAAATGTTTAGTGATGTTGTTATGGAAATACCAAAACCATTCTTTGAAAAAATAATAGATAAAAAGAAGGAAGAAAAAGGTGTTAAACTAGATACAGAATTAACAGCAGAAGATTTAAAAGACTTAGTTGCGCAATTTAAAGCAATATATAAAGAACAAAAAGGTGAAGATTTCCCTCAAGATTCAAGAGTTCAATTAATGGAAGCTGTAAAAGCTGTATTCAGAAGTTGGAATAATGCAAGGGCAATAACATATAGAAGATTAAATGATATACCAGGAAGCTGGGGAACAGCTGTTAACGTACAAGAAATGGTATTCGGAAATATGGGAGATGACTGTGGAACAGGTGTTGCATTTACACGTAACCCAGCTACAGGAGAAAACAAATTATTTGGTGAATACTTAATGAATGCACAAGGTGAAGACGTTGTTGCAGGTATAAGAACACCACAACCTATAGAACAATTAAAAGAAACAAACCCAAAAGCATATGAAGATTTTGTTATGTATTCTCAAAAATTAGAAAAACATTACAAAGATATGCAAGATATGGAATTTACAATTGAAAGAGGAAAACTATTCTTCTTACAAACAAGAAATGGTAAAAGAACTGCAAATGCTGCATTACAAATAGCTGTTGATTTAGTAAATGAAGGAATGATAACAGAAAAAGAAGCTGTTTTAAGAGTAGAACCAAATCAATTAGATCAATTATTACATCCAAATTTTGATCAAGCTGCATTAAAAGCTGCAAAAGTAGTTGCTAAAGGCTTAGCTGCATCACCAGGTGCTGCAACAGGAAAAGTAGTATTTACAGCAGATAAAGCTGTTGAAATGTATGAAGCAGGAGAGAAAGACCTTATATTAGTTAGATTAGAAACATCTCCAGAAGATATTGATGGAATGAATGTATGTCATGGTGTTCTTACAGTTCGTGGAGGTATGACATCACATGCTGCAGTTGTTGCACGTGGTATGGGAACTTGCTGTGTAGCAGGTTGTGGAGAAATAATTGTAAATGAAGAAGAAAAATATTTCACATTACCTGATGGCAGAAAAGTTGCAGAAGGAGAATGGATTTCACTAGATGGATCAACAGGAAACGTATATGGGGAAAGAATAGAAACAGTTCCTGCATCAGTTTCTGGAAACTTTGCAAAATTAATGGGATGGGCAGATCAATACAGACAATTAAAAGTTAGAACAAATGCAGATACACCAAGAGATGCTAAACAAGCATATGAATTTGGAGCTGAAGGTATAGGATTATGTAGAACAGAGCATATGTTCTTTGCACCAGATAGAATTGCCGCAATAAGAGAAATGATAGTATCTAAAACTCCAGAACAAAGAGCAAAAGCTTTGGCGAAAATACTTCCAATGCAAAGAGGAGACTTTGAAGGATTATATAAAGAAATGAAAGGTTACCCTGTAACAATAAGATTCTTAGATCCACCTTTACATGAGTTTGTTCCACATGATGATGAAGATATAAGAGCATTAGCAAAAGAAATGGGATTAACATTTGAAGAATTAAAAAATATAGTAGAAGGATTACATGAATTTAACCCAATGATGGGACATAGAGGATGTCGTCTTGCTGTAACATATCCTGAAATTGCAGAAATGCAAACAAGAGCTGTTATAGAAGCTGCTATAAATGTAAATAAAGAAGGAATGAATGTTGTTCCAGAAATAATGATTCCATTAGTAGGAGAAGTTAAAGAGTTAAAATATGTTAAAGATATAGTTACTAGAGTTGCAGACGAAATAATTAGAGAAGCAGGAGTAGAACTAAAATATCTAGTTGGAACAATGATTGAAATACCAAGAGCAGCATTAACAGCTGATGAAATAGCAAAAGAAGCTGAATTCTTCTCATTTGGTACAAATGACTTAACACAAATGACATTTGGATTTAGCCGTGATGATGCAGGTAAATTCTTAGGAGATTACTATGCAAAGAAAATATATGAATCAGATCCATTTGCTAAATTAGACCAAGTAGGTGTTGGAAAATTAGTAGAAATGGCTGTAAAGATGGGAAGAGCAACAAGACCAGATATTCACTTAGGAATATGTGGCGAGCATGGAGGAAACCCCGCATCAGTTGAATTCTGCCAAAGAGTAGGATTAGACTATGTATCTTGTTCACCATACAGGGTGCCAATCGCAAGATTAGCTGCTGCACAAGCCGCAATAAAATATCCTAGATAAATAACCCAAAAGGACGTAAATATTACGTCCTTTTTGTATTATTAAAGTAATCTATAAAAAATGTAGGAGCGATTTTTGTCGCCCGCACTTTGAAGATTCTAAACCTCTATTTTACATTTAAAGTTCTATTTTAGGTTCATACATTTCTAACCACATATTAACTTGGCACAAATAGGCCATAAGCTGAGGTCCTGTCATCAACTGTCCAAACCATGGTCTAGAAAATGATTTTCCATCTGTATTTAAAATCTCCCAAACATATTCTTTATTAAATAAAGTATTAATAGGAGCATCAGGCTGTTTCATTATATTGGTAAGCATTTCTTTTACTTTGTTTAAATATGTTGGGTTATGGGTTTTAGGATAAGGACTTTTCTTTCTATCAACTATTTCAGAAGGTAAACTATCTTTCATAATATATCTTAACAATCCCTTTTCTCTACCATTTAAAGCTTTTATTTCCCAAGGAATGTTCCATACATATTCTACAATTCTATAATCACAAAACGGAACTCTCATTTCAAATCCATTATACATACCCATTCTATCAGCACGTTCCAATAAAGTTTGCATAAACCAATTTAAAGTCAAATGAGAGATTTTCTTTTTTTCTAATGTTTCTTTAGAGTCACTACCAATTAAACTTACTTCATTAAGGCTTTCATTATATCTATAATCAATATATGCTTTTAAATCTACTTTTTCACTAATTTGGTTATTAAGCAAAGTCTGTCTTTCTTGTATTGCAATAGACCAAGGGAATGTATTACTACTTAAAGCATCTTCTCTAAAGAACCATGGATAACCAGCAAAGATTTCATCTGCACATTCGCCAGTAAGGGCAATAGATGCTTCTGGTTTTACATTTTTGCAAAATAATAATAATGAAGAATCTATGTCGGCCATTCCAGGAACATCACGAGCAATCATTGCCGCTTCTAGAGCATCTGCTAATTCAGGAGTATCTAAAACTATGTTGTGATGTTCTGAATATAGCCTTTTACTCATTAATTCTATATAGTAATTATCTGAATTGGGCTGAAAATCGCTTTTAACAAAGTTCTTATCGTTATCCACATAATCTACAGAATACGTATCTAATGGTTTTAAATCATTAACCTTATAATAATTTGCGGCATATAAGGAAATAATACTAGAGTCTAATCCACCAGAAAGAAAAGAGCATACTGGTAAATCGGAAACTAGTTGTTTTTTTATACTATCTTCTAACAAATACTTTATGGTTTCGCATGTTTTACCTAAACTGTCAGTATGAGGCTTGCTTATCAACTTCCAATAACTTTTAGAATGGAAACCTCCATCGTTATAAATACCATAGTGTGCAGGTTTTATCTCATAAATATCTTTAAAAACGGTTACTCCTGGAGTGTGAGCTGGACCAATTCCAATTAATTCACATATTCCCATGGAATCCATTTTGGGATTAACATTAGGAAACTGAAACAATGCTTTAATTTCCGAAGCGAAAACAAAAGTATTATTTATAATTGTATAATAAAAAGGCTTGATGCCAAAATGATCTCTAGCAATGAATAGAGAATTTTGATTTTTGTCAAAAATAGCAAAAGCAAAAACACCATTTAATTTATTAACAAAACTTTCTCTAAAATGAATATAACCTTTTAAAATTACCTCTGCATCAGAATTTGTAGAAAAACAGAAATCATATTGTTCAAGTTCAAGTTTTAATTCCTTCAAATTATAAATGTTTCCATCATACACAATAACATATGTATTTCCCTCAAAATTAAAACTTATGGGTTGATTGTCGCCACATAAAATAGTTCTAAAACCTAAAGCAATATTGTCACCAATATAGTACCCATCTTTGTCAGAACCTCTATGCATAAGTTTATTATTCATATTCATCAAAATCTCTTGTGAATTCATAATTTTTTCTTTGACGTTAAAAAATCCTACAATACCACTCATTTTACAAAATCCTTTCAAAAATATCTATAAATATTATATGCAATAAAAATAGATTGTATGTCTGTTACAAAAAAAGGAACGTCCCTAAAGTGACAAAATTTGTTGCTTAATTTTGTTTTTATATGTATAATATACACGAGGTGAATATAAGCAATGGTTATAGGAATAGAAGGTTTGGTCGGTGCTGGTAAAACTTCTATATGTAGAGAACTTTTAAATATAATTCCAAATGCTGTATTACTGCATGGTGGAAATTTATATAGAGCAATTGTCTATGCTTTACTACAAGAGGAAAAAAATATTTTAAAATTAAAATTCAAATTAAAAAAAATAGATATAAAAAGATTAATGGAGAAGTACAAAATTGACATTAAGATGGAAAATAATGAGTCTGTTGTATATATAGATGGAATAAAAATAAGCGAGGAGGAACTGCAATCTAAAGCTTCATCATTGGCTGTTTCTATAGTTGGTGGTTTGGCAGATAATACAAGATTATTTGAATATGCAAAAGAATATATAGATAATTTAAAGTCAGAGTATAATGTTATAGTATCTGGAAGAGCTCTAATGGAGATATATCCTAAACAGGATTATCATATTTTTATTACAGCAGATTTAGAGGAACGTGTAAAAAGAAAATGCATACAATATAACGGATATGAATTAGAAAAAGAAGTGAGAAAAAATATAATTAAAAGGGATAAATTACAAAAGTTAGCAGGATTTTATAAAATATATCCTAATACAATTACTGTTGATGTGACAGAGTGTAAAAGCGCAAAAGAATCAGCTGAGAAAGTATATAGTATATTTTGTGAAGAAGGAGTAAAAAATAATGGAGTACATTAATAATAAATTAGAAGAATTTAAAAGATATATAAAAGCTAAAAATGTTGCAATAATAGGATTAGGAGTAAGTAATATACCATTAATAAATTACCTATATAATTTAGGTGCCATAATTACTGTATTTGACCAGAAAACTGAAGCAGAGTTGAATGAAGAAGCATTGGAAAATGTAAAAGCAAAAGGATTTAATATAATTACGGGAAAAGAATGTTTAAAGGAAGTACAAGGATTTGACATTATATTTCGTTCTCCTAGTGCTC
>ULNQ01011861.1_pt1 | contig 19252 bp, 18 predicted proteins | sample 1951951 | NCBI WGS metagenome assembly ULNQ01 (sample SAMEA4835580, study PRJEB28245) | human gut metagenome | biome: gut microbiome; material: fecal sample | place: Denmark | collected 2008
ATACTTATGCAACGGTGATATATCCTCCATAGGAACAAGAACTAAATTAAGGAAACAACAAGGAATTTTGTGGTATGGAAATGAGAAAAATGAAGCCTGCAACGCTTTGTTCGTCACACCACATAACAACGGTAGGTAATCGCCGCTGAGTTTCGTCCGGGACACCCTCCGTTACGCCTGAAAGATAATGCGATAAAGCCCAATGGAAACAGGCCGCTTTACACAGTCATTCATCTTGAAAAGGTATTTGGGAACTTTCATGCGGTTGTCATGAAGGGAACGTGGAGAACGTGCTTTCCGCAAGACCTTTGATTATGGTTTCCTATATTAAACTCCGGCCTTACTTTCCTTTCTTTCATGAAGGACAAGCTGAACAACGTTGACTATTGTTGGTATATCGTCCGTACCAGGCCCCACCGTGAAAAAGCTACCGTGGAACTTCTGGAGAAATACAAGGCGGAGAACAGCAACATCCTTGAAATATACGCCCCTGACCGTACTACCGTAGATGTCGGTTTAGGTAAGGAAATAAAGAAAGGGCCTCTTTTTTCAGGTTTTGTATTCGTCCTGGCAACACAGAAAGCATTGTCGGAATTTCTCGGCCGATATTCAATGGAGGAGTTCATTCAGTACGAAAGAAAGACGGAAAACGGAAAGAAAGCGTCGATGAGCGTAATTCCTGAAGACCAAATGAGGCAACTCAAGGATTACAACGAGAACTACCCCGACACAGCAATACCACTCGAACGTCCTTACACCGACTATGCATTCAACCCCAAAACAAACGAGCCGAACGACATAGTAAAGGTGATTGACGGGCCACTTGCAGGAACTGAAGGATATATCACGAAATTCAGGAGAGACAAAAGGCTGGTTTATCACTTAAAAGGATTGGACAGGGCTGTATCAATACCTAATATCTGGAATTTTCATGTAGTAAGGGTTCACAATGCAGAAGGAGACAGGCAAACAATAGGAACTATAAAGGAAAGGGCAGTTGATTTATTGATAGGTTTAATCCAAGGTTGCGGTTATGGGGACAAGACGCTTCCTATGCTCTATGAATTTATCGACGAGTTAACGTTCAAGCCCTCGTTGGTTGATTTCTGTAAAAGCCTGTATAATAAAGGGCACAAAGAGTTAAGCCAAAGGTTTGCTAAACTTGATACGAAGAATGCTGAGTTAATCCTGAACTTAATCCGTTACGAGAAAGACAATCCCGGATATGTGAAAGCCAACTGGGAAAAGCTCATAATCCGACCATTCCTCACCCCTACTCCAGGTGCTGAATTAAAAGATAACCAACACGAAATCAAGATACAACATACCAACTTCATAGAGATAATAAGGAAAGTAGATATAACGGAACAGGTATATTATCCAAGTAAGGAAAAAGAGGAAACGGTTACGACCACTTATTATGCCCACATCGGAATAATACAAGACAAGGACAAAGAAAGTTTTACCCTCTTTGCAAACTGGGACTATTTTCTTGGTGAGTATTTTATGACAGCTGGAAAGGCTAACGAGAAATTGGTGAAAGGGACAAAAATACAAGCGGCAAACAACCCTGATAATCTTGAAAAAAAGGAAATCTACAAGGAAAAGCTGATAGAGTCTTTCCACAACTACGCTCCTACTTTATATAATATCCTTACCAACGAAAAATCAAAAGTCAAACCAATACAAAACTTTAATATAGCAAAAGAACGGCTCAATGTAATGGCAATAACTGTAACATCAGAAGCCGGCATTGATGGAGCAAAGGACGAACTCATAAATACCTGCACTAATATCTGCACTGAAATTAACACCACGACCCATCTTGCTGTCTGGAGAAGGTATCTTAGGACTGTTTGGCTGCATATATAAAAAAGGTGGAAAGGTGAGGACGTGAAAAGGGAAAAATGAAGTTAAGGAGGCAAGACAGTGAAAAAGCGGCATAATAACCAATCTTCAAATATAACCATAACTTCTGAAGACATATTCAAGAAAAGGTGGCAGAAACTTCATCATCCCACTATGGACGTAAATGGTGATGTGGCTTTTTATTACGGTGTCTACAAGCAATTCCATGACATCGCAAAAGGAAGTGCCAGGAATATGAACGAATACTACCTGCTCCAATTGGTTATGCTTGTCGAAAATACAGTGTCCGTCGATATTGATTCCTCTTATAGCGTGGTTTACAGAAGTTTGGGTAACATGGCGTTTTATTGGTGTGACAAGTTGGATCTATCAACAAAAGACACAAACCTTCTTTATAATGCCTTTACCCAAGCCGTCGCCGATGCACCCGAAAGCAGCCTGAAACTATGGATAAAAGATAATGTCTTGTCCGAGGATTTCCAACGCTTGAAGGATGTCGCTCTTTATTTCGTCATTCATGATAAGACAATAAGAAGAATATACCCCAACCTACAATACAGAAAAGACGCATTTCTGGAACTTGCCGGAGGTGATAATATCAAGGCTAAGGAAATGCTTGAATCCGATTTGGCTTTCAATTGGCATGACAAGGAAGGCTGTACATTACTTTCAAGATTGGCAGATAGTTTCAAGATGGATGAAGACGGAATGGAAGTGATAGCAAACTTGGAAACAATTAAGCCACACCCTCTTGACTCCTACCTGCCGTTGGAAAGCAAGGATGACGGATATACAGTTACGGTAATGAAAAAGGACAATACCAAACTTGATGTCATATTCCCTACCCGTGTTTCCAAAAAGAAGATTGAGGGCCAGTGTTTTGTCGGCCAGCTTGTTACATATCTCGGAAAAACATATGTCAATGACCCTGTAGTTTGGTTGGAAACGGATGCCTTCGACTTATGGGACAGCTTTGTTTTCTGGAATGACATATATGAATATGAGAAAGAAGATTCAAAACATAAGTCCTTCATCACAAAGTTCGGAAAAAGATACACCCTTTATCAAGACCTTTACGGTGAATTCGAGAAGGACATCAACGGCTTCTATACTGACGAACCGAACATTCTTGACTTTCTGAATTGGCTCGTTCCTGAACATTCCCTTAGCTCAAAATAATAGGCTTTACAAATATACGGAATCATGTAATATTGTGAATGTAGGTGTATTCAATTCTTTGTAAAAATAAAAACGATATAATTAGCACAAAATAATATGAACAAAGACACAAAAATTGCAGTAGCTGGAACTGGTTATGTAGGTCTAAGTATAGCGACCCTTCTCAGCCAGCATCATCACGTAACGGCAGTAGATGTAATTCCTGAAAAAGTAAACCTGATAAACCAACGTAAGTCACCGATTCAAGATGATTATATTGAAAAATACCTGGCAGAAAAGGACCTGAACCTGACAGCAACAACAGATGGAGCAAAAGCATATTCTGACGCAGATTTTGTGGTCATTGCAGCACCAACCAATTACGACCCTGTAAAGAACTATTTTGACACAAGCCATGTTGAAGAGGTTATTGAGTTGGTCAAGAGCGTCAATCCCAATGCTATAATGGTTATCAAAAGCACCATTCCTGTCGGCTATACTGAAATGATAAGGAAGAAGATGGATACCGACAATATCATTTTCTCACCCGAATTCCTACGTGAAAGTAAGGCTCTGTATGACAACCTTTACCCAAGTAGAATAATAGTTGGTCGACCAGAAGGCGATGAAAGGTTGGATAAGGCTGCCCATGAATTTGCCGCTTTGTTACAGGAAGGGGCAATAAAGGAAAACATTGATACTTTATTTATGGGTACAACGGAGGCAGAAGCAGTAAAACTCTTTGCCAACACCTACCTTGCCCTCCGTGTTTCCTACTTTAACGAGCTTGACACATACGCTGAAATGAAAGGACTTGATACACAAGCAATAATCAATGGTGTATGTCTCGACCCCCGTATCGGAACACATTACAACAACCCGAGCTTCGGTTATGGCGGTTACTGCTTGCCTAAAGATACCAAACAGCTTCTTGCCAACTACGCCGACGTTCCTGAAAACTTAATCCAGGCAATCGTAGAAAGTAACCGTACCCGTAAGGATTTCATAGCCGACCGTGTTCTTCACAAAGCAGGTTACTATGATTATTACAACCGTGGCGACTTTAATCCGTCGGAAGAAAAGAAGTGTGTCATCGGCGTTTACCGTCTTACAATGAAATCAAACTCGGATAACTTCCGCCAATCATCAATCCAAGGCGTAATGAAACGTATCAAGGCAAAAGGAGCAGAAGTAATCATCAATGAACCCACACTTGAAAATGGCAGCACATTTTTCGGTAGCAAGGTGGTGAACAATCTCGAAACATTCAAGCAACAAAGTCATGCTATCATTGCCAACAGATATGATTCTTGTCTGGATGATGTGAAAGATAAAGTTTACACAAGGGATATTTTTAGGAGGGATTAAAAATTTATATTTTTCGTTTTTATTGATTCAAATGTGTATCTAATAATGTCGCAATCATCAGAAAAAAGCGAACGCATTGCAAAAAACACGTTACTGTTGTATTTGAGAATGCTGTTCTTAATGCTTGTCACACTCTACACCAGCCGAATAATTCTCAATGTGCTTGGGGTTGAAGATTATGGTATATATAATGTTGTGGGTGGCGTAGTTGCGATGTTCTCTGTAATTTCGGGATCTCTTTCTGCTGCAATCTCACGTTTTATAACATATGAACTTGGAAAAGGGGATAAGAGGAGGTTAGTTAAGATATTTTCCACATCGGTAAACATTCAGTTTGGGTTAAGTCTAATTATAGTATTGCTGGCAGAAACTATAGGTTTGTGGTTCCTCAACTATAAGATGAATATTCCAGACGAAAGGATGACGGCTGCAAATTGGGTCTTGCAATTTTCAATACTTACATTCATCGTCAATCTCATAAGTGTTCCTTACAATGCTTGTATAATAGCACATGAGCGAATGTCGGCATTTGCATATATAAGCATATTAGAAGCAATCAGCAAATTAGGAATAGCTTTCTTTATAAAGATCTCTCCAATTGATAGACTCATCTTTTATTCATTGTTAATTTGTTTTGTGTCTATTCTTATTCGTTTTACATACAGTTGGTATTGTAAAAAGAATTTCTCTGAGTGCCATTACCATATGATTCTCAACAAATCATTACTAAAAGAAATGTCAAGTTTTGCAAGTTGGAATTTTATAGGCTCTGCTGCTGGCATTCTTAGAACTCAAGGAATAAATGTTGTCTTAAATCTTTTCTTCACTACAGCTGTAAATGCAGCTAGAGGTATATCGGTTCAAGTAAACACTGCAGTAACAAGTTTTGTTAATAACTTCATGACGGCTTTAAATCCCCAGATAACTAAATCATACGCTTGTGGGGATTTTATTTATATGAACAAATTAATATATCAAGGATCTCGGTTATCTTTTTATTTGCTGTTATTTCTTTCATTGCCTATTATAATAGAAACGGAAACTATTCTAACTTTATGGCTAAATATTGTCCCTAAACATACCATCATTTTTGTCCAATTAATACTTATATTTGCGATGTGTGAAGCCATTTCAGGTCCGTTGATAACAGCTATGCTTGCAACAGGAGATATCAAAAAGTACCAAATAATAGTTGGAGGAACCAACCTTTTAAATCTCCCTATATCATATTTTTTGTTTAGATTCTATGATTTTACTGATTTCCCAGAAATTGCATTAGTCGTTGCAATTATTTTATCTGTTATTTGCCTATTTCAAAGATTATGGTTGCTAAAGAAGATGATAAACCTTGATTATATTAGTTTTCTTACACAAGTAATTCTTAATGTAGCATTGGTTGCTCTAGTTTCATTTTGTATCCCATTTTTTGTTCATTTGTTGTTACCAAATACAACTTTACTTTCTGTTGGTAATATTATAAATAGTTTTATATGTTCTGCTATTTCAATCCTTTATGTAGGCTGTAAGAAGAAAGAAAGACAGTTTGTATTTACTAAAATAAAAGGAATTCTTTCCATTATCAAAAAGCATGGAAAATAAAAAAATCTTATTATTAGGAGGAACAGGAACTTTGAGTTATGCAGTTCTAAAAGAGTCATTAAATAAAGGTTATTGTGTATATGTCATGAATAGGGGCTCTAACAATGAAGGACTGCCCAGAAATGTAAAAATCATAATATGTGATTTTAAAGATAAAAAAGCTCTTGAATACACATTCGCAGATAAAAGGTTTGACATAATTGTGGATTTTCTTTCTAGGGAGCCTTCTGATATAATAAGGGCATATGATGTTTTCGCAAATAAATGCGAACAATATATTTTCATTTCATCTGCTTGTGTTTTCAAAAGGGATGATGAAAATCTTCCAATAAAAGAAGATTCTCCTAAGCCCAACGAAACATGGTCTTATAATACATTAAAATATGAGTGTGAACTTAAATTGCAAGAGTTAGCACGTTCTGCGTCATCATATTTTACAATTATACGCCCATATATAACATATAATAATGAGCGTATCCCATTAGGAATAACTCCTGCATATAAATATCATAGAACTATAATTGAACGCATAAAATCTGGAAAACCTTGGTTTTATTGGGACGATGGGAAAGCTATCACAACCGTCACATATTCAGAAGATTTTGCGATAGGGACTGTTGGCCTATTTTTTAATGCTAAAGCTATAAACGAGGATTTCAATATTACTACCTCATTTTGTTATACACAAAAAGAAATAGTTGAACTATTATTCACTAAGCTCGGAGCAACACTCAATGTAGCAAATATAGATTCTAAAGTATTAGCCAACATTTTGCCTGAATTTCGTGGAATACTTCTTGGGGACAGGGCGCTTGATGCAAAATTTGACAACAGCAAGATTATATATGCTGTTCCTCATCTTCAATTTAAGACTACACTAGACGAAGGCTTAGATCATGTCATTGATTTTTGGGAAAATTGTAAAAGCTATAAATATGATTATGCATTTGATGCAAGGATTGATAAGATGTTAAATCAAATTGGAATTAAATGCAACTATATAAGATATCCTAATTCCCACTCAAAATCAAAGCTTATTTACTTTATATATAGATATTTCCCTTTGAATCTAGCTAGGAGGTTGTCAAAATGGATATAAGTAGGCATAAATGTTATGTTTTTACAAAACACAAAGATACTTGTTCTGGATGTGGTGCATGTAAACAAGCCTGTAAATTTCATGCCATTTCCATGATTTCGGATAACGAAGGCTTCCTTTTCCCTGTTCTTAATAAAGACAAATGTATTGAATGTGGAACATGTGATAAAATTTGTCCATGTGTTGGAAACAAGAAAGAGAATGCAACACAAGAACAATCCTGTTATATTGCAACAACAAAGCGGAAAGATTATTACCAAGAAAGTGCATCTATAGGAATATGCACCATGGTATCTGAATATATTATATCAAATGGAGGATACGTTTTTGGAGCATACTTAAATGAAAACATATGGAAACTGGAACATATTCTTGTTGCCCAAAAAGAAGGATTAAATAAAATACGGAATTCAAAATATCTTCAAAGTGATACAGGGGAAACGTTTATTGAGGCTAAAAAACTTTTAGATGAGAACAAAACGGTATTATATATTGGAACACCATGTCAAATTGCTGGTCTTAAGTCTTTCCTACGTAAGGAATATGCCAATCTTTATACTATAGATCTTATATGTCATGGAGTTTTTAGCCCTAAACTAATGCCGCTAGAGGTCAATTATTGGGAGAACAAGTTGAAAGGTAAAATCAAGAATTTCCGTTTCCGAAGTAAACGTGTTTTCAAAAATCAAAATGGAGGAATGGTAAATTTTGATTTGACAAAAAAGAATAAAGTTATTCATATTGAACGTTTTGCCAAAAGCTCTCCATCATATAGATGTTTTGCTTATGCAGGAGATAACAATAGTTACAATTTAAGATTATTTTGTTATTCCTGCCTGTTTAAAGCAAAAAGTCGTTATGGTGATCTTACTGTAGGAGATCCATGGTTTATTAATGATACTTGCATCACAAACCCGATTCTTAAGTCAAGCAATGTAATAAGAACATTATATTCTGTAAATACAACTAAAGGTATTTTTCTTAAAAAGGCAATTATCCCTTTCTTGATAGAAGAAAAACTATCATGGAACTTATCATTTTGCCAACCAGCTGTTCATGCCACAAAGCGTTTGATACCTCCCTTACGAGAAATATTATATTCAAAGCTTGATACCACTGATTATGGCGAACTTGTTGAACACTTGTTAAATTGTGATTTAGATCTTGCTCAAAAGAAATTTGAGAGCAAATACAAACTTTATATTATAAAAACAATCATAAAAAAAATCTTACCATTGAATTTAATATGGAAAATAAAAAAGATTATTTCTACAATATAGACCAATTAAAAGGACTTGCGATACTTTTGATGGTTATGGTTCATGTTTTAGCATGGTCATACACAGATTATTCCTTTCTAAAAGGAGCCTTAATAGACATGACTAAAGAAGAATTTAATGCTTCATTAATTTGGAAGATTATATATTCATTTCATATGCCATTGTTGTTTTTCGCAAGCGGCTATCTGTTTTATAAGGTTAGACCATATGATTGGATTAATGTAAAACAGTTATTGTTAAAAAGGATAAACAGACTATTAATTCCATATTTAACAACTGGAGTTTTTGTTCTCTTTCTCAAAGGGTATTTCGGATATTGGTTCTTTCAAGTATTATTTGTTTTAAATGTAATTGTCTTACTAGAACTATTTATAGAGAGCAAGATTCGAGTTAATATTTTTGGAGAATGTGCATGCCATATATTTGTATTTCTAATACTATTTATTATTTCAAAATGTTTATCTGGATTTTTTTCTTTACCTCAAGAATTTGCTAACATTACAGGACTACACAATTATTATTTGGCATTTATGTTTGGTTTTCTTGTCCATAAGTGGCCCTGTATTGAGCGTTTGATACAATGCCACTCAATAGGATTGGGGCTATTTTTTTATATATCCTCCTTATGACTTTAGCTTCATATTATGGGATAAAGGGGATATATTGTATGCTCATACCAATTTTGGCTATTTCTTTTCTATTTGGCATATTCAACAATAGAATAAATAAAGGGGGATTGCTTTCAACAATAGGGAAGAATTCAATGGAAATATATATTATGCATCTTTTTTTTGTTATGCCATTCAAAGAAATGGGTATTTATATTTTATCTATTAAGGATTTCTCATTAAGTATTACCCTACAATTGGTATATTCAGCTTTTATATCAATAATATCAATTAAACTTTCAATATTAGTATCAAATGTAATTAAAAGAAATAAATATTTATCGCAACTAATCTTTGGTATTTATAAGTATGATCAGAAAATTTATTCACAAAAATATTAGGAATTTAAAATGGGAGTTGTCTACCCGAATTATTCCTAATTTGCCTAGTAATATTATGCGTAACAGATGTCTGTGTATGATGGGAGCCAAAATATCCAAACGAGTCATGTTATATAGAGGATTTTCTGTAAGAGCCCCTCAACAACTAATAATTGAAGATGGGGTCAGTATTGGACCCAAAGTGCTTTTAGATGCGCGGAAAGGACTTGTTATAAGAAAAAATGCGGTTATTGCATATGATGCAATTATTTGGACTTTAAATCATGATTATAATAATTTACATTTCTGTGGCAAAGGGGCTCCTGTTGAAATAGGAGAATATGCATGGATTTGTAGCAGAAGTATAATCTTGCCAGGACTGACTATAGGTGAGGGAGCTGTTGTCGCTTCTGGAGCTGTTGTAACAAAAGATGTACCTCCCTATGCTATAGTTGGAGGTGTTCCGGCTAAAGTTATTGGTTACCGTGAAAAAAAACAATATTGTTATGGGTATAAAGCATAACACCTCAGGCTCAAAATTGCTAGTTATAATTGTGATTCTTGTTGCCATCAGGTTTTGGAGTTTTACGCCATTAATGACTTTTGGCAATTTAAACCGCTATTTATCATTAGCTTTGGAGTTTGTGTTGATTTTCTCTTTTATTACATTTTTCAAGCGACCAATAAACAAATTTAATTCATATAGTTCGGTAAAATATATACTTTTCTCATTATCATTAAGTGCTATTTCAGCTTTATTTTTTAGTGGTCAATCACTATGGGATTCTTTTAATGCCACAATGATATTGTCATTAGGTTACATATTATATTTTTATTTATGTAAAACAAATTTTTCGGTTAAATACCTTCTTGATATAATACTTTTTATTTCTATTGTTTGGACCTGTTTAGAAATAGTGCAACAATTTACTTATCCAACATATTATTTTGCAGGTCGTGAAGAAGGGTGGTGGAATGGAGAATTAGAAAACAGAATGGGACTATGGAGATTCTATATATGGGGGGTCGATTTTGTGATTCTTTGTTATTGTCACCGTTTACAAGTTACGATTAATCGCTTCAACATACGAAATTTCATATTTGCACTAATTCCGTTTTTGGGATTAGCTTGTTATTGTTCAAGAAAGCATCTAATAGTTTTAGCACTTGTGACAATAATAATTATATTATTTAGCCAAAGAAAAAAATTGTCAATGGCTAGTCTCTTGATTATTGGAATATTTATAATAGGCATTTTCTACTTTAAAGACTCTTTTGTCGAGATGAATGACATAGCAAATAAAGCACAGGGAGAAGGTGAAGATTTTATTAGATACCTAGCTGGAGAATATTTTTTAAAGTTTTTTGGAATGAACAATCCATTGTATACCATATTGGGTGCAGGGATTCCAGGAGGTAATTCCATACTAAATAATGAAATCATAAGATTACAAGAGTTCTATGGTTTTTATCAACAAGATGTAGGTCTAATTGGATACTATTCATGGTGCGGAATTATAGGTGTATTAAGTATAATCTATTGCATCTATATGACCGTCAGAAAATTTAAATTATTAGATACATATTTGATAGCTTTTTGTATTGCCAAAATTGTTCTGATAATATTTGATTTCTGGGCAATGTGGCAAGTTGGTATAGTTGCTTATTCTATATTTTTATATTTGTCAGATAAAAGCATAATATTAAAATCATGCAGTTATGAAAATAGGGATATTAACTTATCATAGAGTTCCTAATTTTGGAGCTCAATTACAGGCCGTATCAACATATTCTTATCTGAAAAAATATGGCCACGATGTAGTGTTAATCGATTGGTATCCTGAGGATGTTAAAATGATGTACTCAAAACGAGTTCCTCAAACCCAAATCATTTATCATGATAGATTCATTGAATCTTATACGAATTTAAGTATTCCAATAAGCAACTATGAAAAATTTGTAAGATACATAAATGAAGAAAATTTTGATATGATTTTTATTGGGAGCGATGCTGTATTCAAATACAAGCCTAAACGAACCCGCATTAAATTTAAGTTTAGACAATTCAAATATGTTGAAGAACATGTTACTACTGATTTAGAATACAAGAATAATCCTTTTTGGGGTGGGTTCTTAAGAGACTTAAATCATCCGATACCCATTGTTGGCTTTTCTGTCTCATGCCAGAACACTGCATTTACCAAGTTAAATGAGGTAGAAAAACAAGATTTATCAAATTATATGGCACTTTTCAAATTTATTACAGCTCGTGATGAATGGACAGCAAAAATGATATCATATCTTGGCTACGCCAACGAGGTACCAATAACCCCAGACCCTGTGTTCTCCTTTAATCAAAATATAGCATTTAAGCTTCCAACGAAGAAAGAGATTTTACGAAAGTTTCATTTGCCCGAGAGCTATGTCCTATTTAGTTTCAGGTTGAATATTTTAAAATCTAAATATATTAATTCTTTGATAAAATATTTTGAAGATAATAATTATACAACCGTTTCATTTCCTATGCCTGAAGGCTTAAAAGCTTTTAATACTAAATATGCTATAGATGTTCCTCTATCACCAATAGATTGGTATTGTTTAATTAAATATGCCTCCGGATATATTGGCGAAAGAATGCATCCTATAATTGTATGCATCCATAACTCAACTCCTTTTTTCTGCTTTGATGAATATGGAATTAAGAGAACAATAATTCCAAAAGTATATAAATATTTTAACAAAGAATCTAGTAAAATATATCACATTCTTAAATGTGCAAATATGTTAGATGCGCGATACGGATATTTTGAGAACCATCTGTTGCCAACAAAAGAAAGAATTTACAATTGTATTATCAGAGCGAATATAAAGCATATGGATAAGTTTTCAGAACGTTACGCTAAACAATATTCGAACTCAATGAATAACTTAATCAGCAAATTAAAATGAAAAACATCTTAGTTGTTTTACATATGTGCCCTTATCCATTGACTACAGGTGGAAATCAAGCTGTAATTAATGGTATAAAAGCTTTGTCAAAACATAACAATGTCGTTTTATTGTTTCCTTCAAACAGAAAAAACAGTAATAGTAAACGAATTAAGGAACTAGAAAAAGCATTAAGTGTTGAGGTTGAAACTTTCACGCCCAAAATATTTAATTCTAAAGTTACTGCTTATAAGTATTTATCTGATAAAATCATGTTTTATTTGTTACACAAAAATAAAGATTACATGATTGAGCGAGAAATGAACTTATGCAACAATATCATTACTGATGAATTTATTAATTATATGTATAATATAATCGATAATAAGCATATCGATGTTGTTCAGATTGAATTTGTTCCCTTTTTATCATTGGTTAATGCATTAGAGGGGAAAAACGTAACGAAAGTTTTTGTTCATCACGAATTGAGATTTATAAGGAATAAATTAATCTTATCAAAGATAAGACACGCAAAAAACTACTTTACCTATCTTTTTGAGAAATTAAAAAATGAAGAAATTTCACTTTTGAATAAATTTGATGCTATTATAACTTTATCTGAGATAGATGCTAAAAAACTTAAACAGAATGGTGTTATCATACCAATATTTCCTTCGTTTGCAATTGTCTCCTCTCACACTCAAAGTTGGGTATATGCAAAGTACCGTTTAACTTTTTTAGGTCCAGGAATGCATAATCCTAATTTTCAAGGATTAAAATGGTTTATTGATAATGTCTGGGAGAGAATAACTAAAACTGATGATAAATATTCATTAGACATTATAGGTAAATGGAGTAAAGAACAAATAGAAGAGCTTGGATGTCATGACAAAATAAATTATTTAGGTTTTGTTGACAATCTTGGGGATGTATTAAAAGGGAGCATAATGATAGTACCAATAACAATTGGCAGTGGCATTAGGATGAAAATATTAGAAGCCGCTCAATACAAAATACCTATTATAACAACTACGATCGGGTGTGAAGGCCTTCCATTGAAAGACAATGAAAATTGTTTTATAGCTGACACCCCTGTAGATTTTGCTAATAAAATATTCGAAATCGGTAAACGTGATTTGCAAGAAAGACTTGTTAACAACGCATATAAAACTATTATAAAAAACTATTCGCTAAATGCATTAATAGTATCTAGGGATAAAATTTTAGAAAGTATATGAAAGAAATAGTTGTATTGTTAACAAGTTGTGTGAATCCAACAAAAATGATAAACACGACCCTTTCCGATCCTAATATAAGAATTGGACAATATATAAATGCCCTCATGTGGTATTTGGAGAATACTCCGTATGATATATATTATGTAGACAATTCAAATGTTGACATAAAACAATATTTAGATGAAATAACTTTAGAAAAATACCATAATAGGCTAACAACGTATCATTTTAAAGGTAATGAATATTTTGAAAAAGGGAAGGGGGCTGGAGAATTAGAAATAATTGAATATTTCATAAAACACTCATCTATATCAAAACAGACACTTGTGGTAAAGATTTCAGGACGTATTATTATAAGAAATTTGCAAACTATAATAAAATGTTCAAATAATAAGATGCAAATTTGTATTCATAATATTAAAATGAAAAGGCAAAGATTAATTAACAGCCGGCTAATTATTGCTCCAGTTGAATATTATGAAAAAATCACATCTAAAATTAATAACATCAACGAAACTGCTCACGTGTATTTTGAAACCATCTGTTTTAATGAATTCTTAAATTGGATAAAAATGGGACGCCCAGCAAAAATCGCTCTATTTCCACTAAATGTTATTGGAGTTTCTGGCACTACAGGTAAAAACTTGGTTTCTCCTTCAATTAAAACTAAAATATCGATTTATGTTTATGGCATAATTAATAATATTTCAATCAGATATTTTAAACGGATAATTATATAATGTTTATCATTTTAATGATTAATTTGATAGAGATATGAATATTACTGAACTCTTACAAACAAGCATAAATACATTGTATTTTAATTATAAGATTTTCGGAATTCGGAATATGCTAAATTTTTATGCCATCATTGGTCCACATACAAAATTTGGCACATTGACAAAAGGTGCAGTTATATTACGTAATCCATCATTTGCATGCCTGAAAATCGGAGTAGGCGAAGGGAGTTTCCATCACGGAAAAGCTTACACTTCTTTTGTAAGCATAGGCAATAATTCCAGCCTTGATGTTATAGGGAAGGCCTCCATTGCTCGAGGGGGGGTATTAAATATTGGCAACAATGCCAGTATAATATTAGGGAATGGATTTTCCGCTAATTATGGCTGTGTGATTTCCATAGCTAAAAGTTTGGTCTGCGACACTAATGTACGTTTGGGATGGGATATATCCATTATTGATTCTGATGGACATTCCGTAAAATCTCTTGATAACCAAAAACGTGTAAATGATAATCGTGGAATTCATTTGGGAGAGAATGTTTGGCTTGCAGCTAAATGTACAATAATGAAAGGTGTTCATTTGGCCAAGAACACAATAGTACCATTTGGTAACATTATAACTAAATCCAATGATATGGAATGTGTTGTTTTTGGAGGCCAACCTAACAGAGTATTGAAACAAAGAGTTTATAGGGATTATGCTTCAGAAAAGAACTGAAATAACAATTGCTACAATATTGACCGTACACAACAGGAAAGCAAAAACCATCAATTGCCTCCGAGCACTTAACAATAATCATGTTAAAGGCATACAGATAGAGGTCTTTCTTACGGATGATGGGTGTACAGATGGAACAGCGCAGAGCGTGCTTGACGAATTTCCTGATACACATATAATAAGTGGAAAAGGGGATTTATTCTGGAATCGTGGAATGTATCAAGCTTGGACTGAAGCTGCCAAAACGCATCCGGATTATTATCTGTGGCTGAATGATGATACTGTCTTGATGGGCGATTCTATTGCTCGATTAGTAGAATGCTCAATGAAACATGATAATCGTAGCATAATTGTAGGTTCAACCATTGATGAGAAAGGTAATTTGTCATACGGTGGAAGGAAAAAAGACAAAAAGCACAGTATTGTTGCCCCATTAGCAGAACAAGATATAGAATGTTCTACTTTTAATGGGAACATAGTGCTTATTCCAAACAGTGTATTTGACATAGTCGGACTTAATGACCCGTATTTCCATCATTCATTCGGTGACATAGAATATGGTCTAAGGGCAGGTAAATTGGGCGTTAAATCATATATTGCTCCAGGATTTTACGGAAAGTGTAACAGGAATAATCCCATTCCAATATTCAGACGCAAACAATACCCCCTATGGAAACGCTTTAAACTTCTATATTCTCCACTAGGCTACAATCCATTGGAAGATTTTCATCTCAACCGAAAGTTTTACCCTTTATATAAAGCTATATTATGGTTTGTTAAACTCCATATAAATGTACTTTTCACTGTGGATCATACGAAAATAAAAAGCTAAAAGTGCTCTTTTTTCTGCAATATACTATAATGCCGATGAATATATTACTAATTACCCAAGTTTATCCTGACGAAAAAGGGACAAAAACAATACGTAGTTCTTCTGTCTGCCACTATTGGACTAAAGAATGGGTGAAAATGGGACATCAAGTCCATGTGATTTACTTGTATCCGCAATATTCTACAATCCTGCACAAAATTGCTGAGTTTTGTCCTAACTATATAGCACAATTTACCAACGGCACATTGACCAAACGGTTAAACCATAGTTTGTCTTATGAACTTGACGGCGTATCTATTCACAAAATACCTATGTATAAACCAATCCCTAAAATACGATATAGTAAAGGAATTATCAATGGGCTGATTGACGAAATAAAATCCTACTTATCACAAGGCAACATTTTTCCGGATATTATTTTAGGCCATTTTGACAACCCTGTATTGGAGGTCGCCAGTAAATGTAAGTTTATTTTTAATGTTCCCTTTGCATTCGTATTACATGGATATCCGTCAGATATAAAACGTCTTTATCCAAATTCATATAAAGCATTAATAAATAGTGTTGATTTATGGGGATTTAGGTCAGAAGCAATTAAGAAAAATTTTGAGTCTATTTATGGTAGATTAAACAAAAGTTTTATAGCATATTCAGGCATTCCAGAAAGCTATATTTACAATAAGAATCTTAATACCGTAAAGAATGAAGGGAAAATTTGTTACGTTGGCGCATTGATAAAACGAAAGTATCCGGAAAAAGTTTTAGAAGCTGCCATCTCCTTTTTAAAAAAGGGTAATTTGTCAATCACTTATATTGGTGATGGAGCATTAAGCAAGAAAATAAACAGGATAGCAAAAAGAAACCATATTGATGAGAAACAATTACACCTGTTAGGACATATTAGTAGAAAGGATGTTCAAGAGGAATTAAGCACATCAGAATATTTTATAATGATTAGCCGACATGAAACATTTGGGATGGTATATCTGGAAGCGATGGCTAATGGATGTATCACAATAGCCTCAAAGAATGAAGGATTTGATGGTATTATAAAGGATGGAGTAAACGGCTTTTTATGTGATGCAGGAAATAGTGCGGATTTATCTAATCTTCTGAAGAAAATAATTTCGATGCCTAACAATGAAAAAGAAAAAATCCGAATGAATGCGATATCTACAGCAAAAGAAATGACTGAAAGGAAGATGGCCGAAAAATATCTTTCCGACGTGATTGATAATATTAAATTATAATACTTATGGCATTAATAAAGAATTATAATCCCGCTTTTGATTTTCTGAAATGTATTGCAGCTATTATGATAACCAATAGTCATTTCAGACCGTTATATGAGGAACATAATCCGGCTTTAGCAACATTGGGGGTACATGGAAATGCTATTTTTTTCTTTGTATCGGGGTATTTCCTTTATTTATCATTAAAACGAAGGAACTATGAAATACCATTTTCAGAATGGTATCTTAAAAAAATAAAACAACTTTGGTTGCCTATCATTGTACTTGCCTTTTTAGCCGGCTTTTTCAATTCTGACATTACTTGGTATGACTTTATGCCAACACCTTGGTTTGTAAAATGTTTTTTGATTAGTTTCCCTATAATTTTTCTTATTATTAAAACACAGAAAAGTTTTATTCTTTATTTAAGTTTTATCTTATCCATATTATTTACTATTTGTGTTGTCGCATCTTACCCTCCCCAATCTTTAAGTATATTTCACAAATTTCACTATTATTGTTATTTCCCGACGATGTTATTAGGAGTTATTATTGCGAAAAACAAGATATTTATGAATATTAACTTTGTTCTATCTCTAATTCTTACGTTAATAAGTTTTTTCTCTTATTTCGTTGTTATGAAGATAGGAAAGGGACATATAGATAACTCATATTATACTCAGCTATTCGGATACATACCGTTACTATTATTTCTTGTTTTTTTGTATAAACTTGCCCATTTTGATTGGCTCAAGTATTTTGCGGAAACAAAATGTTTTATTCCCGTCAAGATTATAGCAAGATTAACCTTCGAAATATACATTGTACAACGCTATATAATTACAGACCTTTTTAATAGCCTGTTCCCTTTTAATACAGTTATTGTTTTCTTATTAATCGTTTTAGGTGCATATCTTGTAAAGATTTGTACTAACTTGTTTGAACAAATGGTAACAGACGGGAATTGGGATGTTAAAAAAGCCATGGTAATTCTTTAATAAAGACGCATAATAGTTAAATGTCGTAGCCTATGAAAAACTTTTCAGTTTTAATGTCTGTCTATAAAAAGGAAGATCCACATTTTTTACGAGAAAGTTTAGACAGTGTGTTTACACAAACATTGCTTCCCACCGAGGTCGTATTAGTCGAAGATGGGCCATTAACAGATGAGTTGTATGAAGTAGTCGAAAGTTTTGTTACGTCATATACCAATTTAAGGGTAATCCCGTTGGAGAAAAATATGGGGTTGGGAAATGCCTTAAATGAAGGTATGAAGAAGTGCCGTTTTGAGTTAATTGCACGTATGGACACTGACGATATTTGTTTTCCGCAACGTTTTGAGAAACAGATTAATTATATGGACTCCCATCCGGATGTAGACGTTCTAGGGTGTTGGACTGAAGAATTTTATGAAGATACCGATGGAAAGAAAGTTATTACTAGTCATAAGAAATTTCCCGAAACAGTATGGAATAATGTGAAGTATTCCACAAAGCGTTGTCCGGTTGAACATCCAGCTGTCATATTACGAAAATCAGCTGTTTTGGCTGTAGGAGGCTATAAGCATTGTTATTTATTTGAAGATTACTATCTTTGGGCAAGAATGTTTGTCAATGGTTCAAAATTTTACAATTTACAAGAGCCTTTGCTATATTTTCGGATGTCTGACGATTCTTTTAAAAGACGAGGTGGATTAAAATATGCAATTAATGAATATCACACCTTAAAAAAATTTAAGAAAATCGGGTTCATGTCGTCTTTTGAATTTTTTTATGCCGTTGCGACTCGTTTTCCTATTAGAATACTTCCTAATGTTTTTCGGAAAATGTTTTATAAATGTTTTTTGCGTAAATAAAAAACGCTTTCATATTTAAAACAAATTTTAGATATCCATTTAAATGAAAATTTTCCTATTCAATAAATACTGTTTTCACGATTAGAAGTACATCATTGGGTTACACTAACAAGTAATTGTAAAATACTAGGATCAATGAAAGGAATAGTATTGGCAGGTGGTAGCGGTACTCGTTTGTACCCTATCACCAAGGGAATCAGCAAGCAGCTTATCCCGATTTTCGACAAGCCGATGATTTATTATCCTATTTCCGTATTGATGCTGGCGGGTATCAGGGAAATACTGATTATCTCGACACCTTACGACCTGCCGGGGTTCAAGCGGCTGTTGGGTGACGGCAGCAATTTC
>ULNQ01057029.1_pt1 | contig 19137 bp, 25 predicted proteins | sample 1951951 | NCBI WGS metagenome assembly ULNQ01 (sample SAMEA4835580, study PRJEB28245) | human gut metagenome | biome: gut microbiome; material: fecal sample | place: Denmark | collected 2008
AGTAACAGTAGAGAATCAAGGTAATATAGATGCCTTGTTAAAAAGTATTACTCCAACTACTACTAATAGAAGTGAAGGTATAAAATTTAGTCATAGTGAAATAGATAATACAGTGTTAACCGCAGGTAAGAAGATAACATTTACTATGAAAGTAGAATTCTTAGAAAGTGCTACTTCAATTCCAAAAGTAGATAATGTTAAATATAATTTGGAATTAGTGTATGTCCAATATGATGGTAAGAGTGAATATACACCAGCTGTAGAAATCACTGAGGATTCATGTTTTATGATAAGTGATGATGGAACATTACTTTCATATGATAGAAGTTGTGGAACAGATAATGTAGCAATACCAGCTAAGGTTAATGGTATTCCGGTAAAAAGAATTGCAAGAAGTGCATTTATGGCATTTAGTGGTGTTACTACTGCTACTACTACAAGTGGTGATGGTGTATACATATTTAAAAATGAAGAGGCTAGAACTAAATTTATTGATAGCTTAAAAAATGAAGGTAGTTCTGATGAAGAAATAAACGGAGTAATGCAAGCATCATATATATATGGAAGCACCGAATTAAATGCACTAAAATTAAAAACTAAAAAAGATTATATTATAGAAAATGGTGAAAAATACAGGGTTTCAAAAGATTCAACTGGCACAATTAAATTTGAAGAGGTTACATCTAGTGATTATAATATAATATATTATCAAGATTTTGATTCTGAATATCCCAGTGTAGCTTCTACATGCTATTGCATTACAAATGCAGATTGTGAATTATTAAAAGAATATTATAGAAGCAAAGATCCTGCAAAAATTTATGGGGTAACTGATAATACATATTTTGAATATTTATATAATAGAAGAGCCCGTTCAAACGATGAGGTAGGATTAGAAGAAAGCACACTTAATTTTTTGACTTTGGATACACAAAATTATGTTAACTATATGGAATCTCTATATTATTATACTGATGAAAGCAAAATAGAAGCTCTTGATTTTTCAAATGCTATATATATGGATGATTTAGACATTTTAGGTGTACACATGGGTTTCGACTTACTAAAGAAAATAGTAATTCCACCAAATATAAAAAATTTAATGATTCCATTTGCAGAACAGATTGTGTTTCCTAAAAATTCAAAAACTGAAGTAATTATGGGATATACCGATGGTGATGCTAATTATGCTAATATAATAAAATCAATTAATTTTCCCAACACATTAAAAGTAATAGGAAATGGAATCTTTAAGAACACAAAATTTGCATCAATAAATATTCCATCATCAGTTGTTAGAATAGGGTATGATACATTTAACAATTCAGAATTAACTTCACTTTCTTTTGGAGCTAATTCTAATTTGGTTGCGTTGTATGGAGAATTCGAGGGCTCATCCGGGGGCTCATTTGCTAATAATAAATTGACAACTTTAAAAATTCCAAAATCAGTTGAATATATTGGTTATCAAGCTTTTGCAGATAACAACTTAACTACTGTTTCATTTGAATCAAATTCTAAATTAAAGTATATGGATAGCTCGGTTTTTGGGGGAAATTCAAATCCAATTAATCTTACACTTACTACGCCAACAGATTTAAGTAATTGGCCAGCTGGTACAAATGATAATATAACAGTAGTATATGAAAGATAATTAAATTAGAATCAAATAATTTGATTCTTTTTTTAGATTAAATATATGTAATATTTCTAAAAAAGCAAAAAACAAATAATTGTTTAAAAGAGGTATAACTACAATAACTACAATTTTTCTATCTTTTTTTTTTATATTTTGATACAATAAATACAAGTAGGTGAAGCATATGAAAAATTACTTAATAATAACTAATGACTCGGTCACAATAGACGAAGAAATAAAGAAAATATTAAATGATGCAAAACTTACTGAAGAAAATGTAATTAGATATGATTTGTCGGAAACACTTTTAGACAATGTTATAGAAGAATTAAATACATACGGATTATTTACTGATAATAAAGTTGTAATTGCATCTTCTTGTGAATTTTTAACCGGTTCTAATAAAAAGAATCAATTACCACAAGATGAAAAACTACTTGAAGATTATATAAATAATCCAAATCCACTAAATATACTTATTATAATCTGCGATAAATTAGATGAAAGAAAAAAAATTAATAAGTTGTTAAAAGAAAAATGTACTGTTATAGAAAGCAATCTTTCTATAGAAGATAAAATAAAAAAAGAACTAGAAGATTATAAGATGGATTTTAAAACAATTAACTATCTTATAGGGTATTTAAATAATGATAATCAAAGAATTATTACTGAATTAAGAAAACTAAAAATGTACAAATATGATGAAAAAGTTATTACTATTCCTGATATAGATGAAATAGTTTTAAAAGAATTTGATGATAATGTTTTTTCACTTATAGATTCAATAGTAAAAAAGAATATTAAAAAATCTTTTGAAATATATGAAGAATTAACCTCTAGAGGCGAAGATATTAATAAGATAGTAATAATGACTACTGATCAGTTTAGACTTATTTACAAAGTAAAACTATTAATAAATGAAGGTAAAAGTAAAGATATGATTACATCTATACTAAAAATACATCCTTATAGAGTAAAACTTGCGATGGAAGCATCATATAACTTTACTAATATGGAACTAATAAGATATATTAAAGCCCTTGGTCAAATAGATATTAATACTAAGATGGGAGTATCCCCTAATAACTATGGTTTTGATTTATTTTTACTAAATCTCTAAATTAATGAAAATTAATGATTTCTTATACATATAATTACGTAGGTGAAGAATATGTTTAAGAAATTTTTTTCTATAGTAGGAGTTATGGGACTTATATGTTTTAGTTTTTATTATACGCATCTTGCAACTGTAGTAGTTAAAAATAATGATCCTATAATGAAGAAAATTATTAATGTTAGTAAAACTTATACTCAAAAACCCGTTAATGCGACTTTTTCAAATAACAGTATTATTCCTGGTGTTAGTGGATTAGAGGTTGATCTAGATAAAAGCTATGAGTCTATGAAAAAATATGGTTCTTTTAATGAAGATTTAGTAGTGTTAAAATCAGTTACACCTTTGGTTAGTGTTTCTAATATATATGATAAATATATCACCAGAGGAAATGATAGAAACAACAATATAGCATTAATAATTATAATTGATGATTATTCCTATGTTGAAAATATAGTACAAGTATTAGATTCAAAACAGATAAAAGCAACATTTTTTATAGATAAAGATATAGTATTAGATTCACCAGATTTAGTTAAATTAATTAATTCGTCTTCCCATGAAATAGAACTAAAATCTAGCGATTACAATATAGATGGGATTAGAAAAGCTAGTAGAGAATTATCTAATATAACTAATAAAGATATGAAGTTTTGTTATAGTGAAAAAGAAAATTTAACAATATTAACTAATTGTAGTAGTAGAAAATTATATACAATAGTTCCTAATATACCAACTAGTAATTTTCCATATAATGATGTTAAGACTAAATTAGAAAATGGATCTATAATAACATTAAAAAATAATACACATACATTAAGAGAATTAAAATATATTATTAACTATATAAATCAAAAAGGATATAAAATAGTTACATTAGAAAAATTAATTAAAGAGTAAATAAACTACATTTTATTACATACAATTAATTAGGTGAGATGTATGTCAAAGGAAGAATTTAAATCTTTTGTTAGAAAAAATCCTAGTTTGATAAAATATGTTAATAATAATTCAATGACATGGCAAAAATTTTATGAGATGTATGATATGTATGGAGAATCTAATGATATTTGGAATAACTACTTAAATACTACTAGTAACAACATAGTTAAAACTAATACATTATCATCAAGTGAAAATGCTTTTAGAGAACTTGTTAACACAGTTAAAACAATTAATTTAGAAAAAGTTCAAAAAGGAATTAATAGTCTTCAAAAAACCATATCACTTGTTCAAGAACTAGGTAGTAGTAATAATACTACTCCAAAAGAATATGAAAGACGTCCAATATATAAACACTTTGAGGATTAATATGTAATATGCAAGCTGATACATTAATTTTAATAAGAAGTGATCCAAGACTTAATATGTATTTAAAGTATAACTCTTATTGGTATAAAGAACTTATTAGAAATCCTGCAAGTATTACTTTACTAGAAGAAGAAATGAAAAAAGAATTTAAATTAACTACAAGTGATAAAATTAATGATATGACAGAAAAATTAGAGATGTTACAAATGTTTTTAAATGTGATGAAGTAATCTTACTATTATTTAGTAAGATTTTTTGATATAATAATATCAGGTGAAGAGGTATGCACAAAGTTGAACTTTTATCTCCAGCGGGAGATTTTAAATCATTATATTATGCCATTCATAATGGCGCAGATGCAGTTTATTTAGGTGGAAAGAGATTTGGTGCCAGAAGTTATGCAGCTAATTTCGATGATGAAGAAATGGTTAAGGCTATTAAATATGCTCATCTTTATGGAGTTAAAATTTATGTTACTGTAAATACTATTATATTTGATGAAGAAATGGATGATGTTATTAAGTACATAGGATTCTTACATGAAAATAATGTTGATGCTGTTATTATGCAAGATTTAGGAGCTATAAAAAGAGTAAGAGAGACTTATCCAAACCTTGAGGTTCATGCTTCAACTCAAATGCATAACCATAATAGTTATGGTATCAAACTATTAGAAAGTCTTGGTATCAAAAGAGTAGTTATGGCAAGAGAAATGTCAATAAACGAAATAAAAGAAATAAATACCACAATGGAAAAAGAAGTTTTTGTATATGGTGCAATATGTGTATGTTATTCTGGTTGTTGTCTTTTCAGCAGTATGAATACTAATAGAAGTGGTAATAGGGGAGAATGTATTGCTTCCTGCAGACTTCCTTATAAATTGTTAGATGATAATGGAAATTTAGTACAAGATAGTAAATATCTACTTAGCCCAAAAGAATTAAATACTATAAATTATGTAGATAAGTTAATAAACTCTGGAATTGATAGTTTTAAAATTGAGGGTAGAATGAAAAGCCCTGAATATGTAGGATTAGTCACAAGACTTTATAGAAATGCAATAGATAACTATTATAATAAGAAGAGTTTTTCACTGGATAGTAGTGATGAAAAAGACTTACTTTCACTTTTTAATAGAAAGTTTACTAAAGGATATCTATTCGGTGATTATGGAAAGAATCTTATGAATATTTACTATCCTAACCATCAAGGAGTTCATCTAGGAAATATTATTTCTACAAACAACAAATATATCAAAGTTAGATTAGATGATGATGTAAATCAAGAAGATGGAATTAGATTTGTAGATGAAAATAAAGGAATGATTTTAAATAGACTTTATAATGAAAAAGGACTTTTAGTAAATAAAGTTTCAAAAGGAAATATTGCACTTTTCGATAATAAAATAGGTCTAAAAAGTAAGGGCGTAGTTAATAAAACTATAGATAGAGAATTAATATCTAAATTATCAAATGTGACCGAATTAAAAATAAAAGTTGATTTATCTATAGAAGTATTAGAAAACCAACCATTAAGTCTAAAGATTACTGATGGGGTTAATAGTGTTACGGTTAGTAAAGATATAGTAGATAAAGCAATTAATAGACCAACCACAAAAGAAGAAATAATTAAACAAATATCTAGAATGGGAGATACTCCATTTTCTATAAATAAAATAGATGCAAAAGTTGATGAAAATATATTTGTTCCAATAAAAGGCTTAAATGAATTAAGAAGAGATGCAACAGAAAAGCTAATAGAATTAAGAGAAAACAAAATTGTAAAAGTGGATAATCCACCATTTAATATTAAATCAAAAAAAGTAGAAAAAGAATCATTTGGAATTAATGTTCTTGTAAGAAATGAAGACCAACTAAAGGCAAGTTTGGAGTTACATGTTAATAACATATATGTTACTGATTATAAGCTATATAAAAAATATAAAGCTAGTAATGTATACTATTCTATGCCAAGAGTAGTATCAAATTATACCGAGTTAAATGGTGAAAACTTGTTAATAAGGGAACTTGGTAGTATTAAAAAATATAAAGATTCTAATAACATAATTAGTGATTATACACTTAATGTTGTAAATGCTGACAGTATCTCACTTCTAAATGATTTAGGAGTAAATAGAATTTGTTTCTCACCTGAAGTTAAGATAGGTAATATATCTAATAGAGTATCTAAGTATAATACTGAATTAATTGTTTATGGAAGAATGGAACTTATGATAAGCAAATATTGTATGTTAAATATGTTACTTAACAATGATAATAAAAAATGCTTTATTTGTAAAAACAACAATTATTATTTAAAAGATGAAAAGAATAAGATTTATCCAATAAGACATGAGGGACATTTAATGGTTATATATGATTCTAAAAGTATTGATTTAATTAATAAAATTCCTAGTCTAAAAGATAGAATTAATAACTTCAGAATAAATTTATTTGATGAAGATTACAATGCGGCTAAAGAATTAATAGAGAGGGTAATAAAAAGTTATGAATGATATAATATATGATAAACTTGATGAGGTACTTCTTACTATTAGAAACAACAAAAAAGTTATTAGAATGAAAGAGTTAAAAAAGAAAATTGAAAATGATGTTGATCTAAAAAATAAACTTGATAAGTTTCATGAAGTTTGGAAAAATGAATATTCAGAAGAGTATGTTAATTTAAAAAAAGAAATCTTAGATAATCAATATGTTAAGGAATATAAAACTTTAGAAAATGAATTATATTTTACTGTACTTGATATTAATAGAAAGTTAAATAGTTTAACTGGTAAGAGGAAGTGTTAGTGTGAGAGTAATAAGTGGCACATTAAAAGGAAGAAATATTGAAGGATTTAATCTAGATGGAACAAGACCAACAATGGATAGGGTAAAAGAATCTTTATTCGCATCTATTCAAAATTATATAGAAGGTGCAACCGTCTTAGATTTATTTGCGGGTAGTGGAAATTTAGGAATAGAAGCAATAAGTAATGGAAGCGATTTTGTATATTTTTGCGATAAAAATAGTGAGGCGGTTAAAGTAATTAATAAAAACCTAGATAACTTTAAGATTAAAGATAAAGCTCTAGTATACAATCTTGATTATATGGAATGTTTAAAGATACTTTCAAATAATAAAAAAAGCTTTGATATAATTTTTTTAGATCCACCATATGCAATGGAAGTACTATCTGATGTAATAGAATTTGCCCTTAGCAAGAATCTTTTAAAGGATAATGGAATTATAGTTTGTGAAGTAGGAAATGATTATCTAAAGGATTATAATAATCTAACAAGAATCAAAGAAAAAAAATATGGAGATAAGTATATAATTGTATTTAAAAAAGCATTGTAAAGACTTGAAAAGTGCTTTATAATGTTTATAGGTGATACTATGAAACGTAATAAATTAAATAATAGAGGATTTGCTATTTCGACTGCTTTATATGGCTTATTAACTCTAACTATATTGATTCTTGTTCTTATATTTCAAGTCAATAGAACAGGAAGTAACAATAGTAAAGAATTAGGAGAAAAAATTCAAGCTGAATTAGATGCTTGCAGAGAGCAAAGAATAATTTATAACAAAACTAAAGCTCCAACTGATTTGGCGACATATAAAGCCTGCGTTAATGAAAAAATAAAAAGCGATTCATCTAACTAAATCGCTTTTTAATATGTTTTAATATATTAGTGTACCAAGTATTCTTTGTGTATTTCTAAAGTTTAATTTTGCAACATCTTCTAATTTTTCCTTACCATAAGTTTCAACTACTTCTTTACCAGCCTCATCAACTTGCGGTCCTGCACCCTTTGGTAGAGGGATATGTAATTCATCACACATCTTATCAAATTCTTTTATAAAAATATATCTGCTTATTACTGATGCACAAGCAACAGCTAAATTCTTATCCTCAGCTTTAGTCATAAAAGTTATTCCTTTTTGAATGTTTGTTGAATCTTTTATGTAATCATAATATCTAGCTTCTCTTGCAAATTCATCTACTATTATATAATCATATTCTAAATCTTCTTCATGAACCATTTTCCATAATGCTTTATTATGCATTATAGCCTTTATTTTATTTATATTATTATCTACATTATTATATTTTTCATTATATTCTTTATTAGATAAAATAATACTTTTATATTTAATAGCTTTTGCAATTGCAGGTGCAACTTTTAGAATTTTTTCATCATTCATTTTCTTTGAATCACGTATTCCTAAAGATTCTAGTAGGGGAATATCTTTTTTATTTACATAGCAACTAGTAACAACTATTGGTCCAAAGTAATCTCCAGTACCAACTTCATCAGAACCTATAGAAGAACAATTATAATATTTTGAATAATCAATTTGTTTTTCTTTTTTTGAAGTTTCAATAGCAGTTTTTTCCATAGCCCAAACTGAAGCTTCTATATCAGCACCCGTTCCTTGAAACATAACTTTGTTTTCACCTTTTTTGTTTTTCTCATAAATAGTTATTACAACATCTTCATTAACTGCTTGCATAGCTACATAAGGAATTTGTTTATTCCTTGCGAATTCTTTGTAAAAGTTAATCATTTTTTTATGAGTTTCATCATCTACTTTTAATACAACGTAATTATTTTTGTTGTTATTATTTGCCATAAAGCGTCACCTCAATTAAATTATAACAGACAAAATCAAAAAATTAAATAAAAAAGTAATTTAGTTATTGCACTGCCAGAAAATTTGTGTTATTATTAAATGGTCATGGACCCTTAGCTCAGTTGGTTAGAGCATCCGGCTCATAACCGGACGGTCATAGGTTCGAGTCCTATAGGGTCCACCATTTTTGCGGGTATGGCGGAATTGGCAGACGCACTAGACTTAGGATCTAGCGCCGCAAGGCTTGCAGGTTCAACTCCTGTTACCCGCACCAATTATGAATTTAATCAAGCTTTTGAACTTGTTACAAAAAAGAACTTGTCATAAGTTCTTTTTTTCACGTTTACGTAAATATTGAATTAATGTATTCATATTACTTAAAAGTAATAGTGAAGTTAAAAATCCTATGATAAAATATATTTGAAAAGATTTATATAAAATAAGGAGGAAAATAAAATGGATTTTAAAAATATTGTATTAAGTTTTTCAAATGCTAAACTAGCTAGTGGGAAATTTAGACCCAAATTTAATAAGTTTTCAATTGTAGTTACAGTCTTACTTTTTATACTACTAGGGGGAACATCAATAGGACTTATCTATGCTTTACTAAGTTTAAATCTTGATCTTATATTAACATGTGGATGTGGAATATTTGGATTAATGTATATTATATTGATAAATCCATATACTCAAAACAAAAATAATTATTACATTGAATTTGAAAGTGAGAATTCATTAGCAAATTTCAGACTATATTACAAGAATAAATTAGTTAATATCAAATACAAAATCGATAACAATGGAAAAATTGCTTTTGCTAATAATGAGAGTAAATTAAGTTGTGTTTCATATGCAGATGGAACAAAAATGTCTAAATTAACAAAATTTAGGGTAATGAATTATTTTATAAAATGGTTAAATGATTATAACTTAATATCAGATGAAATAACAACAACAATTGAATAATAAAAAACTTAAAAAAGAATATTACTCAAACACTTTTAAGTGTTTTTTCTTTTTTTAAAAGAAAACTTTAATTGTAAAAAGCATATAAAAGTAGTACAATAATTACAGAAGAGGAGATTTTGTATGGCAAGTGAAATGTGGAAATCATTAGATAATACTTTTACTGATGTTTTAGAAATGACATGGCCTATGATACTTATATCTGTTGTGTTACTTTCATCAATTAGGTTGTCTTATCTTTTAAAAAGCAAAAAACCTTTTGTATTACATAAAGAATTATTAACTCTTTTCTTTATAATCTATATATTATGTTTATTCCAAGTTGTGACATTTCAAGACATTAATAGTTTTGGCAGTAATAACTTTATACCATTTAGAGAAATTACAAGGTATACTTTTGGCAGTAGATTATTTATAAAAAATATAATTGGTAATATGCTTATGTTTATCCCATATGGATTCTTTGTTGCATATTATAGCAAAATTGATGACTGGAAACATTCCTTTTGTTTAGTATTAATTGCATCATTAGTTATTGAATCTACTCAACTTGCGATTGGTAGAGTATTTGATGTTGACGATATTATCCTAAATGTAGTAGGAGGGATGGTTGGCTACTTTATGTATAAGTTTTTTAATAAACTTGCAGATACTTGCCCTAAGATATTTAAATCTCAAATATTTTTAGATATTATAACAATAATATGCTTTATAGCGTTTTCAGCATATATATTATGGAGGTAACATGGAAATAGGAATATTTAATCAAACAAATGAAAAGCTTGATAAAGAATTAGATGAATTAAAGGATATGTTGAGTGACTTCTGTAAAAGAGAAGACCTTGGTAATGTAATATTTAATATTATAATTATTGATAATCCTACAATTCATAAAATTAATAAAGAATATAGAGATAAAGATGCTCCTACTGATGTAATTAGCTTTGCATTAGAAGATGATAAAACAGTAATAGAACCAGATGGAGTTAGAATACTTGGCGATATATATATATCAATTGATAAAGTACATGAACAAGCTTTAGAATATGGCCATTCATTTAAAAGAGAACTTAGTTTTCTTGCAGTTCATGGATTACTTCACTTATTAGGATATGATCACATGGAAAAAAGTGATGAAGAAGTAATGTTCAAAAAGCAAGAGGAGGTTCTTAACTACTATGAAATATATAAATAAAAAGAATAAGAGCCTTAAGGATAGCTTTTATCATGCATATGAAGGTATTTGTTATACCGTTATAAGAGAAAGAAATATGCATATACACATTATAATGGCACTACTTGTAATACTAGGTGGCGCTATATTTCAAATTTCATATGAAGAATGGTTAGTATGCTTAATCCTAATTGCACTTGTTATATCACTAGAACTTTTAAATACTGCTGTTGAATCAGTTGTAGATTTAATAACTACTAATGATAATCCACTTGCTAAAGTTGCTAAAGATTCCGCAGCTGGTGCTGTTTTAGTAAGTGCTATAATATCCGCAGTAATAGGTGTTGTTATATTTTTACCTAAAATATTAGATTTTATATCAAGGAGTTTATAATATGAGAGATAGATTAAAAGAATTACTTAATAATAGTTATGCACCATACTCTAATTTTAGAGTTTCTGCAGTTGTAGTTATGAAAGATGGAACATCATTTAACGGAGTTAATGTTGAGAACGCTGCATATGGTTCTTCAATATGCGCAGAACGTAGCGCTATACTTGCTGCTATATCAAATGGATATAAAAAGAATGATTTTGATAAACTATATGTAATGTGTGATAATGAAAAAGTTGGTATGCCTTGTTTTGCATGTAGACAAGTAATATTAGAACTTTTCGATAAAGATAGTACCATCACATGTATGAATCCCTATGAAGATGAAATAACATTAAGTGTTAAAGATTTATGCCCATATCCATTTGATAGTGAGGATTTAAAATGAAAAGTGGATTTGTTAGCTTAGTCGGAAGACCAAATGTAGGGAAAAGTACACTTCTTAACAACATCCTTGGTTATAAAATTGCTATTACTTCCAATGTCGCAGGTACTACTAGAAATGTAATACAAGGAATTTATAATGATGAAGATAGTCAAATTATATTTATAGATACTCCCGGAATTCATAAACCTAAAAACAAACTTGGCACTTACCTTAATAGAAAAGCCTATACTATGGCAGATGATGTTGATATTATTTTGTTCTTAGTAGATGCAAAAAGTGGTTTTGGTAAAGGAGATAAATTTATTTTAGAAAGAATTAAAGAGATGAATAAAATAGTATTTTTAGTTCTTAATAAAGTTGATCAAGTAAGAAAAGATGAATTACTTGGTATAATAGATAAGTATAAAGATTTATATGACTTTGATGAAATAATTCCTCTTTCAGCATTAAATGGAGATAATGTAGGAGAACTTATTACTACTTTGAAAAAATATTTAAATAGTGATGTTAAATATTATGAGGATGATACAATCACTAATGTTAGTCGTAATTTTATAATTGCTGAAATGGTTAGAGAAAAAGTACTTAGATTAACTAAAGAAGAAGTCCCACATACAGTTACATGTTTAACTGAAGAATATGAAGAAGAGGATAACATCATAAATGTTGGAGTATTAATAATTGTTGATAGAGAAAACCTAAAGAAAATCTTAATTGGTAAACAAGGTAAAATGATAAAAGAAATAGGGCAAGAAGCTAGAATTGATATAGAAAACTTTTTAGGCAAAAAAGTATATCTAACAACCTATGTAAAAGTTATCAATAATTGGAGAGATAGAGAAAAATATTTAAAAGAATTTGGACTTAATGAATTAGAATTTTGATTAAAATAGATTATTATTTCACATTATATTAATGGTGATAATATGAAAGAATTAGTCTGGGAAATATTTAAGAAAACAGGAGATATAAGATATTATCTCCTTTCTAAAAATCTTGAAGGTGATAGTAATGCAGACAAGAAAAGTAGAGGCAATAGTAGTAAATGAAACTAACTATAGTGAATCTAGTAAAATTTTAGGACTTTATACTAAAGAATTGGGGCTTATTAGTGTTATATCTAAAGGCTGTAAAAGATTAAAAAGTCCATTAAGAGTTGGAAGCTCTAAACTTGCATATGGTGAATATATCATTTCATATAAAAGTGAAGGATTATCTACTTTAGTATCTGTTGATATATTAGATAGTTTTAAAAATATTTTATTTGATATAAAAAATGTTAGTTATGCTACTTATATACTAGAACTTTCTACACAGGTAGCTAAACAAAATAGCGATAGTGAGATTTTTACACTTTTAATTTCTTCATTAAAAAAGATAAATGAAGGGTTAGACCCCAAAATTATAACTTTAATTCATGAGGTACAATGCTTAAAATATCTTGGTATTGATATAATGGTTGATGCATGCGCCAACTGTGGGTCTACTAATGATATAGTAACATTAAATAGTGAAAAAGGTGGATATATCTGTAAAGAATGCTATGAAAATGAAAAAATTGTAGATGAAAAAACACTAAAAGTAATAAGACTTTTTTATCATGTAGATATATCAAAAATAAGTAAACTTGAACTATCAAATATTACCATAAAAGAAATAAGTGACTTTTTAGAAGAGTATTATGATAGATATAGTGGATTATATCTAAAAAGTAAAAGTCTATTAAATATGATAATTTAATGTAAACATATGTAAACAAGTGATATCAAAAATTGATATCATTTTTTTAAAGTGATATAATCAACTTAGATAATAGGAGGTTATAATATGGAAGAAAAGAATAAAAGTGTTAAAAATGTTAAAGTAAATCCAGAGATTGTTAAAAAGAATTTCCAATATAAATTAAAACGAGCAGTTGCAATAGTGGGAACTGTTATTGTGATTGGTAGTGGATTAGGGATACATTTTTCAAGAGAAAAAGATAAGGAAAATGTTAATTCTTATTTGAGTGGTATTTCAGTATCTGAATCAATTTCAGAGTATGAGCAATTAAAGCAAATAAAAATAGAAGATATTAAAGATTGGCTTGAAATATCTGAAGATTCAATTAAATATGAAGATAAAGTAGTAAAGGTTATAAAAGATAACACTGATTATGAATTAGATGAATTACCTACAGGTAGTCTAGAGGAATATAAAAAAGCGGTAAAAGAATTTAATGATATGAAAGATCCTTCAACAGTAAAAGAAAAAGAAAAAAAACTAAAAGCGGCTATTACAATAGCTAAATGTGCTCAAGATGCTAATGAAAAATTAAGAAAATATGGTTATGATTTAGGGGAAGAAACATTACGACTACTAAAAGAAGATTTTCGTAAGCATTCAAACATCGAAGGTTTAAAACTAAGCGAAATAAAGGTTAAAGTCCCATCTGATTCTCTAAAAGAAGCCTATATAAGTATGGAAGAGAGAAATCTTTATTATGAATTTAATGGTGGATATGTATTGCAGGTTGCTAGTTCTATTGGAGCGGTACAAAGTGCAAGACGTGGAGAAAGTAAAGAAAGTGATGTATTTGGGTACAATAAGGATAGAACAGAAGTAATAGAAAATGCGTATGAAGCATATATGTTTTTAGCAGCCGGTTATACAACTGAAGAACAATGGAATATTACAGATCCAAAGTCATATGCTGTCACTGATAAACATTATAAGTGTAAAACTAGAGATTTAAATGAGATAATAAAATCATCAAAAGAAGCCAATCTAACAGAAGGAAGAAGCAGATAGCTTCTTTTTTTCTTAAAATACTTGCATTCTACATTTAAATGTGGTACTATTTACTAGTTGAAAAACTTAATCCGCTGAAATTGAAATGTTGAAGCACTATATTTTATGATTAAAAAAAATAAAAAAGGAGAGATATCATGGCAAACGTAATTGACAAAATTACTGAAAAACAAATGAATCCTAATGTTCCTGAATTTAGAGTAGGAGATACTGTTAGGGTTGACGTTAAAATCGTCGAAGGAAAAAGAGAAAGAATCCAAGCTTTTGAAGGTGTTGTAATAGCACGTAAAGGTGCTGGAATTTCTGAAACATTTACTGTAAGAAAAGTATCTTATGGTGTTGGTGTAGAAAGGATATTCCCTGTTCATTCACCAAGTATAGCTAACATTGTTGTAGTTAAGAAAGGTAAAGTAAGACGTGCTAAATTAAATTTCTTAAGAAACATAGTTGGTCAATACAGAATTAAAGAAAGAGGACAAGAATAAGGTAATTGCCTTATTTTTCTTTATATATGAAAAAGTTTATTAAAGAAATATATCCATATGTGATAATAATTGTAGTTGCACTTTTAATAAAGAAATTTTTATTCTCACCAATACGTGTTGTTGGACCTTCAATGAATAATACATTATTAAATGGTGACATAATGATACTCGATAAAATATCTTATAGATTTAATAAGATTAAAAGATCCGATATAGTAGTTATTAAAACCAACAAAAATCTCATAATTAAAAGAGTAATCGCAATACCTGGAGATACACTTGAATATGGTAACAATACATTAATATTAAATGGAAAAGAGAAAGATGAACCTTACTTATCCAAAGGCGTTACTACAGAAGATTTTAATTTAAAGGAATTAACTGGTTACGAAAAAGTTCCTGAAGGATATTACTTTGTTATGGGTGATAATAGAGGTGAGTCCGCAGATAGTAGAATGATTGGACTTATTCCAATTGAAAATATAGAGGGTCATGCTAGATATACAATTTTTCCACTTAATAGGTTTGGAAGCAAATAGATACATTTTTGTATCTATTTTCTTTATATTTTGATAAAATAATTTGTAGGTGATTACTATGATTAAATCAAATAATTATTTTCCTAGAATAATTAAAGAAATCTGTAATGAATTAGATATCAATTATGAATTTTTATCAAAAGACTGGATAATAAAACTAAGCAAAGATGAAAAAATTAGATTCATTAGTGGGTATAAATTTGATTTACTAAATCATGCAAGTGGTATATGCTTTGATGATAAATATGCAACATATGAAGTTCTAAATTCCATTGGAGTAAGTACTGTTAAACACGATATTATATATAGAGCTACCAATAAAAATAGTTATGCTACTGATTGCAAGGGACTTGAATACTTAATTGAACTGTTTAATAAGTATAAGAGAAATATAGTTTTAAAAGTAAATAATGGTACATGTGGAATTGATGTTTACCACATAACAAATATTAATGATTTAAAAGACAAATACAACCTACTTATTTCTAAGAATTACTCCCTAAGTGTTTGCCCTTTTTATGAAATCGAAAACGAATATAGGGCAATCATTCTAAATGGTGAGGTTAAACTACTATATAAAAAAATAAAACCCGTTGTTACAGGAGACTCAATAAAAACTATTAAAGAACTACTTATGGATTTCAATAATGAGTATTTTAAAAATTATTATGATGATAATAAAGATGATGTACTACCATTAAATGAAACTTTTGAATATGATTGGAAATTTAATTTATCCAAAGGAGCAATTTCTTCTTTAGATATTGATTATAATGATAAGGAAAATATAGATAATATAATAAAATTACTAAAGCCTATTATTAATGATGGGTTTTGTAGTGTAGATATAATAAAAACTAAAGATAGTAATTTTTATGTAATGGAAATAAATAGTGGAGTTATGATGCAAAACTTTATCAAACAAAATGAAAATGGTTACATGATAGCTAAGCTTATTTATAAAGAAGCAATTATTGAAATGTTTAATAACTAAGTAGTCCAAATTTATATAAGAAAGGCGAGTATTATGAATGAGTATAATGGATATAGCAAGACAGAAATTTTAGAATCTATACTTTTAAGTGATAATGTTGTAAACTCTATAAACGAAAATATGGATTTGTTTTTGAAGATACTTCCAGAAATAGAGAACCTTATATCTTTTGATAAAACACATCAAGGACAAAGCGTTTGGAAAAATACTTTATGTTCACTAAGATTATCCGAAAAAGATTTGGATGTTAGATTAGCACTTCTTTTTAATGATATGAGTAAACCATATACTTATAGTAATAATGATGGGGTAGAAAGCTTTAAAGGTCATGCAACCGCATCCTCAATAATAGCTAAGCATGTACTAAGTAGAATTGGTTACACAGAATCATATGTTAATAAGATTTGTTACTTAATTCAAATGCATAATAGACCAATTGATATAAAAAAATTAAATGGAGATGAAGACCTACAGTTAAAAATAATTGAGATTAAAAGATGCAGTAATATTGAATTTAATAAAGAAGTAAAATCTGATATTAAAATGTCAAAATAGGAGGAAATATGAAAAAAATAGTATTTGCTACTGGAAACTCAAGTAAAGGAAAAAGATTTTCTAAAGGACTAGCTAAATATGATATTAGAGTTATAACATTAAAAGATTTGAATTTAACCCTAGATGTAGAAGAAAATGGAAAAGATGCAATATCAAATGCACTTATTAAAGCTAGAGAATGTTTTAAAAAAACTTCAATGCCAACAATCGGAATGGATGATACATTGTATTTAGAAGGTATCCCAGATGAACTACAACCAGGTTTATTTGTAAGAAGAGTAAATGGTAGAACCCTAAATGATGAAGAAATGATTGAATATTATACCTCACTTGTTAAAAAGTATGGAGTGGATAACAAATTAAATTGTAAATGGGTATATGGACTTGCAGTTATAGATAAATCTGGTTGTGAAAGCACATACACTTGGTATAAAGATGATTTTTATATGACTGATATTTCATCTGATATTATAAATCCTGGATACCCATTAAATACGATTTCCAAATATAAAAAAATAGATAAATATTTCACTGATAAATTATCAGAAGAAGAAAAAGAAACAATAAACTTTAATGAAGATTCAACGATTGAATTTATTAAAGATCATATTTAAAAGAGTATAAATAGAACAAAAGAGAGTGATGTGAAGTGAGATATAAAATCACTGAAAAGTTTTTAATATTTTGGTGTTTATTTGCCGGTATAGAAGCAGTAATTGGAAGTATTGGTATGTTTATTGATCCAAGTGGTAAATTAATGATGATGGATACTATGCTTCCATACTTTAGTGTTTTACCATTTAGTGAAATATTTTTTCTATGGTTATGAAGTAGACAAAATTAAGTTAAAAGATAAAAAAATAATATTTAATAAAATAGTTGATAAATAAAGATGATGAAAATGATATAATCCTGCCTATTTGGCAAAAAAAGCAAAATTTGTATCATGCAGGAGGACTTAGAAAATGAAGATAGTAACATTATGTGGAAGTCTTAAATTTCAAAATGAAATGATGAAAATTGCACAGGATATGGCATTAGAAGGGTATTGTATTCTTACCACTGTTTATTTAACATCAAACGTTATTAATATAACAGATGAACAATTACTTAAGTTAAAAGAAGAACACCTTAAAAGAATAGAGTTATCAGATGCTATATTAGTAGTGAATGTAAATAATTATATTGGTGAAAGTACAAATTTCGAAATAGAATACGCAAAAAAACTTGACAAAGAAATTATGTATTATATAGAACAGAAATAGATGTTGAATATTATGGTAAAAAATTAAAATAAAAAGGAAGTGATTAAAATGGATATGTATCAAAAGAGAAAAATGAGACAAGAAAAGAAAAATAATGACAATCAAGAAAGTTTTTCAAAAGTTTCCATTTCGTGCTTGTCCTGTATTTATGGCGACTATCACTTAAACCCTTATAAAATGGGAGTTTTTAAGAATTGAGATCTTGCATGTTTTAATAAAAAAGGAAGAAAAATAATAAAAAATAGGTTAAAATATACTCATTTTTGAGAGGAATTAGGGTACTGGCTCGTAACGTGCCGACACATTTTATATTTATAAAAAGAGGTGAAATTATGAATTTAGATTTTGTAAGAAATGATTTTAGATTTAATGCTCGTACATCTGCTGTCATTTATAATAAAGATTTAAGCAAAGTCTTATTATTTAATGTTGAAGGTAGAAATTTCTATATGTTGCCTGGTGGTAGAATAGAAGAATTAGAAGAAAGTATAGATACAATAAAAAGAGAAATAAAAGAAGAAATTGGATGGGATAATATTACATATACTTTTCTAGCTTTGAGCGAAGAATTTGTAACAGATAAAGGGTATAATAATCATCAAATCAATATTATCTATAAGGGAATATATAATGATGAGATTAAAGAAACTAAATTTAAAGGATTAGAAGGAGATTGGATTAACTTTGAGTGGGTTGATGTAAATAATATAAACAATTACAAGATTTTTCCTGAAGGAATTGCTGGAGTAATAAATGGAAGAAGCAAATCTAATCATTTTATTAATAATCTAATTAAAGAAGTTAACCCAAATGAATGAAAACAAAACTAATATAAATTGGTAAAGAACGACTTAAAGAAACTTTTTTATAAGAAGGTGAATA